>Ga0209614_1000774_pt1 | contig 26821 bp, 23 predicted proteins | sample BlaSprsedimmetaG_FD_185484 | JGI IMG/M metagenome (GOLD analysis project Ga0209614, IMG submission 185484) | Hot spring sediment bacterial and archeal communities from California, USA to study Microbial Dark Matter (Phase II) - Blank Spring... ... | reverse complement strand
ACTAGTTTTCGCACTTGAAGCATTTGAGCAGGCTTTAGCCTGTACCGTCACTTTCAGTGACCAGATTTTGAAACGACTACCGGCTGAAAGCCGGTAGTCGTTTAGTATGGAACGACTCTAATGTGCTGCCCCATTTTGATTACACTTGTCTTTTTTAATCCTTGGAGTATACTATGGGTTGGTTTGCTGGGGAGCTCCCAGTACCCTATAATTTTTTTGCTTGCACTTACAGGCGGCCCGGTGCGGCCTGTAAGTATTGTGATGGGAGGAAGCTGTCTTGAAACGGATGGGAATTGTAGCGCGGGTGGTCGGTGTTGTGGTGGATGCGGAGTTCGCTTCAGGAGATTTGCCCAGCATTCACAATGCGTTGGTGGTACAGCCCGATGAGGGTGATCACGGCACCGAGTTGGTCGTCGAGGTACAGGAACATATAGACCCCCGCACCGTCCGTTGCATCGCTATGGAGAACACAGCTGGTTTGCATCGCGGGCTGCGCGTCTACGATACGGGCCATCCCATCCGCGTGCCGGTAGGGCGCCCCACCTTGGGGCGTATGTTCAACGTGTTGGGCAATCCCATTGACGAGCTGGAGCCACCGGCGCACGCCGAGCGCCGTCCCATCCATGCGGATGCGCCGCCTTTGCGAGAGCAGCGCGTCATCACCGCCCCTTTCGTCACGGGCCTCAAGGCCATTGATCTGCTCACGCCCTATCCGCGCGGCGGAAAAATTGGCCTCTTTGGCGGCGCCGGGGTGGGCAAGACGATGCTGATGATCGAGCTGATGCGCCATACCATCCGCGAGCATTCCGGCATCGTGCTCTTTGCCGGGGTGGGGGAGCGCAGCCGGGAGGGCAATGACCTCTGGCTGGAGATGCAGCGCAGCGGCGTGCTCGATAGCACCGTGTTGGTCTTTGGGCAGATGAACGAGCCGCCTGGCGCGCGCTTGCGCGTCCCCCTCACCGCGATGACGATGGCGGAGCACTTCCGCGACCACGAGCGCCGCGAGGTTCTGCTCTTTATTGACAACATCTTCCGTTACATCCAGGCCGGCGCGGAGGTCTCGGCGCTGTTGGGCCGTCTGCCCAGCGCCGTGGGCTACCAGCCCACGCTGGAGACCGAGATGGGCGAGCTCCAGGAGCGCATCACCACGACCAGCCGGGGCAGCGTCACCTCAATTCAGGCGGTCTACGTCCCTGCCGACGATCTCACCGATCCCGCAGTGGTGGCGACCTTTGCGCACCTCGATGCCGCAACGATCCTCTCGCGCCGTCAGGCCAGCCAGGGCTTCTATCCCGCCATGGATCCGTTGGAATCCAACAGCACCTTGCTCACGCCGGAGGGCGTGGGAGAGCGCCATTACGAGATCGCCGTCGAGGTGCGGTCGCTGCTTGCGCGGTACCAGGAATTGCAGGATGTGATCGCCATCCTGGGGATGGATGAGCTCAGCGAGGCGGATCGTCTGGCGGTCAACCGCGCGCGGCGCTTGCAGCGGTTCCTCACCCAGCCCTTTTTTGCCTCCGAGCCGTTCACCGGCATCCCTGGACGTTATGTGCCGTTGGCCGATACGCTGCGTGGCTTCGAGGAGATTCTGGAGGGGCGGCACGATACGTTGCCGGAGCAGGCCTTCTACATGATGGGTACCATTGACGAGGTCGTCGCGCAGGCAGAGACGCTCGAGCGCGAAGGAGAGGAGCGCGCGTGATCAGCCCTCTCCGCCTGACCGTGCTCTCGCCGGTCAAGACGCTCCTGGATGTCGCCGATGTGGCGTGGCTTCAGGTGCGCCTGGCCGATGGCGCGGGTCTGGGCATCTATCCCGGACATGCGCCGCTCATTGCCGAAACGATCTCCGCCCCGCTGCGTTATGCTACGGCTGAGGGCGAGCAGCAACTAGAGCTGGCGGCGGGCATCCTGCACATCACGCTGGAGCGGGTGTGGCTCTTGACCGCCGGCGCTACGGCGGAGCTGGCCCCCTCGGCCACAGAGGCAGATTCCGAACTGGCGCGCTTTGATCGGTTGGCGGGGGCGCTCCTGACGACCCTCGATGCGGCCCCGGCCCCAGAGGCTGCCGGTGACTAGGCCGGAGCGCAGTTGGTTTCAGGACCTGGGCCGCGAGGCCGTCCGCGCTACGACTCTGGGATGGGAATTGGCTGTACCCATTTTCGGCGGGGTCCTGTTAGGCCATTTTTTGGATAAGCAGCTCGGCACGGGGTACACCTTTACCGTGGGTCTGCTCTTCGCCGGAGTGGGGGTGGGCTTCTACAATATTTGGAGGTTTAGCCAGGATGTGGATGCCCGGCAACAACAGATCAAAGCGCGGCGAGAGAAAGAAGCATTACAACAACAAGAGGAAGATGCGTCATGAGTGCGATATGGATACTGGCGGGGGCGGCGGTCAGCGCGGTGAGTTTGCTCAGCCAGGTCTGGATTGCGGGGCGGCAGTTGTGCCCTGAAGCATCGCAGGGCGTGTTGATGGTGATGCTGTTGGGCGGGCTGTTGCTGCGCCTGACCCTGGTTGCCGTAGTATTGATCACGGCCTTGCAGATTACGGGCGTTGTAGCGGCCATTTGGGCCGTGGTGGGCATGATCGTGATGCGCTGGCTGTTGGTCTATGGCCTCCACAAAGGGAAATTGTTCCGCACCTGGTTGCAAAAGTAGCGGAGGAACTTGAAAATGAGAAAACTATGGCGTGTTGGATGTGTGCTCTTGCTCCTGGCAGCGCTGACCGGTTGCGCGGCGGCCTCCGACCAGGGCGCGCCTCCCCAGCAAACCGGCATTGATGTCACCCCGCAGAATATCATTCATCTGTTTGGCGATGTCTGGATCACGGATACCGTCACCTCCACCTGGGCGATGATGGCCTTGATCATTGGCATCGCGGTCGTTCTGCGGCGTGCCCAACCGGTGGCCTTGGAGATGCTCTTGGAATTCCTCACCGATATGATCTCCGATGTAATGGGAGATGCGGCGTTGCACTACCTGCCTTTCTTGGGCACACTTGCCATCTTCATCGCCGTGGCGAACATTATCGGGGTGATCCCCTTCCTTATATCGCCCACTCGCGACATCAGCACCCCGCTTGCGTTGGCACTGGTCGTTTTCTTTGCAGTGCACTACTACGGTATTCGCGCCAAGGGCTGGTTGCAATATCTCAAAGACCTGGCCTCGCCGCTCTATCTGCTGCCGCTCATGTTGCCCCTGGAGATTATCGGGCAGTTGAGCCGCACCCTCTCGCTCACCTTGCGCCTTTTCGGCAACATCATCAGCGGGGAATTGGTCATCGCGGTCATCTTCGCCCTGATCCCCCTCTTTGTCGAGTTGCCCCTGGTGGGCCTGAATATGTTCACTGGCCTGTTGCAGGCCTATATCTTTGCAGTATTGGCTACGGTCTACATCAGCGCCGGTGTGGAAGTTAGCGAATCTGACTAAATTACTACGTAGGAGGTAGTTAGTATGTTTGAAAATATGAGTCCCGAAGTGTTGATCACTGTGTTGACCATTGTCGTGTCCGGTTTCGGTATCGTGTTGGGGACGCTGACCCCGGCTATCGTGGAGGGGCGCGCCGCTATCCGCGCGTTGGAGGGGATGGTCCGGCAGCCGGAAGTCGCCGGCGATCTGCGCACCACCATGATTATCGCCATCGCGCTCCTGGAATCAACCGCGATCTACACCTTGCTGGTTCTCTTGATCTTGATTTTCGCCAACCCGCTGCTCGACCGGTTCTTCCCGGCGGCAGAAAGCGCCTTGCGGCTGTTGGGTGTCTAGCGCCGTGGAAAGCCGCAGTAGTCCGATGCTTCCCCCGCGAAGTTGTTGGGGCGCTAAGCCAGAGGAGGACCTATGCAGTTAACTCCTAATCTTGCAACCATTATTTTTGAGATGCTCAACTTTCTGGCCCTGGTGGTCGTCCTCTACTTCATCCTCTTCAAGCCGATCATGAAACGTGTGGAGGAGCGCGCGCAGCAAAAGGCGGCGCTGTTGCAGCAGATACGCGAGGACCAGGCCGCGGCTGCGACCCTGCGCGCCGAACTGGAAACGCGGCTGGCCTCCGCCGAGACCGAAGCGGCGACGATCATCTCCGAGGCGCAGGACAAAGCCGAGCACGAGCGCGCCGAACTGCTCAAAGAGACCCAGGCCGAAGTCGAGCGCATCCTGGTAGAGGCCCACGCCGATGCCTACCGCGTCCGCAAGCAGGCCGTGGATGAATTCCACGAGGAGCTGCTCGACGCGATCCTGGAGATCAGCGGGATGGTGGTGGGCCAATTGGCCCCTGATGGGATGCACCTCTCGATGATCCAGCAGCTCAGCGACCGCATTTGGGAGCTGGGCCGTGGCGATATGGCACGTGTCGAAAGCTTCCGGCGTTCATTAGGCGACCGCGCGCCAACAGCCTACGTGACCACCGCCCGCCCGCTCTCCTCGGAGATGCAGGGGTTGCTGGCGCGCACCTTCACCGCGCTGGCCGACCGCAACGTCAATCTCGACATCCAGGTGGATCCGTCGTTGGCGGTGGGCGTTCGCGTTCGTCTGGGTGACATAGTGGTGGACAACTCTATCGCCGGGCAACTCGATGGGTTGCGCGAGAACGTCGCCCTGACGCTAAAGGAGCAGCTTTCGGATGAGTGAACGTCGCGCCGAGGGCGTCAAATTGGACGTTAATTCCGTACAGCCGGACATCGGCGCGCTGTTGCGCAGCTTGCGCACGCACGTCCAGCAATTGGACGATACCGTGCAGGTGGAGACGGCGGGCCTGAGCATAGTGCAGCGTTTGAGCCAGGAAGTGGCGACGCTTCCCGATATGCCCCATGCCGCTCCCGACCTGGAAGCGTTGTTGCAGGCGCTTCGCGGTGGAATTGAACAGCTTGTCAGTGACGTTCGTTTTCACAACGTTGGAACTGTGCAGCACATCGGCAATGGCGTGGCAACCGTCTCTGGCTTGCCGCGCGCGCGCACCGATGAATTGGTCCTCTTCCCCACCGGGGTGCGTGGCCTGATCCTCAACCTCGACCGTGTCCACGTGGATATCATTCTCCTTGGCCCCGTTGAGGGCATCATGGGAGGCGATCTGGTCTCCTCGACCGGCAATCGGCTGCGCGTACCCGTGGGCAACAGCCTTTTGGGACGGGTTGTCAATCCGCTGGGCGCGCCGTTGGATCAGCGGGGCCTCATTGACGCGGCGGCCTATCGCTTCCTGGAGCGCGACGCGCCCGGCATCGTCGAGCGCGAGCCAGTCCACGAGCCGTTGCACACGGGCCTCAAGATTATTGATGCTTTGGTTCCCATCGGGCGAGGACAGCGAGAGCTCATCGTGGGCGACCGGCAGACGGGCAAGACCGCCATTGCCGTTGATGCCATCCTCAATCAGCGTAATGATCCCGGCGTCGCCTGTGTCTATGTCGCCATCGGGCAGAAGAAGTCCTCGACCCTGGCGATTATCGAGACGTTGCAGCGGGCCGGGGCCTTGGAGTACACCACGGTCGTGATGTCCAGCCCGGACGACCCGCCGGCATTGCGTTATCTGGCCCCTTACGCTGGCTGCACGATGGCCGAGTATCTCATGCTCGAAGGGCGCGACGTGCTGATCATCTTCGATGATTTGACCAAACACGCCAATGCTTATCGCGAGCTGAGCCTGCTGTTGCGCCGTCTGCCAGGGCGCGAGGCTTATCCCGGCGACATCTTCTACCTGCACTCGCGCCTTTTGGAGCGCGCCGCGAAGCTCAACGATGAGGCCGGCGGCGGCTCGCTCACCGCGTTGCCCATCGTGGAAACACAACGCGGCAATCTCGCTTCCTACATCCCCACCAACTTGATCTCCATCACCGATGGGCAAATCGTGCTCGATACGGCGCTCTTCAATCGCGGTGTGCGCCCGGCGGTGGATGCGGGGCGCTCTGTCTCGCGGGTGGGCGGTAGTGCGCAGACCTCCGCCATGCGCGAGGTGGCCGGCCGTTTGCGGCTGGAACTGTCGCAGTTCGAGGAGGTCGCTCGCTTTGCCCGCGTTGGCGCTGAAGTGGATGAGGCGACGCAGCGGCAGATCCGGCGCGGCGAGCGGTTGCAGCGCATCCTTACCCAGCCTGCGCATCGTCCGCTGCCATTGGCCTCGCAAATTGTGGTGCTGCGGGCGGTGACGGGTGGCTATATGGACGATGTGCCGTTGGATGAACTGCAGGCGTTCGAGTCGGCGTTGCTGGAGCGGACGATTGCTGAGCATCCAGCCTTCATCGGACAGCTGAACCGGACCGGCGAACTGACCGCCGAGATTCGAGAGGGATTCGAGGAGACATTGACGCGCCACTGTGCGGCCTGGCGCGCTAGGAGGCAGGAGCCATGAAGATGGTGATGGCGATCATCCCCCGCGATCAGGCGGGGGCCGTGTTGGAGTGTTTGATCAAGGCCGGGCACACGGCGACCTTTAGCGATAGCCGGGGGGGTGTGTTGCGCCAGGCCCAGCAGATGCTCTTCATCGCGGTCAAGAAATCGGATTTGGAAACGGTGCTTCATCTGATCCGGCAAAGTTGCCATGCGCCCATCCAGGTGGAATCGTCTTCGGCCCCACGTGGGCTGGTGGGCGTATCGTCCGCGACGCAGGAGATGGAGGTGGGCGGCGCGGTGATCTTCGTGTGGGATTTGGATCGCTTCGAGATCTGCTGAGGCGCAATGTCAGGAATCGAACAGCTTCAGAGCCGTCTGGCGAACGTCCGCACCGTCGAGCCGATTTTGGGCGCGCTACGGACGATCTCGCTGGGGAGCTGGCAGGCGGCGCAGAACCAACGCACGGGCTTGCAGCGTTTCGCCTATCATCTCCAGGAGGTGTTGCGCCAGGTCGCTCCGGCGCTGCCGCAGCCATCCCCTCGCCGCCTCTGGTCACGTGCCAAACCCGTCCCCGCTGTTGTTCCGGATAACCCGGAGCGCGTTGTGCTGCTGGTGCTGGGGACGGAGCGCGGTCTCTGTGGGCGCTTCAACGATGCCATAGTCGAGCGGGCGCTCGACTATATGGAGGCGCGTGCCGCCGAGGAGGTATCGGTCACATTGGCCGTCCTCGGATCGCGTGCGGGGCGGCTGTTCAAGCGGGCGGGGCAGCCCTTCAGCGTGGCGGGGGCGCTCTCGACAACGGCGTTGCCCTCGTTTGCGCTGGCCTTCGCGTTGATGCAAGGGTGGCTCGCCGAGTACGAGGCGGCAACGCTGGATGCTGTGGACCTGGTCTACAACGCCTATGCCGGTGTTGGCCGTTATACCACTACCGTCCAACGCCTCTTGCCGCCAGAAGCGCCCTCGGTGGACGCCGATGTGCCTGAAGCGGTGGGGTATCGCCCCCCGACCATCGTGGAGACCGATCCTGTGCGTTTGTACGCGCGCGTGGTGGAGCAGTGGGCGGCCTTGAGCTTCTACGGCCTGTTGCTGGATGGCGCGGCGGCGGAACACGCCACGCGCTATCAGCTGATGGAGGCGGCCTCGCAGAACGCCGAGCGGCTGATCGAGGAGCTCACCCTGGAGATGCAATCGCTCCGGCGGCAGGCCATCACCCGCGAGATGCAGGAGTTGGCTGTGGGCGCCGGCTTGATGTCGCCGAGGGATTGATGTTGCGCCTGGCTGTTTTCGATCTGGATGGCACGCTCAAACAGGAGCGCGATCCGTATTTGTACCTGCATCGGCGGCTGGGCAAGCTCGCCGAGGTGGAGGCCAGCGGCCTCTTCGCCCGTGGGTTTAATGGCGAAATCTCCTACGAGACGTGGCTGCGCCTCGATGCCGCGTTCTGGCGCGGGACGCCGCGCGCGCGGCTCTGGCAATATTTTCGGGAAAATGCCTACCTGCCCGGTGCGCGCGAGACTATCGCAGCCCTGCAAGCCGCCGGCGTCGAGGTGGCGATCCTGAGCACGGGTCTGCTGCTGCACGTCGAGCAGGTCGCCGAGGAGCTGAGCATCCGCCACTACCTCGGCAACGAGATTGGCTTCGTCGAAGAGGCCGGCGAGTGGGTCGTCGGCGAGGCCGTGCGCGTTCATCTCCCGCTCCACGGCAAGGGCGCGGCGCTCCAGGCATTGCAGGCGCGGCTGGACATCTCTCCGGGGGAGACGCTGGCCGTGGGCGACACGCGCGGCGATATTCCTCTCTTTGAAGGGGCGGCGGTCAGCGTGTCTGTTCAGCCGAGCCACCCGGAGGTGGCGCAGGCAGCCGACATCGTGCTGCCGGAGCCGGATTTGCGCCCGCTACTGAGCCAGGTGCGGGATCATGCGCCGGGGTGGTGTCCGGTAGTGATAACGCCGACGGTTTAGTTCGCGCACTTGTATCTACTCAGGCTCTAGCCGGATCGCCAGATCCGGCGTGGATGCACAAGCAGATTCCAGGCTGCTACACAATGTAGTGCTGGTTAATTCTGACTTGACGGGGATCTGACGATCCCCTCAGAGCCAGGGTGAGTAGTTATGCGCACTTTCCCAAAAAGAAGCCCCCAGGAGGAGAAATCCTGGGGGCGTTTGCGTATGAACGGCGGCGTTACGCCTCGTCGCGCTGATAGCGCAGAACGGGATTGCGCGCGGCCTGTACCTCGTCGAGCCGGCGGACAGGGCTGTCGTGGGGCGCGTCGTGGAGCAGCTCGGGCTGTTCGACGGCCTCGGCTGCGATCTGGCGCAGGATGGCGGCGTAGTTGTCGAGCGACTGCTTGCTCTCCGTCTCGGTCGGCTCGATCATCAGCGCCTCCGGGACGATGAGCGGGAAGTAGTTGGTGGGTGGATGGACGCCGTAGTCAATCAGCCGCTTGGCAATGTCGAGCGCGTGGATGTCGGGTGCTTCCTTCAGATGCCCTTCGATAACGAACTCGTGTTTGCAAATGCGGTCGTAGGGCAGCGGAAAGAGGCCCTTGATCTGGCTGAGCAGATAGTTGGCGTTGAGCACGGCGTGCTCGGCGGCGTCGCGGATGCCCTTGTCGCCCAACATGCGGATGTAGGTGTAGGTGCGCACCAACATGCCGAAGTGGCCCCAGAAGGATTTGACGCGCCCGATGCTCTTGGGCGGCGTGGAGAGTGAGAAGTAGGGATAGTCATCGCTGGACATCTCCTCATCCAGGATGACGATGGGGCCGGGCAGGAAATCAACCAGGTGCGGGGCCACGCCGACCGGCCCACTGCCGGGGCCGCCGCCGCCGTGGGGCGTGCTGAAGGTCTTGTGCAGGTTGAAGTGCAGCACGTCAATCCCTACATCGCCGGGGCGCATCACGCCCATGAGCGCGTTGAGATTCGCGCCGTCGCCGTAAACCAGCCCACCGCAGCTATGTACCAGCTCGATGACCTCCACGAGATTCTCCTCGTACAGCCCCAGCGTGTTGGGGTTGGTGATCATCAACCCGACGACCTCTTCGCAGATCTGCTCCTTGAGCGCGTTGATGTCCACATTGCCACGCGCATCCGAGGGGAGCTGCACGACCCTGAGGCCGCTCATGTTGGTGCTGGCGGGGTTCGTGCCGTGTGCTGAATCGGGCACCAGGATGATGTGGCGCTTGGTGTCGCCGCGATCCAGGTGGTAGTTGCGCATGATGAGCACCCCGGTGAGCTCGCCCTGAGCGCCCGCTGCCGGCTGCAGGGTCACGCCCGCGAAGCCGGAGATGGCCTTGAGGTACTCCTGCAGCTCGTACATCAGATAGAGCGCACCCTGGACGGTCGTCTCGTCCTGCAAGGGATGTAGCCCGGTGAAGCCCGGCAGGCGCGCGGCGACCTCGTTGACCTTGGGATTGTACTTCATCGTGCAGGAGCCGAGCGGGTACATGCCCTTATCAATGGCGAAATTGAGCTGTGAGAGGCGCAGGTAATGGCGCACCACATCAATCTCGCTCACTTCGGGGAGCGGCAGCGACTCGCGCAGCAGCTCCGTCGGCAGTTCGCTGGGCGGCACGTCGAGCTTGGGCGGCTTGACGCCCTCGCGGCCCGGTGCAGAGAGTTCATAGATGAGTGGTTCAGTCATGGTGATCTCCTCCTCCGGCTTGATGTATGGCGGCGAATTCCTCCAGGGCTTCGATAAAGTCGTCAATCTCCTCGCGGCTGTTCATCTCCGTGACGGCGATGAGCATCCGGTTCTCCCAACCGGGAAAATTGCGCCCCAAATCGTACCCGCCGATTATCTCGATGTCGTAGTCGTCCAGCAGGAAATCGTTGATCTCCTCAACCGACGCGGGGCAGGCCACCATAAACTCGTTAAAGAAGGGCTTTGTGGTGAGCACCTCGTAGCCCTCCAGCACGTTGATCTGCTGGGCGGCGTAGTGGGCCTTGTGGTAGTTGAGTTCGGCGATCTTGCGCAGCCCTTGTTTGCCCAGCGCGGCGAGGTAGATGGTCGCCGCGAGCGCCATCAACCCCTGGTTGGTGCAGATGTTGGAGGTGGCTTTCTCGCGGCGGATGTGCTGCTCGCGGGTGCTGAGCGTGAGCGTGAAGCCCCGCTTGCCGTCCACATCCACCGTCTCGCCGACGAGCCGTCCGGCCAGCTGGCGGAGGTACTTCTCCCTGGTGGCGTAGAAGCCCAGGTACGGCCCGCCGAAGTTAAGCCCCAGCCCTAGCGGTTGCCCTTCGCCCAACACGATGTCCGCGCCGTAGTCGCCGGGTGGGGTGAAGAGGCCCAGGCTGAGCGGATTGGTGACGACCGCGAGCAGCGTGCGGGGGTCTTGCGCGTGGATGCGGTCGGCGAGGCCGGCCAGCGGCTCGATCTCGCCCAGGAAGTTGGGGCTTTGGACGATCACGCACGCAGTATCGGCATCCACCAGCGCGATCAGCGCCTCCAGCGAGCGTTGCGGATCGTCGTCGCCGACGATGTCCAGCCCCATGCCCTGGGTATAGGTGCGCACCACCTCACGGTATTGCGGGTGGAGCGTGGGGGAGAGGACGATCTTTTTGCGCTTCAGGCGGAAGACGTTGATCGCCTGGATGACAGCCTCGGCGGTGGCGGTGGCCCCGTCGTAGTGGCTGGCGTTGGCGACCTCCATGCCCGTCAGATCGCAGATCATGCTCTGGTATTCGAAGATCGCCTGCAACGTGCCCTGGCTGACCTCCGGCTGGTAGGGGGTGTACGCGGTGGCGAATTCCCCCCGGCTGATGAGATAGTCAATGACGCTGGGCGACCAATGGCGATAAGCGCCAGCGCCCAAGAAAGTGGGGACGAGGCTCGCGTTGAGATTGGCCTGCGAGAGCTCGGTGAGCTCTTGGAGGATCTCTGCTTCAGAGAGCGGCTCCGGCAGCCCCAGTTCGGGGTAGCGGTAGGCCGGCGGGATGTCGGCGAAGAGCGCCTCCAGGCTCTCCACGCCGATGGCCTCCAGCATTTGCCGGCGTTCCTCATCCGTATGAGGTAAGTAAACCATAGACAAGCTCCTTGTTCTCGTGTGAAAAAGCCCGCCACTGGCAGGCTTGGGGGGCTAGTGGGCTTCTTCTGCCTCCACGACCTTTTTGTAAGCCTCGGCATCGAGCAGGCTCTCCCATTCGCCGGGATCGCTAGGCTGAATCTTGAGGAGCCAGCCCTCGCCGAAAGCATCCTCGTTGACCAGCTCCGGCTGATCTTCGAGCGCCTCGTTGATGGCGACGACCTCGCCGCTCATCGGCGCGTAGACATCGGCGGCGGCCTTGACCGACTCGACGACGCCGAACTGCTCGCCCTTGGCGATCTCGTCGCCTACTTCGGGCAACTCGATGTAGACGATGTCGGAAAGCGTGCTCTGCGCGTAGTCGCTGATGCCGATGATGATCAGGTCATCTGCCTGGCGTGCCCATTCGTGACTTTCGCTGTAGCGGACATTGGGATCAATTTTCATGTGGATATACCTCCTAAGTATGATTTTAACTGGGTATTAGTCTGTGATTATGGATTGAGATCGGGGAATCTTTAATTGGTTGGTGCGGGATTCTCCTGGGCGAGGTCTTCAACCGGAACTGCAAAGCTAAAGGTGCTCCCCTCGCCGGGGGCGCTTTCGACCTTCATCTCGCCGCCGTGCATCTCCACGATGCTGCGGGTGATGACCAGCCCCAACCCCGTGCCCGGCACGCCGCGCACGGCGGGGTTGTTGGAGCGGAAGTACTTGGTGAAGAGCCGTTCCAGCTCGTCCGGCGTCATTCCTACGCCGGTATCCGCCACGCTGAAGCGCACTCTGTCCGGTTCACCCTCGCCGCCGGGCAATTGCTCGGCACAAATGGTGATTGTGCCCCCTTCAGGCGTGTACTTGTTGGCGTTGCTGATCAGGTTGCTCAACACCTGAAGCAAGCGGCTGCGGTCGCCGTGGATGCTCGGCAGATCGGTCGCCATATCAACGACCAGCTGTTGCCCCTTGGCTTCCGTGACCTTCTCGAAGAGCCGCACCACCTCGGTGATCAGGTCGGCGGGTTGGACGCTGCTCATGTTGAGTTGCATCCGCCCCGATTCGATCCGCGAGACGTCCAACAGCTCGCTGACCATCTCGTCCATGCGAGTGGCGTTGGCCCGTACGACTTTGAGGAATTGCATCTGTTGTTCGTTGAGTTGCCCGCCGATCCCTTTCATCAGCAGATCGGTGTAGCCCTTCATCGAGGTCATCGGCTGTTTGAGCTCGTGGGAGACGAAGGAGATGAACTCGGTCTTGGCCTGGTTGGCGCGTTGCACCTGTTGGAAGAGCCGCGCGTTGTCAATGGCAATCGCCGCGTGATCGGCCAACCGGGTGACGAAGCCGACGCATTCGTCGCTGAAATTCTCGACGCTCTCCGCTTCCAATCCGATCACGCCGATGACTCGATCCTCGCGCTGGATGGGTACGGTAAGCTGGGCGGTCATCCCCTCGACCACGGCGATGTAAGAGGCATCCTCGCTGACATCCGGCACGAGATTGGCGCGCCCTGTGCGCACTGTCCGCCCGATCAACCCCCTATCCAGAGGCCACAATTCATCCTCAAGGTACTGCTCCGTGAGTGCCTGGGGATAGCCGTGCTGCGCCAGGAAGTGCAAGCCGCGCGTGCCGTCCTCTTCCTCGTGCAGGGCGGCGATCACGCCGATGTTGGCCCCCGACTTGCGGATGGCCCAGTCGAGTGTTTGTCCCATCACCTCGCGGTAGTCGAGCGTGGCATTGAGCTGCCGGTCAATCTGCTGGATGGTGGTGAGCTCTTCAACGCGCTCCTGGAGCGCCTGGTCGGTCATGGTGAAGAGGCGGGCATTTTCGATGGCGATGGCGGCCTGCGCGCCGAAGGACATGAGCAGTTCGGTGTCCTGGCTGTCAAAGGGCCGTTCGTCCTTGCGGTTGATCGCCTCCAACACCCCGATGGTGCGCCCGCGCGCGTTGAGCGGCACGGCTAGAATGGATTGCGTGGTGAATTCAGAGCGCTCGTCGAAGTTGCCGTACCAGCGTTTGTCCTGATGCACGTTGTTGATGATCATGGGGCGGTTTTCGGCGAAGCAGGTGCCCGCGATTCCCTTACCGGAGGGGATCTTCAGCCCGACGAGCTTGTCGCCAGCGGGGCCGCTGGTGATGCGGAAGATGAGATCGCCGCTCTCCTCATCGAGCAGCAGCAGCGAGCCGGCCTCGGCTTGCAGCAGCTTGGCAGCGTTGCGCACGACCAGATCGAGCACCTCCTCCAGGTCGAGGCTGGAGCCGAGCAACTGCCCGATTTCGTTGATGGCCGCCAGTTGGCGCGCGTGGGTCTCCATTTCGGTGTAGAGGTTTTGTCGTTCGAGCAATGACGCGAGATGCGCGGCGACGGTCACGAAGAAGCCCTCGTCCTCTTGTGAGAACGCGACCTCTGGATCGTCGCTTGCTGTGACCATCACGCCGATACTCTTGTCATCGGCGGTCATGATGGGCGTTCCGAGCCAGGCGTGCCGCGTGCGACTGCGGCTGCCGGGCGTCACGTCACGGCGGCGGCATTCGTCAAGGTAATCGTCGGTGCGGATGGTCATGCCGGTGCGCAGGATCAGGCCGGTCAGGCCATCGCTCAGGGGCCACTCATCTTCCAGGTAGAGCCGTTCGTCCCCCTCAGCGAAGAAGGCATAGTAGAGCGTCTCGCGTTCGGCGTTCTTGAGCGCCACGTAAAAGTTGGGGATGGGCATCACGCGCTTCAGCTGCGTGTACAGCAGCTCGAGAATATCATCCAGCGGCATATTGAAAGTGACCGCCTGAGTAATCCAATAGAGCGACTCGAGCTCGTTCATCCGCTGGGCTTGGCCTTCCACCATCGCGGCGCGATCCAGGCCCACGATAGCGGCCTGCGCCAGACGCTTCAGGATGTTGAGCTGTGTCTCGTTGTAGGCGGCGGCTTGCGCTGGCGCGCCCAACTCGAGCCATCCGTGCTTGCCCAGGGTGATGATTTGTACCCGCTGTTGCTCTTTGAGCAGTGCAAGTGCGGACTGCGCCTCCATCGGCGCTTCCGAGGAGGGCACTGGGATGAGGGAGCATACGGGCTGTTCCACCAGCCATAGGGCCAGCGGACTCTGTGCATCGAGCGATTCGTGGCGGTGTTCCACATCGCGGTCATAGTGCTGGGTGCGGGTGTGATGCAGGGCGAAATTGAAGGTTTGTGTGCCGAAGAGCTCCTGAATCTCGTTCTTGAGCGCGTCAATGAGCTCTTGGCGCGTAGTGCTGGTAGAGGCCGCCTGGTTGAGCCGCGCGATGGCTTGGGGTGTCTTCTGGAGCAGTTCGTTATCTTCGATGATGCGCTGCTCCACGCGCCTTTCCAGCCACCACAGTAGGGCGGCGATGGGCGTCAGCCATAGCGCCAATATCAGGTAAGAAAGGGGCCGAGTTTCCATGAACCACGTGCCCAACACTGCGGTCATAATCCAGGTGGCAATGAAGAACACCAGGATGGCGATGGGAATACCGATGAGTCGCCAGGTGCGCATCTGGCGACGAACATCTTCGGGTAGTCCTCGATTCAAAATTGTCTCTGGTATCACGGATTGTGGGTTCATCTTCCTCCCCATTTTCGAGACTCAGTAGATCGAAAAATGCTCCAAGGGGATCGTCAGGTCCCCGTTCCCGGTCTGGATCGTCAGATCCAGACCAAGCAAAATTAGATCTACTGAGACTTTAGACTTATTGTAGCATGACCTTTTGGGGAAGGCAAACGCTAGGGCGCTAGGGCCGGTTGGGCCATTGTGCTGTGGGTGGAGGGCAACGGCGTGAGTTGGAAGTTCTCGTAGACGACGACGTGCAGCGCAGCGGGCGGCGTGGAGAGCGTGAAGGGGTGCGGATCGCGGAGGGCACGCCCCGGCATTAGCCACTTGAGCGTGGGTAGCGCGCCGAGGCCCGGCTGTCCGTCGTGGCGGGCGATCTCGCTGCCGTCGGCGGCGACGAGGCGTACGCTGACGCCGTAATCGTCCACGAGCGGGCGGGTGATGCGCCACGTCAGGATGATCTGCTGCTGCCCACCGCGCTCGGCCTGCGTCGCGCCGGTGAGCACCATCCGGTCGCCGAAGGGGATATAGACAGCGTCGCTTTGTGGCGTGGCGAGGGGCAAGGTGAGCAGTCGGGCCGTCCGCCCATCGTCGCGGGCGAGGTGCAGCGCGGGACGGTTGTTCGAGGGCACATCCAGCGCGACGCTCTGGCATTGGCCGACCGCCAGCCTCTCCACGCGGGCGCGGCTCTCGCCGGCGCTGACCCAGACCGCTGCACCGGGGCCGCACCAGTGCAGGTAGAGCGTGCTGATCTCGCCGCGATAGTCGTAATCGTAGCCGTGCAGCCAGGGGCCGCGCCCCAACACGACACCTGGATGCGGGCGGGCTGTCGGCAGGGTGGGGTAGTCGCAGGTGGGGATGACCGCCGGCAGCGCGGCCTGTCCCAAATCCTGAAAAGCCCCGTCCATGACAGTGTAAACGCCCACGCTCGGCTGGATGTGGGCCGGGCATTGATCGAAGGGCAGCAGGAAGATGAGGCGGGCGAAGCGTACTTCGCCCAGCGCCGTATCGCTGCTGAGGAACTGATCGCTGGCGGCGAGCAGCGCCCCATCCGCGCTCCACAGCCGCCCGGCGAACGAGGGCGGCGGCTCCTGCGGGCCGTGGGCCTGCCAGGCGAGCGTCAACTCCACGGTGCTGCCGGGCGTCAACGGGCCGGTGAGCCGGTAGCCCAGCAGGCGCACCGGGCCGAGATCTGCCTCCAGCGGAATGTAATCCAGCGCCGTGGGCAGCACGGTGAGCGGGCGGCGGTAGAGCCGAAAGCCTCCCGCCACCGGCGCGAAGGTCCAATCGGCCCAATCGTAGCTATGGGTGGCGAAGAGGGGGCGCTCGCCAGCGGCCTCTGCGCGCTGCCACCAGACCTCCTCGTAGCGCAGCGGCGGCTCCGGGTAGACGTAGGCGACTTCCGCGTCGGGTTGCAGTCCCTCCACCTCCTGGAGCACCCACAGCGGCGTGGCCCAATGCCAATCGGCGAGAATCAGCGCATCCGCCGGGGCGAGCGCCAGCAGCGGCGCGGTGCGCTCGCGGATGGTGGTGTCGGCGGCGAGCGTGAGGAAGGCATCCACGCGCAGGGGCGCGCCGCAGAGAGCGGTCAACAGGACGGCGTAGCCTATCCAATGTGGCCCCGGTCGCGCAATCAGCGCAGCGACGCCTAGACCCAACGCGATGACCGGCGGGAGGTAGGCGGGCATCAGGTACTCGATGGTCTGGGGGGCGCGGTAGGTGATGGTGATGAAGGTATGAATCCCCCACGAGAAGAGCAGCGCGGTGGCGAGTCGCCCGTCCCGGCGGGCTAGCCAGAGCGCGCTCAGCGCCATGAGGAGCAGGTAGCTGGGCGCAAATTGCAGCCCGAAGAGGTCGCGCAGCAGGGGGAGGCGTTGGGCCAGGTCGGGCAGGGTGGCGAAGGCGAGCATGTCGCCTGCGAATCCTTGCGCAAGCACGTGATGCCAGAAGCCCTGCCAGGTGTTGAGTCCGCCGGGCGCGAGGGGCACATCGCGCATCGCGCCTCGGAGCGGCAGATAGAGCTGGGGCAGTCCCCAGGCCAGCGCCGCGACGAGGGCCGCGTCCCACCAGCGCTGGGGTTGGATGAAGAGCCGGGCATCGAAGAGCAGCAGGTAGAGCGCCCAGCCGAGCGCCACGAAGACGAGTGAAGGGTGGTGGCCGACGCCTAGCCCCAACGCCAACGCGAGCTGCATCAGCGCCCGGCGTTGCTGCTGCGGCGTCGCAGCGGCGGTGTAGCGCGCCAGCGCCAGGAAACCCCAGGCGGCGAAGGCCAGCGTGGGCATTCGGATGTTGGCGGTGGTGGCCTGCGCCCAGAAGGTGGAGGCCGCGCCCAGCAGCAGCGCGGCGGTCAGTCCGCCGAGGTACGCGGCGCGGCGCGGATAGCCGAGCGCGCGCGCCCAGGTGCGGATGGTTTCCGTCACCAGCACCAACGTCGTCGCGGCGAGGGCCGCGCTGAGCAGGTTCAGCCGGAAGGGTAACCCGCCCCAGGGCAGCAGGCGCACCCACAGCGCCCCCATGATGGTGTAGAGCGGGTAGCCGGGTGGGTGCAGGATGCCCCAGCCCGCCGCCGCGAGTTGGAACTCACCGCTGTCGGCGGGAAGCACATCGCGGGCGGTGGTCAGCGTGTAGAGGGCGAACCAGCAGAGCCACAGCCACAGGTGCGCGCGGGCCTTGGGCGAGAGCCTGACGAGGCGAGACAGACGTTGGGTCATGGCTGTGACCGGCGCTTACTCCACGCTGAGCAGGGATTGGGCGCGGTCGGCGATCTCTTCGGGCGTGAAACCGAACTCGCGCTGGAGTGTCGTATAGGGGGCGGAAGCGCCGAAGCGCTGGACGCCGATGACCTCGCCCTGTTCGCCGATGTATTTTTCCCAGCCGAGGGGGACGCCGGCCTCGATGACGAGCCGTTTTTTGATGTCGGGAGGGAACACGGTGAGCTGATAGAAGAGCGGTTGGATGTCGAAGCGTTTCCACGAGGGCATACTGATGACGGCGGCGCTGATGCGGCGCTGTTCTAGCAATCCTTGCGCCTCCAGGGCGAGCGCCACTTCCGAGCCGGTGGCGATGAGCAGCAGGTCGGTGTGATCGAGCGGGGCGGGGCTGAGGACGTAGGCGCCGCGCGCGACGCCCTCCTGCGCCTTCTCGTCGGTGCCGGGCAGGATGGGGAGCCGGTGACGGTTGAGGATGAGGGCGACCGGGCCGTTGGGGTCCTCCAGGGCAACGCGCCAGGCAGCGGCGGTCTCGTTGGCATCGGCGGGGCGCAGCACGGTGAGTCCGGGGATGGTGCGCAGCGCGAGCAGGTGCTCGACCGGCTGGTGCGTGGGGCCGTCCTCGCCCACGAAGATGGAGTCGTGCGTGAGGACATAGATGACCGGCAGCTTCATCAGCGCGGCGAGGCGCATGGCCGGGCGCATGTAGTCGGAGAAGACCAGGAAGGTCCCGCCGTAGACGCGCAGCCCGCCGTAAAGCGCCATGCCGTTGAGCAGCGCACCCATCGCGTGCTCCCGCACGCCGAAGTGGAGGTTGCGACCGGCGAGTGTATCGCGCTGAAGGCTGTCCTCTGCCTTGAGCGCGGTCTTAGTCGAAGGGGCCAGGTCAGCCGAACCGCCGATCAACTCCGGCAGCACGGCGGCGAGCGCGTTGAGCGTCTGCCCGGAGGCGGCGCGGGTGGCGAGCGGGCCATCCTCCGCCCCGAAGGTCGGGAGCGCCTGCTGCCAATCCGCCGGCAGCGCGCCTGCGAGCATCCGCTGGAGCAGCGCGCTCTCCTCTGGATAGGCTTGCCGGTACGCGGTCATCTTCGCCTGCCAGACGGCCTCGGCTTGGGCGCCTTTGGGGAGCGCCAGGCGGAAGTGGGCCTGGACATTGCTGGGGATCTCGAAAGGCTCCTGGGAGGGCCAGTCGAGCGCCTCGCGGGTCAGGCGGACTTCATCCTGTCCGAGCGGCTCGCCGTGGGCGGCGGCGGAATCCTGTTTGTTGGGACTGCCGTAGGCGATGTGCGTTTGGCAGATGATCAGGTGGGGCTGCCCCTCGGCGCGCTGTGCCTGGCGCAGGGCCGCGTCAATGGCGTCGTGGTCGTGGCCGTCAATGGTCTGGACGTGCCAGTGGTACGCGCGGAAGCGGGCGGCGACGTCCTCGGTGAAGGCCAGGTTGGTGGAACCTTCGATGGTGATGTTGTTGGCATCGTAGAGATAGATGAGATTGTCCAGCCCCAGGTGGCCGGCGAGCGAGGCCGCTTCGTGGGAGAGGCCCTCCATCATGTCGCCGTCGGAGACGATGGCATAGATGAAGTGGTCAATGATCGGATAGTCAGGTCGGTTGAAGCGCGCGGCGAGGTGCTTGGCCGCCAGCGCCATGCCGACGCCGTTGCCGAAGCCCTGTCCGAGCGGCCCGGTCGTGGTCTCGATGCCGAGCTCCAGATCGTATTCGGGATGGCCGGGCGTTTTGCTGTCCCACTGGCGGAAGCGCTGCAGGTCTTCCAGGTAGAAGGGGTAGCCGGTGAGGTAGAGGAGGCTGTAGAGCAGCATCGAGCCGTGCCCGGCGGAGAGGATGAAGCGGTCGCGGTTGAGCCATTGCGGGTGGCGGGGGTTGTGCTTGAGGTGGCGCGTCCAGAGGACGTAGGCGACATCGGCCATGCCCATCGGCATCCCCGGATGGCCGGAGTTGGCCTTTTGGACGGCATCCATCGCCAGGATGCGTAAGGTGTTCACGCATTGTCGGTTGAGTTCTGTGTGTGGCATCTTTTCTCCAATCAATAATCCACGCCCGCCAGGGCGCGCAGCGCAATGGTCACGCGGCGGGGCGCTTCGGTGAGCAGGCCGTAGCTCTCCCATTCCTGGGCCAGCTGCGAGAGCCGGCGCTGCGAGATGCGGCCTTTGAAGGCATCGTAAAGATGTGTGATGTAGAAGTTGCCATCGAGCTCGAATGCTGCGTGGCGCACCAGCTCCCGCTCCAGCGGGCTGAGGTCGGGGAAGGCGGCGGGCGGGCGCACCTGCGGATCGAGCACGCTGGCACGCAACATCTCCAGCCACAAGACGGCGTCCTCAATGAGGTAGCCCATTTGGAAGTAAAGCCGGTTCGACCATTCTGCCTCGCCATCAAGATCGTGGATGAAGGGCGGCGAGGAGACGACGGTGCTGTACGCGGCGAAGGGGAAGTCCGCCGCATTGAACAGTCCCACGGCGGGCGTGGTCGCTTCCGCCTGGAGCAGGTCCCAGCGTTGCTCGGTCTTGGTGTATTGAAGCGCCAGCGTGACGAGGACGCCTCCGGGCAAGCGCCAATACCAGGCCGCCCCGATGCGTCCCTGATAGCCCTCAACGCGCTCTCCCACGGCGCTTACGATTTGTTCGGCCAGGCTGAGCGCCTGATAGGATGGGTAGAATTTTAGCATGGTCTCTCTCTTCTCTCGGTAAACGTCGTAAGTCCTAACCGGCGCGCTCGTGGAATCTCCGCGCCAGGGCGATCTCCTCGGCGCGGGTGTGGAGCTCGCCATCGAGGCGGGCGGTGCGGATCGCGGCGAAAATCTCGCGGTAGAGGGGGCCGGGGGGAATCCCCAAAGCCTTCAAGTCCTCGCCGGTCAGCTCCGGCGCGACGTGACGCCAGGTGCGCCAGTAGGCGGCCAGCTTGTCGCGGGTGGCGGTACTGGTCGTCATCAGCCAGGCCAGGGGAAGGAGGCGCTCCGCGAGGCCCTCCAGCCGGGCGACGATCTGGCTGGGCTGTTGCAGCTGGGCGAGCTGGCGCATGAGCTGGCGCAGTGTGGGGAGCCGCAGCAGATCGTTGGAGAGGCGGCGCGACATGAGCAGTTGTTGGGCGAGCACGGCGATCTCCTCGCGGGGCAGCCAGTAGCAGCAGAGCGCCCAGTTGAGGAAGCGCCGGTCGTCGGCATCCAGCCCCCAGAAATCGCTGTCCACCTCTTCGCGTAGCCGGGCAAAATGGCGGCGTCGTTTGCTATCGAGCGTCAGCGCCGGGTGGATCTCCTGGAGCGCGCCGAGCTCCTGCAGGCGTTGGAGTGCCTTTTCGGGCGCGGCCTCCTCAAAGATCAGGTCGAGCTCGTGGCGGATGCGCCCGCCCGTGACGCGCCCTAGCAGCGGCAGCGCCTCGGCGATGAGGCTCTCGCTGCGCGGATCGAGCTGGAAATCCAGCCGCGCCTCGAAGCGCGCCGCCCGCAGGATGCGGGTGGGATCATCCACGAAGCTGAGGCTGTGCAACACGCGAATCACCCCGTTTTCCAGATCGGCCTGCCCGCCGAAGAAGTCCAACAGCTCGCCCCAGTGGCCGGGATTGAGCCGGATCGCCAGCGTGTTGATGGTGAAGTCGCGCCGGAGCAGGTCTTGCTTGATCGAGCTGTGCTCGATGAGCGGGAGCGCGGTGGGATGCTCGTAGAATTCGGTGCGGGCCGTCACCAAGTCAATGAAATCGGGGAGATCGGGTTGGGCGGGATCGGCACCCAAGTCGCGCCAGAATGATGCGCCCAGCAGCCATTTGGCCGTGCCGAAGCGGGCGTGGCTGCGCACCTCCCCGCCGTGCTCGTTGGCGAGGACGCGCGCCAGAACGATGGCCTCGCCTTCAACGACGAGATCAACATCGGAGAGGGGCTGGCCCAAGAGCAGGTCGCGCACCAGGCCGCCCACGAAGTAGAGCTCGTATCCGAGCTCGGTGGCGCGCTCGCCGGCCTGGTGAATGAGCGCAAGCAGGGGCGTGGGGAAGGCCTGGGCCATCCGTTGTTCGAGCCGGCGCCGCTCGCGCTCGCGCTCGGTGGGTGGGAGGCGAATTAAATCGGTGCGCGTGACCACGCCGGTGAGCTCTCCATCGGCGACGACGGGGAGCTGGCCCCAGCCGGTCTCGATCATCAGCGTGCGGACGCGCTCGGCGGAGTCGTCGGGCGCGACGGTGATCTCGCCCGGCTCCATGATGCGGCGCACAGGCTGGCGCTCCCAGCGGTGGCGCAGCGCCCGATCCACCGCGTTGCGCGTTACCAGTCCGACGACGCGCCCCTCCTCAACGACGGGGAAGCCCTCGTGGCCGCTGCGGGACATCTGTTCTGCTACGTCGCAGACGAGCGTGTCGGGGGAGACGGTGCGCACGCGGTGCGACATCAGCTCGCGCACGGTGACGCGGGCCTGGACGTAGTTGGGTAGCAGGGCGCGCAACTCGTCGAGCACGGCGGTGGGGGGACGCCCGCGCACGAGCGCGGCGGCAGCGCGGTCGTGTCCGCTGCCGCCAAATCGCGAGACGACATCGGCGACGTTGACGTCGTCGGTGGTGCTGCGCGCGACAATCTGGGTGTTGCCATCCAGCCCCACCAGGATGAAGAGCGCGGAGGGGTCGAGCAGCTCGCGCAACTTGTGCGCGAGGGTGGAGATCTCCTCGGTGAGGCCGGGCGGGGCCTGCGCATGGGCCAGTACGATGGGATGCCCGTTGATCTGCAGGTTTTCGGCGTTGTTGAACAGTTGCTCGTAGAGTTGTTGTTGACCGACCGTGAGCGGGTGTTGGATGAAGTCGTTGGCGATTTCGAGATTGCCGCCCTGGTCAATAAGCCACGCGGCGGCGCGAAGGTCGCGCGAGGTGGTGGAAGCGTAGGTGAGCGAGCCGGTGTCCTCGTAGATGCCGGTGAGGAGCAGGGTGGCTTCGATTTGAGTGAGCGGGATGAGGCGCGCGGAGATGGACTCGGTGAGGAGGGTCGCATTCGCGCCGATGGGTTGGCCCTGGTAGCGCCAGTTCTCAGGCAGCTGTTCGGGCGGCGCGTGGTGATCAATGACGCGGACCTCATCGAGCTTCGGCGACATCCCGCGCACAGTGGAGAGGGTCTGCGTATCCACCAGGATTACGCGGTGGATGTGATGACCACGCGGGAGGGTTTGGGGGTCCACGAAAGGGAGTTGCCCGCCGTAGAGGGCGAGGAACGCTTGTACGTTGCGGTTGATGCGGCGCGGCAGCACCGGTCGGGCGGTGGGAAAGAGTTTGTGCGCGCCCAACAGGCTGGCGATAGCGTCGAAATCCGCGTTTTCGTGCGTCAGAATGACTTGCATGATGGCTCCTCGTTGGTTATTATAGCACGGAATAGGCTGGATGCTGGAAGCTGGGTACTGGATGCTTGAGGCTTGATGCTGGTTGTTGGTTGTTGGTTGTTGGTTGCTGGTTGCTGGTTGCTGGTTGCTTGAGGCTTGCTGAGGGCATTGCGGGCCAGGCAAGGGAGCTTTATAATAGCCCCGGAGGTACTATGGAGAACTTACCCAAATCCGGCGCGGTGCGCCGCGCGCGCTACATATTGGAAGGGATCGCGGTGCTGCTGCTGTTGGCGCTGGTCGTGGCGGCGGGCGCGCTGCATTGGACCCGTCCCGCTCCCGCCTATACCGCGCAACCCGCTTCGATGGATGAGACTGTGTACGCGCGCGTCCTTTCGGTGAGGCGCGAAGAGTCCATGCTGGATCAGAGCGGCCTGGTGCAGGTGATGCAGGAGCTGACGCTGGAAATTCGCTCGGCGGGGGCGTATGCCGGGCAACAGATCGAAGTGACCTACAACGGGCTAGGGCCTAGCTTGGAGACCGTGCGCTTCAAGCCGGGGCAATTGGCGCTGGTGATGATCTCGCAACGTGGGGATGGGGCAGTCTTCTACGCGGTGGCGGATCACGTGCGCTGGTGGCCGCTGGCGGGGCTGGCGGCGTTCTTCGCCGTGGTGACGGTAGTGGTAGGGCGTTGGCAAGGGCTGCGCGCCTTGCTGGGCCTGGCGCTGGGCGGGGTGATGATCGGCGGCTTCATCCTGCCGCAAATCCTGGCGCTGCGCGATCCGGTGTGGGTCTCGGTGGTGGGGACGGCGCTGCTGATGGCGGTGACGCTCTACCTCATCCAGGGCTGGAACCCCATCGCACACACTGCGTTGCTGGGGCTGTTGGTCAGTCTGGCCTTGACCGGATTGCTGGCGTTTTTGTGGACGCGCCTTTCCTACCTCACCGGCTTCGGCTCGGAGGAGACGCTCTACCTGCAGGCCATCGGCGTGGGGCTAGGGATGCGCGGCCTGTTGCTGGCGGGGATGATTATCGGCGCGGCGGGCGTGCTGGACGATGTGGTACTGGCGCAGGCGGTGACGGTGTACGAGATCGCCGGCGTGGCCCCGGAGCTCTCCTCCTGGAAACTTTACCAGCGGGGGATGAAGGTGGGCGTGGCGCACCTCGCCTCAATGGTCAACACGCTGGTGTTAGCCTACGCCGGCGCGGCCCTGCCGCTGATGATTCTCTTTTACCTCTTCCCGGAACCCTGGTATCTCACGATCAACCGCGAGCTGATTGCCGAGGAGATCATCCGCACGCTGGTGGGGAGTTTGGGGCTGATGGTGGCCGTGCCGCTGACCTCGGCGATTGCAGCGTGGGCCGCGCCGCGCCTGATGGCCGAATCGGCCAAGTAATCTCACCACTTCGAGCGCAGCTCCGCGGCCAGGCGCTTGCCTGTGGGTGTGGCGGCTACGCCACCCTGCGCGGTCTCCTTGAAGCGCACATCCATCAGCCGGCCCACCTGCCCCAGCGCGTCAATGACCTCATCGGGCGGGATGACGCTCTCGATGCCCGCGCGCGCCAGGTCGGCGGCGGCGAGCGCCTGCGCTACCCCGCCCGCGTTCCGCAGGATGCAGGGAATCTCCACCAACCCGGCGACGGGATCGCAAATCAGCCCCAACATGTTCTTGAGCGCGATGGCGAGCGCGTGGGTGGCCTGACGCGGCGTTCCACCCAGCAGCGCGACGGCGGCGGCTGCCGCCATCCCCGCCGCCGCGCCGACCTCGGCCTGACAGCCCCCCTCGGCACCGGAGAGCATCGCCCGGTGGCCGATGATCATCCCCACGCCGCCCGCCGTGAGCAGCCCGTCAAGGAGCGCGGCATCGGGCAGGTCGTGGGCCTCTTGCAGCGCCAACAGGACGCCGGGCAGCGTCCCGGAGGAGCCAGCCGTGGGCGCGGCGACGATGCAGCCCATCCTGGCGTTGACCTCGTTTACGGCGATGGCGTAGAGCATGGCGCGGCTCACGATGCTGCCGGTGGCGGGGATGTGTGCCGCGAGCCACTGCTGGAAGCGGTGGGCGTCGCCGCCGGTGAGGCCGCTGAGCGAGCGCCCGTCGGGGGCGAGGCCCTGGGCCACGCTGTGGCGCATCACCTCCAGCCGTTCCGCCAGGCGCGCGCGGAGCGCCTCGCGGGTCAGGTCGCTCGCGTGCATCTCCGCCTGGAGGATGATCTCGTGGAGGCCAACTTCGTGGGCTTCGGCCTGGGCCAGCAGGTCAGCGATGGAGGTGAGGGGCTTCATTGTTCGTTCACCCGAAAGATACGCCGGACCCAGCGGGTCCAGGGGAAGGTTGCCATCCCTGCGGCGACGGCGTCGGGGACGGGTTCGTCGGTCTCGATGATCATAATGGCCTCCCCGCCGCGCTCGCGGCGGCCCACCCGCAGGAAGGCGACGTTGATCCGATGGGCGGCAAGCCAGCTGGTCACGGCGTTAATCGTGCCAGGGCGATCCTCAGCGACGATGAGCAGGGTGTGATAGGTGGCGGAGAAGTTGACCTCGTAGTCATCAATAGCGGTGATGAGAACCATGCCGCCGCCGACCGATGCGCCGCTCAGGCTACAGGCCGTTTCCCCGGCGCGCATCGTGATACGCAGCGCGTTGGGGTGGGCAGTCGGGCCAAAATCGGCAGCCTTGAAGTCCACCGCCATGCCGGCGGCGTGGGCGAGCTCAAGGCCGTCGCGGATGCGTTCGTCATCGGTGCGAAAGCCGAGCAGCCCGGCGACGACGGCGCGATCGGTACCGTGGCCGCGTCCGGTCAGCGCGAAGGAGCCGTGCAGCTCGATGGTGACGCGCTCCGGTTGTGCGCCCAGGATGGCGCGCCCGATCTGGCCGAGTCGCACCGCGCCCGCTGTGTGGGAGCTGGAGGGGCCGACCATGATCGGGCCGATCACGTCGAAGAGGGTGGGGGAGCGGGCGTCGCTCACTTAGAGGTGGGCCTCCAGCCAGGTTTGGACATCGGCGAGCACCTGCTCCTTGCCGATTTCGTTGAAGACCTCGTGGTAATAGCCTTCATACTCGCGGCGGGCCTTGTCTTTGGCCCCGGCTGCGGCGAGGAACTGGCTGCTGCCCTCCGGTGGGCAGATGAGGTCGGCGCCGCCGTGGACGATGAGCAGGGGGAGGTCGGCGGGCCACTGCGGGGCCGCGCCCAGGGTCGTCTTCATCGTCTTCTGCATCTCCGCGCCCAGGCGGGGCGTGGCGAGGCCGTGGACGAGCGGGTCCTCCTGGTAGGCGGCAACGACCTTAGGATCGCGGGAGAGGCTGGCGGCGCTGAGACCGGTTTTTAGCGTGAGTTTGGGCAATAGTGGTGAGAGTATTCGCGTCAGCAGGAGCAGGACGGGGGAGATGTCGTTGCCTTGGGTGAGGGGGGGCGCGGAGGCGACGAGTGCTTTGAGTCCTTCCCCGTGGTGCAGGCCGTAATCGAGCACGGCGAGGCCGCCCATGCTGTGGCCGAGCAGCACGGTGGGGACGCCGGGATAGGCGCGCTCGACGGTCTGGATACAGGCGTGGATGTCCTCGCGGAAGTCGGTCCAGCTGTTGATGTGGCCGCGTTGGCCGGGCGATTTGCCGTGTCCGCGATGGTCGAAGCCGTGGACGGCGTAGCCTTGAGGTACGAACCATTCGACCACATTCGTGTAGCGCCCGCTGTGCTCGCCGATGCCGTGGACGATGATCATATTGGCGCGGGCCTCATCCGAGGGCAGCCAGTGTTGGGCGTAGAGTTGCAGCCCGTCGTGGGTAACGAAATAATCTTCAACGTGTGTCATAGTCATTGTTGAGCTCCTTCGAAAATAGTGAATCTGCGAATGGTGAATGGCGAATAGCCAAACAAAAATCTGCTAAATCCGCCCAATCTGCTGATAAGCATTTTCGTGCTGGATGGCGTGCACCAGCACCGCCGTCTCCC
>Ga0209614_1000772_pt1 | contig 26848 bp, 17 predicted proteins | sample BlaSprsedimmetaG_FD_185484 | JGI IMG/M metagenome (GOLD analysis project Ga0209614, IMG submission 185484) | Hot spring sediment bacterial and archeal communities from California, USA to study Microbial Dark Matter (Phase II) - Blank Spring... ... | reverse complement strand
GCGGTGGCCCTGTCCCCTTGCGACACAGCGGGAAATCACGCGCCCCGGACGCGGGCAACACGCTCTCGAGCAGCACCGCCGCGGTTAATTACCGTCCGCCAGCTCTTTGCATGTCCACGCGCCAGCCTCTTTCGGCACTTCCTACTTCACCTCCGGGAATTGCTGGATAGTTCACAGATGCCCGGCTCTTTTTTCTGCTATAAAAGTTTGCCCATTTCCCCATATCAGGATAAACTAGATACGATAGACGACGCTCAAGGAGCAGACCGCATAGTGGAACAACCATTCAAAACCGAATCCGGCGCGCTGTGGACGATGAAGGCGGTGCAGACGATTTTTCGCCTGCGCCTGCTCATTGCGCGCGCGGCCAACCGCGATAGCCTCGCCTGGTGGGAGGATGATGCGCTGACGGTTCCCGCCGGCTTTGTGTTCGACCGGCTGTTTCCCGCTTCGCCGCCCGGCGCGGCGCGCTCGCTGGCGCTGCGCGCGGCTTTGCGCCGCCACCAAATCGCAAGCCCAGAGCCGCTGGTGCATCTCTACCGGCTGGACGCGGACAACGAGGACGGACTGGCAATGCGTTTCCTCCGCCCGCCCGTGGATGCGGAGCTGGACGCACCGATCCCCACGTTGGACGCGCTGCGCGAGCGATTGTTGGCCATCACGGAACAACCCTGCCCCTACACGGTCGTCCGGGAGCTAATGGGAAACGGCCTGTTGATCAAAATCCCGCCGCCACCCAAAGGACTGCACCCGCTTGAGCATCGCGCGCGGACGTTGGCCTGGGCCTACCTGGAAGAAGCATTGCCATTTGCGATTGACGATTGACGATTTTAGATTGCTGAGAATCGTGAAGCGTAAAACGTAAAACGTGATGATTTACGTTTCACGTTTTACGTTTTAAGGATGGAGGAAAACTTGACCGAAACGGAGAAACCGATCTACACCAGCCGTCTGATCAAGGCAAGCGCGCTGCTGGCGGATACGCGGGTGCTGCTCGCCGAGTGGGACATAGCACAGCCGGTAGCGGAGAATCTGGCGCGGTTGCGCGAGCAGAACGTCTTCGGCAAGGCGTCGCGCAGGCGGGTGAACGACATTTTAACGATTTTTCGCCAGCGTTACTTCGATGATCCAGACGTGGGCGCGGCGCTGGCGACGTGGGTGCAGGGCGGCGCGCCGGCGCAGTGGGTGGACCCGCTGCTCTACTTCTTCTCGGCGCAGAACGACCGCACGCTGCACGATCTGGTGACGGAAGTGCTCTATCCCCGCAGCAGTGGCGGCTACACGGATGTGCCTGTCGAGGTGATCCAGCGCGCACTCCGCACCTGGGTGGCGGAGGGAAAGACGACGACAGCGTGGGGCGAGGAGACGCTGACCCGCGTGGCGCAAGGCGCTATGGCCACCCTCCGCGATTTCGGCGTGCTGGAAGGGACGGTGCACAAACAGTTGGCTCCGGTCTATCTGGCGACGCCAGCCTTCGCGATGCTCGCATTGTGGTTGCAACAGCGCGAACGCTCCGGCGATCTGGTGCTGCGCAGCGACGCATGGCGCTTGTTCTTCCTGGCAGTCTCCGGTGTGGAGCGCCTGTTCGTCGAGGCGCATCAGGATCATCTGCTGCACTATGACGCGGCCGGATCGGTCATCCGCCTGGAATTCCCGGCGGAGACATTAGAGAAATATGCGCGGGTGCTGCTGTGAAAATTGACGATTTATGATTTACGATTGACGATTCTCTCGTTCCCAATCGTAAATCGTCAATCAACAATCGTAAATCTTGTAAGGGAGAACGTGAATGAGCGATTTGAAGTCGCGGGTTGAAGGCTTGGAGGCGGATCTGACGGCGCGCCCGATGCGGCACGCGATCTATCACGACCTGCCGTTTGCCGTCTTTTGCTATCCGCCCGAAGAGGAATGGGTGATGCGCAATGAATTGCGTTTGCTCAAAACCCGTCTGGAACAGCAGGCCGACCGCGCCGTCGTGACGATTTCCCTGGCCGAGTTGCTGTGGGCTTCCGTCGAAAACAGTGAGGGCGTGGCGACGGTGGCGCGCAAGGAGCAGCGCGACGGCTTCGATGCGGCGCAAGCGCAGATCAACACCTACCTCTCCGACCCCGATTGGTGGCCGCTGCCGGAACTGCTGCTCGAACGGCTCAAACCGCTCGACCCGGACCGCACCATCGTTTTCATCACGCGGGCGGGCGCACTGGCCCCCAATCTCTACCGCGTCTCCAAGCTGCTCGACGAGATGAAAGGCCACACCCGCGTCCCGTGTGTCCTCTTTATGCCCGCCATCGCCGACGCCGGCGGCATCCGCTTCATGGGCATCGCGGAAAACGAAGGACGAGGCAGTTATCACACCAAAGTGTACACGGATTGACGATTTATGATTTACGATTGACGATTTCCGGAAGGCAACTTATCATCAATCGTCAATCAGTGAGATTGTTGATTTCAGATTGACGATTGACGATTTCCGGAAGTCATTCCATCGTCAATCGTCAATCGTAAATCGTAAATCGAAAGGGGGTTAGCGTGGATAAGGAGCAATTCATGGCGCGGACGAAGGCGCTGGGGATACGTATCATCAAGTTGGTTGAGGCGTTGCCGAATGTGCCAGCGGCAGCGGTGATTGGGAAACAAGTCTTGCGTTCTGGAACTTCGGTGGGAGCGAACTATCGCGCAGCCTGTCGCGCGCGCTCCACCGCCGATATGATCGCCAAGCTCAAGATCGTCGAAGAAGAGGCCGACGAGACGCTATACTGGCTCGAACTGTTGGTCGAAGCGGAAATTGTCCCGCAAAATCGCCTGGAGAGTCTGATCAAAGAAACCGACGAAATCGTCGCCATGACTGTCTCCTCCATCCTCACCCTACGCAGTTCTCAAAATCGCAAACCTTGATGGATTGACGATTTCAGATTGACGATTGACGATTTTCGGAAAGCAATCGTTCGTCAATCGTCAATCAAAAATCGTAAATCAAATATCGTCAATCGTCAATCATAAATCAAAAATGGAAAGATATGCTAACCGATACCCAACGTAAACGTATCCACGACCTGGCCCTCGATGCCCGTGTGATGTTGACGCGCGAGGCGCGCGAGGTGTTGGAAGGGACCTACGGCGTCTACGCGGACGGGCGCGTGGATGCGCCGCAGAAGCTGCCCCAGGTGCAGGCCGACGCGGAGACACGCGCGATCTACGAGCGCGTGGTGCGCTTCCTGGACGACGAGGCGCAGGCCGGGCTGCCGCGCGCCGAAGCCGTCGCGAAGCTGGTCAAGGAGGTGGCCTTCACGCACCTCAACCGGCTGGTGGCCTTCAAGATGCTCGAAGCCCGCAAGCTGATCCGGGGAACGCTCGACAAAGGACTGGACGCCAACGCCTTCAAGTTTTACCTGGCGGACCCGGCCCACGCCGCCGACCTGGCGCTGTACGAGCGCGGCGAGGCCGACGCCGCGTACCGCCGCTTCCTGCTGTGGCAATCGGGGCAGGTGGCGCAGGAAGTGCGCGTGCTCTTCGATCCCGACGCGCTGCCGGGACTGCTCTTCCCCCGCCCGCGCGCGCTGCGTGAATTGCTGGCGCTGCTCAACGCCCCTACCCTCGCCGAAGTCTGGCTGGCCGACGAGACCGTGGGCTGGGTCTACCAATACTTCAACGAGCCGGAGTTGCAGGCCGCCTTCGAAAAAGTGCGCGTCAGCAGCGCCAAGTTCGAGGCCCGCGATATTCCCTCCGCCACCCAACTCTTCACCCCCAACTGGATCGTGCGCTTCCTCGTCCATAACACCCTGGGACGGCTGTGGGCTGATCTGCACCCAGACACCAAGATTGATTTACGATTTATGATTGACGATTTACGAACGGAAGCGGACAAATCGTCAATCGTCAATCGTAAATCTAAAATCGTCAAAGAAATCACGTTGCTTGATCCGGCTTGTGGCGGGATGCACTTTGGCCTGGTGGCGTTTGACGTGTTTGCGGCGATGTACGAGGAGGAGTTGGCACGCGCCGGAGAACCCGGCTGGCCGGAGACGCCCTCGGTGGATGACGCCTCCGCCATCCCCGCCGCCATCCTCGAACACAACCTCTTCGGCATCGACATCGACCTCCGCGCCGTCCAACTCTCCGCCCTCGCCCTCTACCTCAAAGCCAAGAGTTGGCAGGATGCAAGAGGCAAGAGGCAAGAGGCAGGAAGCGCGGCGCGCCAATCGAAAATCGTCAATCGTCAATCTAAAATCGTAAATCTGGCTTGCGCCGACATCGCCCACTTCAGCGGCGCGGCGTTGGGCGAGTTTGTGCGCGCGATGCGCTTCGAGCGCCCCATCTACGAGCGGCTGATGCTCAAGCTGTGGGACAAGCTCCAGGACGTGAGCCAGCTTGGCTCGTTGCTGCGGCTGGAGCAGGAATTGGCGGCCCTGATTGAGGCAGAGCGCACCAGTTACGAAAAGAAGCCGCTGTTTGCCGGGCTGCCGGGCGAATTCGAGCGCGCCGCCGCCGAAAAGGAATTCTGGGGCTACCTCTCCACGCAAATCATCCAGGGCCTCGACGAGTTCGCCCGCCGGCAGGCCCAGGCCGGGGTGGACCAGACCTTCTTCACCGGAGAGGCGACGAAGGGCCTCCGCCTGGCCGAGTTGATGCTGCGCCGCTACGACGTGGTGGTGACGAATCCGCCGTACCTCTCGCGGCGCAAGATGAACGCGAAACTGGCCGACCTGGTGGGCACGGCCTACCCGGAGGGCAAGAGCGACTTTTACGCCGCTTTCATCCAACGCTGCTTGGAGTTCGCCGAGGACGACGGCTACGTGGGCATGTTGACCATGCACTCGTTTATGTTTATCAGCTCCTACGAAAGCCTGCGTCAGACCATCCGCGGGCAGGCCGTGATTGACGCCCTGGCCCATTGCGGCCCCGGCCTGTTCGAGGTGGGCAACCCCGGCACCTTGCAGACGGCAGCCTTCACGCTGCGCAAAGAGACTGATGCAGCGGCGCGGGAAACGCACGAAGGGACGTACATCCGCCTGGTTCACGCCCCCAACGGCGACGCTAAACGTCTTGCCTTCGAGCAAGCCTTGCAGGACGGCAGCAGCACCTACCGCGTCCCCCAACGCGCCTTCGACGCCATCCCTGGCAGTCCGTGGGTGTATTGGATTCCTTATGGGCTGCGTAACTTGTTTGAGACGTTGCCTAAACTAGGAGATATCTCCCCGTCAATTCACGGGACCGCAACCTATGATAATTTTCGCTTTTTAAGATTGTGGTGGGAAGTTGGTCTAGCAAACATTGGTCAAAAGAATCGAAATTGGCGGGATTTTGAGATATGTCTCAAATCTTATGTCCCTTATATGAAAGGCGGAGGGTTCAAACGGTGGTATGGGAATCAAGAAATTGTTCTCCAATTACTTAATAGAGGACGCGTTTTAATTGAGTTTCTCAACTCTAAACGAGACTCAATTCGAGGAAGCGAGTGTATTTTCCATGAAGGTATAACATACTCCTTTCTAACTTCTAGTACCTTTAGTGCGCGTATTTCGCCAGGTGGGTTCATTTTTGATGTCGCAGGATCTTCGCTCTTTCCAGAAAAGCTATTGTTAACCCTTGCTGTGATGAATTCTACTTTCGCAGGTTATGCCTTAAAGTTAATCAATCCGACAGTGAATTTCCAAGTTGGGGATTTAGCCCGATTACCCATTGTGCGTGACAGTTCCGCAAGGTTAGAAACTTTGACGCGCGAAGCAATCACCTGCGCCAAAGCACGCAGCGCAGAGGACGAAACCACCTACGACTTCATCGCCCCGCCACGCTGGGACACCGGCCCGGACGACCCTTCGCCAGGCTCAGGGCAGGCCCTCGCCGCCGCCGAAGCGCGCCTGGCCGCCCTCGAGCGCCAGATTGACGACGAAGTCTACCGCCTCTACGGCATCAGCGACGAAGATCGCGCCGCCATCGAAGCCGAACTGGCAGGCGGCTCTGTCTCAGAAGGCGAAGACGAAGCTGCCGCCAATCTGGACGAAGATGACGAGGAAGGCGAGGCCGAAGCCGCAATGACGCGGGAGGAATTGGCTGTGCGCTGGATCAGCTACGCCGTCGGCATTGTGCTAGGGAGATTTACGATTGGAGATTCAGGGATTGACGATTTACGATTGACGATTGACGAAGAAGAAGGCTCCCTCGTAAATCGTAAATCTAAAATCGTAAATCTCGGCAGTGCGATTTACCGGCAAGAAGATTTCGCGGTCGGTAGTCTCCCTATGCCGGACGAAACCGAGTTTGACCAACTCGTCGGCCCGGCGGAGCGCTTCGCCTACGTGGATGAGGCCGGCGGCCGCCACCTCTTCCCCGCCGACGTCGAAGCTGCCCTGCGCGCCTTAACTCTGGAAGACGGCATCGCCGTCTTCGACGAAGGCCACCCCCGCGATTTACCCGCATTGGTAGAAAAAGCCCTCGAATTGATGATTGATGATTTACGATTGACGATTGACGAGCGAGAAATCGTAAATCGTCAATCAAAAATCGTCATTCAGTTGGGCGCCAACGGCGATTTGCGCCAATTCCTCGAGCGCGATTTCTTCACCAAATGGCACCTCCGCTGGTACCGCAAGCGGCCGGTGTATTGGCCGTTGCAGTCGGCGCGGCGGAGCTACGGCTTTGTCCTCTTCCACGAGCGCGTCAACCGGATGATGCTCTACGTGCTGATGCGCGATTATATGGACTACTTCCTCAACGGCCTGCAGCAGCAGATCGACGACCGTGCGGCGCGCCTCGACGGGTTGAGCGGTCGCGACCGCAAGCAGGTCGAGCACGAGATCGCCCGGCTGGCGCAGACGCTCGAAGAAGTGCAGGAGTTCGCCAAAACCATGGCGCGCCTGGCCCGCGAAGGCTACGAACCCGCGCCGGACTGGATCGACGACGGCGTCATCCTGCGGCTGGCCCCACTGTGGGAACTGATCCCTATCTGGAAGGCCGAGCCGCGCAAATACTGGGAGCGACTGGCGCGCGGCGACTACGACTGGAGCCACATCGCCATGCACTATTGGCCGGACCGCGTCAAGGCGGCATGCAAGGTAAATAAGAGCTTTGCTATTGCACATAGGATTGACGATTTTTGATTTACGATTGACGAGGAAGGCTCTTTCGTAAATCGTCAATCTAAAATCGTAAATCGCAAGGGAGAAGACATGAACAACAATAGTAATTTGTCTTTCGCGCATATCCGTTCGCTGCGCATCCAGGGCTACCGGCCCTTCCGGGAGTTCACGGCGCGGCTTTCGCCGTTGGAAGTCATCGTCGGCGCGAACGGGTCGGGCAAATCCAGCCTGTTCGAGTTCCTCAAGTTCCTGCGCGATGCCGTGTACCAGGAAATCCCGCCGGAGATTGTGGCCGGTTCCATCGGCCAGCAACTCTTCCATCAGCCCGGCCCGGACAAGTTCGGCTGGCTTTTGGATATAGCGCTAACACCGCAGACCGTCCTGGCATACCAGGGCGAACTCCACGGCCCGGTCGGGAGGAGTCGTGTCGCTTATGAGCAAGTCCACGTGGGCACACCTGACAGCGTCGTGCTGGATATCCGCGAGCGGCAAGGCGTCGTTCAGGAGCCGGACGGCCAGATGCGGCAAGACCTGAGCCTGCGCCGGCCCAACCAATTGGCGTTGAGCGTGATGACCAATCCCCAACTGGCGACGCTCTACGCCCTGCGCGAGTTCATTGCCGGCTGGCGCTTTTACAGCGCCTTTACCATCAACGATGCCAAAATCCGCAAGTCGGTCCCCACCGAACAAGCGCCGGTGCTCAACGAGGACGGCGGCAATCTCAGCGCGGTGCTCTTTTACCTGATGAGCGAACATCCCCTTGTGTTCGACGAGTTAAAGGCGCACCTGCGCGCTGCCGTGCCGGGATTCAAAAACATCACCGTCAAAGCGCGCGGCGGGCCGGGCGAGGTGATCGCCTTCTGGCAGGAACAAGGCGTCGACAGTGAGCTAAGCCTGGCCGATCTATCCGATGGCATCTTGCGCTTTCTGGCCTGGGCCACGCTCTGTCTCGTACCCAACACCCCAACACTCATTTGCATTGACGAACCGGATCAAGGTGTCCATCCGCGCACTTTGCCGATCCTGGCCGGTCTGTTTGAGAAAGCCAGCCAGCGCACGCAAGTGCTGTTGGCGACGCACGCCTCGTATTTCCTGACGCAGTTTGCCCTCGACCGGATTGCCGTGATGAAAAAACAGGCCGGGCAAAGCGTCTACCTGAAACCCGCCGATTCAGCGGCGCTGCGCGCCAACCTGGAAGATTTTGGCGTGGAGGAATTGGAGGCCATGCACCGCAACGATGAACTGGAGGCCCTGGTATGAGAGTCATCGTCTACGTCGAAGGCCCCAGCGACCGGCTGGCCATGGAAGAACTGCTGAACGGCTTGTTGGCGCGTTTGCGCGAGCACGGCGTCGCGGTGGACTTCATCCCCACCGAGGGCAAAAAACGTCTCATGCACCAGACGCCGCTCAAGGCGCTCAACATTTTGCGCAACGCCCCCGACACCATCGTCGTAGCCCTACCGGACCTCTACCCACCCAACGTCGGCTTTCCTCACCGGACGTTCCCGGAACTCAGCCAGGCATTGCACCAAGCATTTGAACGTCAGCGAACGTTGAAAGGTGATGCGGACGAACGCCTGTCGGCTCGCTTCCGCATCTTCTGCTTCAAACACGACCTCGAAGCGTTGGTGCTGGCGGCTGAAGCGGCCCTGGCCTCGCGCCTGGGAGCGCCCGCCATATACCGCGCATGGATTCTGCCGGTGGAGGATCAAGATCACGACAATCCCCCAAAACGCATCGTAGAACAAATCTTCGCCGCACGCGACGAACGGTATCACGACACCATTGACGCGCCGCTCATTCTGGGCGCCTCGCGTTACGATCAGATTGCCGCAGCCTGTCCACAGTGCTTCAAACCGTTTGTGGACTTCCTGGAATCGCTCTTGTGATTGACGATTGACGATTGACGATTGACGAAGAAGGGCCTTTCGTAAATCGTAAATCAGAAAGGAGTACGAATGGAAATCAAAGACATTTTGGAAGCATTGACCACGCTTGAGACCGGCCATTTTCCGCGGGCAGCGTTGGAGGCGGCGATTGCGCAGCGCGAGGCGATCACGCCGGAATTGCTGCGCGTCCTCGAAGAGACAAAGCAGGACGAGTTGGAACGCATGCTTGTGGAACCCGACTACATGCTCCCCTTCTACGCGCTGTATCTGCTGGCGCAGTTCCGCGAGACGCGGGCTTATCCACTCATCGTAGACATCTTTGCCTTGGAAGGTGAAGACGTAGAGGAAACGTTCGACGATTTTATCACCGAGGATTTGGGGCGCGTCCTTGCGTCAGTGTCTGGGGGCGAGGTCGCCAGACTGCACCGGCTGATCGAAGACCCAGAGGTCAACGAGTACGTCCGCAGCGCTGCGATGCATGCTTTGGTGATTCTGGTTGCGCAGGACGTCCTTCCCCGCGAGACGGTGATCGCCTACTTCCAGTATCTCTTCCGCGAAGGGTTGGAACGTGAATACTCCTTCGCCTGGGATGCCCTGGTCAGCGTGGCGAGCGACCTGTATCCTGAAGAACTCATGGAAGATATCGAACAGCTTTTCGCCGACAATATGATAGATGAAATGTTTATCGATCTCGCGTGGGTGAAAGAATGTATGGAACCCGGCAAGGAACAGGTGTTGGCGAAATTGAAGACGGACAAAGATCACACCTACATCAAAGACACCATCGCCAACCTGGAATGGTGGGCCTGCTTTCAGCCGCCGCCCGAGCCGCGCCGCCGCGTCGTCCATCCCGCGAGTCCTGCGTTCAAGCCGCAGAAGAAAGTTGGCCGCAACGATCCCTGTCCCTGCGGCAGCGGCAAGAAATATAAACAATGCTGCGGCAGGAAAGCGTGAAATGTGCTATGATGGAAGTGTATCGACATAACAACAGGAGGTGAAAGATGGCTTCTGAGATTTATACACATGTTGGCACTTTGGCGACGCCACAAACGGTGATCCTGGATTATCCTGTAATGTTACCACTGGGACGCGTGCGGGTGGTGGTTGAACCTTTACCGGCGGTGCCGCCAGAGCATACCTGGTTGCGCACGCTTGCGGAAATCCGGGAAGCTCTACAAAAAAGCGGCTACCAATCTCGTGATAAGGAAGAGATTGACGCACAGATACAAGCTGAGCGAGAAAGCTGGGAGCGTTAACGATGCGAGTTTACCTTGATTCTGCGCCGATTATCTATCTGGTAGAAGCAGTTGCTCCTTACGCGGCACTCTTGGAAGCGCGCTTGTCCGCTCCGGACACACTCCAAGTATGCAGCGACCTTACACGCCTGGAATGTCGTGTCAAACCATTGCAAACGGGAAATCAAGCGCTGCTAACCGCATATGACCGTTACCTGACGGAGATTATTGCAGAGAGCGTGCCCCTTTCACGCGTTGTAGTAGACCGTGCGGCCGAGTTGCGCGCTCAATACGGTTTTAGAACACCAGATGCATTACATCTCGCAGCCGCGATGGTCAGCGGCTGCGATGTGTTTTTGACGAATGATCGCCGGCTATGTCGCTGCACTGATATACGAGTTGAGGCGCTAGACTAATAGCCTATCAGCCTACCCTGCAACAGCAGCAAGGAGCGTAAACACTGCTACAGAAAAAGGCGTAACTCAACCATCGTCAATCGTCAATCATAAATCGTAAATCACCGGAGGCCCTCATGAAAACCATTCGTGACGTTCTATCCCGCGACCTCTCGCAACCCATCGAGGAGGTCATCAAGCTCGACCAGCAGGACGAGCAGACCGTCTACAACGAAATCACTGAGTACGTGGCGACCGACCGCATCAAGGAGCAATACCTGCGCATCCTGCGCGAGATCGCCGACGGGCCGGGATCGCCCACGGAGGGCGTGGGCGTGTGGATTTCCGGTTTCTTCGGCTCCGGCAAATCGTCCTTCGCCAAAAACCTGGGCTACGTCCTCGCCAACCGCACGGTGCTGGGCCAATCCGCCGCGCAGCTCTTCGTGGCGCAATTGCAGCAACAGAGTCCCAAAGACGCGCAAGTACAGCACATCGCCGAGCGGGTGGACTACATCAACAAGCGGTTCGAGGCGCACGTCATCATGTTCGACGTGCAGGTGGATCGCGCCGTGCGGCGCACCACCGAGCCGATTGCCGAAATCATGTACACCGTGCTACTGCGCGAGCTGGACTATGCCCAGGATTACGATCTGGCCGAGCTGGAAATCAGTCTGGAAAGCGAAGGACGTTTGGCGGCGTTTGTGCGCCTGTGCGCCGAACGCTATGCCGGCGATGTAAGCGGCCCGCGTCAAACGCCGGTCGTGCCGTGCACCCTGGAAGGCGTCACCCCGGAGGAATACGGCGTCTGGCAGATGGTGCGCAAGAGCGCGGAAAGCATCCAGCGCGCCAGCGCGGTGCTCAACATGCTCGATCCTGCCACCCACGCCGCGCCCGACTCGTGGGCCACCTCGTTCCGCCGCACCACCGACGTCAGCATCCGCACCCTGGTGGATCGCACCTTCGAACTGACGGCGCGGCGGCAACCCGGCGCGGCCATCATCTTCATCATCGACGAGGTGGGGCAATACGTGGCGCGCAGCGCGGACAAGATCGAAAACCTGCGCGCGGTGGTGGAGCACTTCGGCCAGGAGAGCAAAAACCGCGTGCTGGCCGGGCGAGCCGTCGCGCCGGTGTGGATCATCGTCACCTCGCAGGAGAAGCTGGATGAGGTCGTGGCCGCCATCGGCGACAAGCGCGTGGAACTGGCCCGGCTCCAGGATCGCTTCCGCATCCGCGTGGACATGGCCCCTTCGGACATCCGCGAGGTGGCGACGCGGCGCGTGCTGGCGAAGAAGCCCGAGGCCGACTCGGTGTTGCGCCGCCTCTACCAGACTGGGTCCGCGCTGCTCAAGACGCACACATCGCTCGAAGGCTCCGCGCGCCGGTCAGAGGTCAGCGAGGATGATTTCGTGCAATTCTACCCCTATCTGCCGTACTTCATCGACCTCTCGATTGACATCGTGTCCAGTATCCGCTTGCAGCCCGGCGCGCCCAAACACATCGGCGGCAGCAACCGCACCATCATCAAGCAGGCCTACGAGATGCTCGTCAGCCCGCGCACGGCGCTGGCCGACGCGCCGCTGGGTACACTGGTCAGCATGGATCGCATCTACGATCTGGTGGAAGGGAACCTGCCCACCGAGAAAAAGAAGGACATCGATGACATTGGGCAGCGCTGGCCGGGCGACGTCTGGCCGGTGCGGGTCGCCAAAGCCATCGCCCTGCTGGAATACGTGCGCGACCTGCCGCGCAGCGACGGCAACCTGGCGTCGGCGCTCTATGCGGAGTTGGGCGCGGCCTCGCCGTTGGCGGAAGTGCAGCGGGCGACCAAGCTGCTCGAAACGCACCAATTCGTCCGCCAGACCGAAAACGGCTGGAAGCTCCAGACGGAACAAGAGAAGAGCTGGGCCGCCGAGCGCAACGCGCACAACCCCACCCCACGCGAGCAAGATGAACTCCTGGCCGATGCGTTGCGGGGGCTGTTCGGGCGCGCCGACCTGACACGCTACCGTTATGGCGCGCAGCGCACCTTCCGCGTTGGGGTGACGTGGGACACGACGCCCTTGACCTCTGGCGATACCCAGGTTCCACTGCGGCTCCTCATCGCCGATGGGCCGGAGGTCTTCACGGACGTGTGCGAGACCGCGCGCGACGAAAGCCGCGTCCCCGCGCAGCACAACGACATCTTCTGGGCCTTCAGCCTTCACACTGAGATAGACACGATGCTGAGGGAGTTATTCCGCTCGCGGCAGATGGTCGCCAAGTACGACCGGCTGCGCGCCGAGGGCAAGCTCACCGACGTCGTTTCGGCCAGCCTCGCCAACGAAAAGACCGCAGTGCAGCGCCAGGCGGATCGCCTGCAAAGCCTGGTGGAGTCCGCCTTGAGCAGCGGGCGGGGCTTCTTCCGGGGCAACGCCAAAGACGGCGCGGCCCTGGGCAAGACGCTGTCCGGCATCTTCAAGGCGCTTTTCGACTTCGCCGTGCCGGATTTGTATCCCAAACTGGAAATGGGCGCGCGACCGCTGAAGGGGAACGAGGCCGAAGAGGTGTTGAAAGCGGCCAACCTCACCGGTCTCGCCAAAGTCTTCTACGGGCCACCGGACGGCCTGGATTTGGTGGTCAAAGAGGGCAGCAAGTACGTGGTTCACCTTGCCGCGCCGCTGCTCAAAGAGGTGGCCGACTACCTGTCCCGCGAGCACAGCTACGGCAACAAGGTCACCGGCAAGGCGCTGGAAAACCACTTCGGCGGCCTGGGCTACGGCTGGGAGCGTGAGATGATCTGGCTGGCGCTGGCGACCCTGTTGCGCGGCGGCGGCATCGAAGTGACGTATCAGGGACGGCGCTATCGCAACCACCTCGATCCGCAGGTGCGCGCCGTGTTCACCGGCACCAACGCCTTCCGCGCGGCGTCGTTCGCCCCGCGCGTGAGCATCAACCTGCCCACCCTGGTCGCAGCAGCGCGGCGCTATGAGGCGCTCACCGGCGATGAAGTGGACGTCGAAGAGGCCACGCTGGCGCAGGCCTTCCAACGCTATGCCCGCGCCGAATTGGAGGCCCTGCTGCCGGTCGAGGCCACGGTCAACGCGCACCACATCCCGGTGCAGCCCACACTGGATGAGTACCACGCCACGCTCAACACCATCCTGAACAGCGCGTCCGACGATTGCGTGAACATCCTGGCCGGAGAAGGCGCGACGTTCCAGGAACTGCGGGATCGCGTCAGCGCCATCCGCAAAGCCGCCGGCGAGGCCGGCCTGGCCACCCTGCGCCGGATGCGCACCGCTGTCATACAGGTCGCACCCCTGCTGCGCGATACAGGCATTGTGGATCTTTCTGACGGTGTGGACCTGGACGCTGCTGTCCAGGCGCTACAAATGGCGTTGGACTCGGCAACGTACCATCCACTGACCGTGGCGCTGGAAACTTCCCTGCTCGCGCTGGAAAACACCTACGCCACGCTGTATCTGCAACGGCACGCGCAGCGGCACGAGGCATTCACGCAAGCTGTCGAAGCTGTGAAAGCGCAACCGAACTGGCTCCTGGCGCCTGAAGACGCCCACCCCGGCCTGCTCAGACCGCTCACCGGTCGCGCCTGCGGCCCCCTCACGGCGCTACCCAAAGGCGCGTTGACCTGTCCACACTGCCACGCCAGCCTCGCGGAGATGGCCTCCGACTTGGCGGCAGTCTCCACGCTGCGCTCCAACGTGCTGCTGCAAGTGCAGCGTTTGACCACGCCTGAGGCCACCATCGAGCGGGTGCGCGTCGCTGCGTTTGCCGGCGTCGGGCGCACCCTGGCAACGCCGGAGGACGTGGACACACTGATCGAGCAGTTGCGCACCCATTTGCGCAAACTGGTAGATCAAGGCGTCAAGGTCGTATTGGAGTAGAACGATGACATTAGACATATTCGGACTCAGTCCCCGACAGACCTTTGAAGACAACATGCGCCCGGCGGAGCTGCTGCTGCGCGTCTAGCGCCTGTTGGACTCCAACGACCATATCCTGACAGAAGGTGATATGGTGCTTGCCCTGCGGGACGTCGTCAAGGCCACAGCAGAAGAAGAGGTCATGCTGATTTATAATGAACTCTTCCTCGGCCTGGTGCGCGAGCGCGCCCAAATGCCTCGTTCAACATTGCGCAGTGGGACGCTTTGCCATCTTCTCCGGCAGGCCGTGGTCGCCTCCTGTACCGCGCTGGATACCTACTTACCGGCGTTGCTGCGCGCCAATCTGCCCGTGATGATCCAGGCGCGCGGGCGTGATTTTATCCCGGCAGGGGACCAAGCCGTCCAGGAATACTTTGCGGACCTGCAATTCAGCCTGGACGAAACCCTGCGCCTCTTGAACGACCCTGGCGCCCCGGACTATATCGCCAACAAGGTGATCAGCCTTTCGAACTTCAAATATCTGAGTTCGCGTAAAGGCGTTCATGTCGTTGGCTCCTTGCTTGGCATTGTCAAACCCTGGGACGAGATCGCAGCACACCTACAGCGCGATAAGAAAGAGCTGATGAACGTCCTCGACAACACTGTGAAACGCCGCAACGACATCGTCCATCGCGCCGACCGCCCGCAAGACGCGCCCGGCGGCGAGGCGCAACTGATTGCCTACGCCTGGGCGCAACAAGCCGTGGACACGGTCAAGCACGTATGCCTGGCCTTGGATGAACTGGTCGCAGCGCGCGTTGCTCTCATGCAAACGATGATTGGGGAGTAAATGGATCAATCTTTGCGCCTCCTGCTCTACAATACCGTCGTCCAGTGCCGCCGGCTCTTGGAAGAGAACCTGGCGTTGCAGTTGGAGGGGGTATATGGCGTGTCGATGGATGGTGCGGCGGAGCCGTTGGGACGCCTGCACTTGGATGCGGTGGGGCGCGCCGACCGGCAGGCCATCGAAGCGACGTTGGCGCATTGGGCCGGCGGCAAGGACAGCGATAGACGGCGGAGCGCTGTCGAACGCTACATCCGCGAGAGCGCCTTCACCTTCCTCAACCGGCTGGCCGCACTCAAGTTGATGGAACATCCGAGCCGGGCCATCATCCAACCCTCGGTGGGACAGGGCGAGCAATCCAAGGGCTTTCAGCAATTCACCATGCTCTCGCCGGAGGCGCTGCGCGCCGGGCCGGATGTTCCGCCGGGCGGCGGGTATCGTCTCTACCTGGAATTGCTGTTCGACGACCTGAGCCAGGTCTTGGGCACGTTGTTCGATTCCTCCTTGCCCACGGCGATCCTGTATCCCACCCACCCGTGCCTCAACGCCGTGCTGGCTTTGCTTAACGCCTCGGCGCTGGCCGACGTGTGGGGCGAAGATGAGACGATTGGCTGGATTTACCAATATTTCACCCCCACCGAACTGCGCGACGAAGCCCGCAAAGCCTCCAGCGCGCCGCGTTCCAGCTACGAGATGGCCTTCCGCAACCAGTTCTACACCCCGCGTTACGTCGTCGCCTTCCTGGCAGACAATTCCCTGGGCCGCCTCTGGTGGCAGATGCGCAGCGGCGATACGCGGCTGGCGGAGCAGTGTGAATACTTGATTCAAGATTTACGATTTACGATTGACGATTTACGAACGAGCAACCAGTCCGAAATCGTCAATCGAAAATCAAAAATCGAAAATCCACTGATTGATGATTTACGATTTACGAACGAGGAGCCGGAAATCGGAAATCTTAAATCAAAAATCGTAAATCCAGCGAAGCGTGATCCCCGCGAGCTGCGCATCATTGATTTGGCCTGTGGCAGCGGGCATTTCTTGCTCTACAGCTTTGGGCTGTTGCAGACGATCTACGAGGAAGCCTACGACGATGCCGACCTCGGTCCGGCGTTGCAGCGCGACTATCCCGACCGCGATACTTACCGGCGCGCCATCCCCGGCCTCATCCTGGAACACAACCTCTACGGTATCGACATCGACCTCCGCGCCGCGCAAATCGCCGGACTGGCGCTGTGGCTGCGCGCCCAGCGCGCCTTCGGCGAACTGGGCTTGAAGGTGCGCGCCCGTCCGCAGATTCACCGCGACTGCATCCACATTGTCTGCGCCGCGCCGATGCCCGGTGAATACGACCTGCTCGGCGAGTTCTGCCGCACCTTGCAGCCGGCCGTGTTGGGCAACTTGCTGCTCGATATTTGGGAGCGGATGAAGCTGGCAGGCGAAGTCGGCAGCCTGCTCAAAGTGGAGCAAGAGATCGAGACGGCCATCCGCAAAGCGCGGGAGCAGTTAGCCGCGCTGCCGCCGGGGATTCAACTCACACTCTTCGGACCTGAGCGCCCACAGCAAATAACGATGCCGATACGCCGCGCCGAATTGGAGGACGACGCTTTCTGGGCGGAAGCCGCCGACCGGGTGGTAGAGGCGCTGCGCGATTACGCCGCGCGCGCCAAAGCACGGCAGGCCGCCGGGCCGCACGCCGTTACGCAACGGCTTTTTGCCATGGACGCCGAACAGGGCATGGCCTTCGTCGACCTGATGCGGCAGCGGTACGACGTCGTGCTCATCAATCCGCCCTTCGGCGCGGCCAGCGTGGACGGCAAAGACTACATCGCCCGCGCCTACCCCCGCACCAAGAACGACCTCTACGCAGCCTTCGTCGAGCGGGCGCTGGAATTGCTCCATCCTGGGGGTACCCTCGGCGCGATCACCAGCCGCACCGGCTTCTTCCTCACCAGCTTCCAGAAGTGGCGCGAGGAAATCCTGCTGCAAGAAGCCCGCCTGGTGACGATGGCGGACCTGGGCTACGGCGTGCTCGACACGGCGATGGTCGAGACGGCGGCGTATGTGGTGGAGAAAATAGGATAGGAAGCATAAGATGTGGACTTCTCATAATGACAGTAAATCATCGACACGAAAAAATGGGCATTGACAAATAGTACTATCCGTGGTACTATACAAGGAGCAATGGTTATGAGCAGGAAGCAAAAACTCTACGAAAAACTTAAAAATAACCCAGAGAGCGGTAGCTTTGAAGATGTTGATAACCTTCTGATCTGGTGTGGATTTGAACGTAGACGCACTAGCGGCTCACATTACACGTACAAACGCAAAGGATACCCGAATCTAGTGACGGTCCCTCGCCACAAACCCCTTAAGGTTATCTATGTCAAACAAGCAATTGCGTTTTTTGAAGAGTTTTTTGATTTTGAAGAGGAATAAACTTGCCTGTACTCTTTATGCAGGAGAATAACAAAATGGATAAGACACTCGAATATTACATGGCACTCCCTTATACTATTCAGTTGACGCCAGACACGGAGGGGGGATGGTTTGTCGCTGTCAGGGAACTGCCTGGTTGTATGAGTCAAGGAGACACACCTGAAGAGGCCATCGAGATGATCCGTGACGCGATGGAAGGGTGGCTTTCTGTCGCACTGGAAGATAAAATGTCCATCCCTGAACCGCGCAACCTGGACGAATACAGCGGCAAGTTCGTTGTGCGTGTGCCGCGTTCTCTGCACCGGGATTTAGTCCTTAATGCAGAGCAAGAGGATGTAAGTTTGAATCAGTATGTCAACGTGGCGTTGGCACGCGCTGTTGGGCAGAGAGGGAGCGAATCGCCGGCGTCCACCGAGCGACTTGGATGGCCAGGACTGAGTGCGGCTATGCGGCGCGCCCTGGTAGCGGCCGGCTATGCCGAAGGTGCCGGTGCATTGGATGAACAGTTGTTCGCGCAGCATGTAGAAAACACTTTGAGCCAGGCGCGCGCGGCGCTGGAAAGTGGCTCCCAGCAGGATGCCTGTCCTTACTTAGAACACTTGCATCACTTGCTATGTATTGTGGCTGATAGAAGCCCGGTGATACAAGTTTTGGATCAAGCCGTGGAGCTGCTCTATCAACAAATGGCGAAAAAGTCGGAAGCTGTCATCACGGAACGCGAACTCAGTCGCCGCATTGGCAAGCAAGTTCAACAGACCATGTCGACGATGTTACAGAGCGTGACCCGTGAATCTCACGTCGAATACGCGCGCGCGTCGTTCGAGTTTCCCCAAGGCAGCGGTTCTTCAATCTCATCCTGGAAGAGGCAAGAATGAATCAACAAGGCTTAAATCAACCTTCGGCCCGGGTGTTAAAACTGATAGATGTTGCATTGGATTTACAGCAAGTACAGGAATTTGAACAAGCTATAAACACTCTTATGAAAGCTGTTGAATCGGCCCCTGACTATGCGCCGATTCATTTGTTGCTGGGGTTGAATTATCAGCACCTCCAGCGATTTGTAGATGCCGAAACCAGCTTACGGCAGGCCCTGATGCTCGATCCCCACTATGGAGAGGCATTGCAAGCGTTAGGGCTGATGTTGGCCGCGCGTGGGGATTGGGCAGAAGCCATCACGCTGCTTAAGGCCCATTGGTTGCAGGATCCCGGCAACTTGGAAACCCTCGACGGGTTGAGCGCCGCGCTACTCAAAACCGAGCGTCCTGACGAGGCCATGCGCACGCTCAAGTTAGCGTGGGAAAAAACCCATGAACAAGATCCGGGCGTTCTGTATGGACGTTTCCTGATCCAGTTGGGGCAGCTACACGAGGCGGAAGAGGCGCTACGCGAGGTCGCAGAAACTTGCTTGTGTTCGCGAACGTTATCGGAACTGTCTTTGGCTTTACTTTTATTAAACCGTAATGAGGAAGCCGCGGAGGTCTTGGAACGCGCCATCCAGTTGGATCCGAATTTCGACCGGGCATGGCGAGGACTGGCCGGATGTTATGACCGTTTGGGAGATCATCAGCACGCGTTGGAGGCCGCCGAACAAGCTCTGTGCTTGAACCCAAAACACTATCGCAACCGAATGGCTCAGGCCAACGCTCTGCTAGGCTTGCGCAGATTCGAGGAAGTCGTGACTGCAGCGCGTGCAGGAATCGCTTTGATTGATCCCGACGACGAAGAGGCGCGCCCTGTTTTACAGCAGTTGTTACAACAACTATGTCAGGCTCTTTTGGCATTAGGCAAGATTGAGGAAGCGTTACAACAACTGGATGCTGCACGGCAGTCGTTCCCAGTGGAAGAAGCTTTTCCGTATATAGAAGTGGCGGTTTTAGCGGACCTCGATCGTTATGACGAAGCGTTGCAGATACTCAATGCTGCATTTGACGCGGGTATTCCTAAAGATCATAGCCTTGCTCCTTTACGCTATCGCGTGCTGCATTGTCTTGATCAACCCAACGAAGCATGGCAAGCCATCCGCTCGCAGTTGGACGACGACAGAGAGTTCCGCGTGAATCTGCTGGCGAATATTGGCTTTGAAGTTTATGCGCAGGGCAAAGTAGATTGTGCGCGTGCGATTTTTGAACAGCTCAGTCAATTTGCCCCGGATATTACACGTCTGTTGTCAAATCTGGCATTTATCCTTATCGGGGATGCCGATTTGACGCGTGCGGAAACGTACTTGCAGCAGGTTTTGGATGCACAAGGTGAGTCACGGTTCGATGCCATCGCACTTTCCAATTTGGGATATTTGCAGTTGTTACAAGGCAATATCGATCAAGCCCAACAAATCTTTGAGCGCGCACTCCAGACCGTTGAAAATTCGGACGATTCAGCGATTCTGCGTGTTGCTTATTATAGAGCTGGGCAAATCATGCCTGAGTATTTCTCTTACCCATTACAATCAGCGCCTATAACCTTATCCATCCAGGCCAATCTCTCAACAGCACGGTTGGCGCAAGGAGATGCAACCGGCGCAGAGTCGCTTGCTCGTAGCATCGTGGAGGCGGCTCCACACTTGGGCCTGGGATTCAAGGTCCTGGGATGGGCTTTGATCGCCCAGGCCCGTGCAGAAGAAGCCAAGTTGACCTGGCAGCAGGCTCTGGCGCAGATTGAGGATGACGAAAGCCGCGCGGCCATTCAACACTGGCTAAACACGGAACTGGGGTAATTGACAGGATTTGACCGCGCTCACGAGATCGTTCTATCGTGGGCGCGATATTTTATGATACGCTGGTGTAATAAGACATGAAACAAGAAACTAGCCCCACCCCCATCTTCCGCCTCCTCGCCGTCCCCATTGACGACAAAGGCGACGCCCTGCGCGCTCTGGTGCAGGAGGTGAATGCGGGCGTGAGTCGTGGGGACGTAAAACGTAAAGACGCGGGCGGCGAGGTCTTTGCCGTTGACCCCGCCGACTTCGGGCAGATTCCCGGCTCACCGTTTGCATATTGGGCGGGAGATTCGATTCGACGGTTGTTCAACACGTTGCCTTCATTGGCGGAACATGGCATCTCGGCGCAACATGGGGCATCTAGCAAATCAGACTTTCGGTTTCTACGATTGGCTTGGGAAGTGCCGCCAGAAACGATAGGCAAAGATCGCCGTTGGGTGAACTTTGCCAAAGGTGGTCAGTATTCACCCTACTATGCCGACGTGCATTTGCTCATCAACTGGGAGAATGACGCAGAAGAAATCAAAGCATACCTGACAGAGCGTTATCCTTACCTCAATGGTCAAACCGGCTGGATTTTGCATCCAGAAAATAGTTACTTCTACCCCGGCTTAACTTGGCCCCGGCGCACAACCAGTGGCCTTAGTGTTCGAGCTATGCCTGCCGGTTGTATTTTTGCCGACAAGGGTCCAGCGGCGTTTGTGGTGAATGACCAGACCGAAACATTACTAACACTGCTGGCGGTTATGAGTTCTGCAATATTTGAAACCCTGGTCAAACTACAACTTGGCGCGGCCACGGCTGCCGCTCGTTCTTACGAAGTCGGTGTTATCCAACGCACGCCCATCCCCGACCTCACGCATCACGCATCCCGCATCCCGCTCGCCGCTCTCGCCCTGGAGGCCCACGATCTCCAACGCGACTGCGACCGGGACGACGAGACCACCCACGCCTTCTGCATCCCCGGCCTCGCCCGTCACCGCGACGTGCCCACCCTGCTCGACGCCGGCCTGCACCTCGACGCCGAAGCCCAGGCCCGCGCCGCTCGCCTCGTCACCATCCAGACCGAAATAGACGAACTCGTCTTCGACCTCTACGGCCTCACGCCCGCCGACCGCGCCCTCGTCCGCCGCGAAATGGGGGGATTGACGATTGATGATTTACGATTGACGAGTGACGAAGAAGAGATCGTAAATCGTCAATCTGAAATCGTAAATGAAGATGACGAAATAGCCCCGCCGGAAGATTTACCCGCCCGCGTCCAAAACCTTCTGATGTGGGCCGTCGGCGTCGCCTTTGGGCGCTGGGACATCCGCAAGGCCCTCGACCCGGCGCTGCTCCCCCCGCTCGGCGGCCCCTTCGACCCGCTACCTCGTCACGCCCCCGGCGCATTGACGATTGACGATGTACGATTTACGACTATTGGACAAGGGGTCTACGATTTACGATTGACGATTGACGAGCCAGAGATCGTAAATCGTCAATCTGAAATCGTAAATCTACCCATCCCTAAAGACGGCATTCTCGTGGATGACGCCGGTCATCCGTCCGACATCGTGGCGCGGGTGCAGACGGTGTTGCGGCTGCTGTGGGGAGAGCGCGCGGACGCCATCGAGGCGGAAGCCTGCGCTATTCTGGGGTTCAAGTCGCTGCGCGACTACTTCCGCGATCCGCGCAAGGGCTTCTTCGCCTTTCACATTCAACGCTACTCCAAGAGCCGCCGCAAGGCCCCGCTCTACTGGCTGCTGCAATCCGAGAAGCGCAGCTACGGCGTCTGGTTCTACTGCCACCGCGTCCGCTTCGACACCTTCTACGCCATCGGGCGCTTCTACGTAGACGCCAAGCGCCTCTACGAAACCGGCCGTCTGGAAGACATGCGCGAGCAGCTCAAGGCGCTGGAAGGTCCGGCACAGCGCGCGCACGAGCGCGTCATCGCCCGCCAGGAAAAACTGGTGGACGAACTCAAAGTCTTCGGCAAAACCCTGGACCGCATCGCCTTGCTCGACCTCGTCCCCGACCTCAACGACGGCGTCCTTCTCAGCATCGCCCCCCTCTGGGAACTCGTCCCCTGGAAAGAACCCGCCCGCGCGTGGGAAAGCCTCGTCGCCGGCGAGTATGAGTGGAGCGTTATGGCAGGTTTGATGAGAAAGAAGGGGTTGGTGAAACATTAACGATTGATGATTGACGATTGACGAGCAGAAATCGTAAATCGTCAATCATCAATCGTAAATCCCTGGAGGGTTTATGGCTATCGTAACCGATACCTTATTGAACTTATTGCGCGCGCAGATCAAAAACCACGGGACCGTCGTATGGTACGATCCCGAAGGCGTGTACGGCGACCTGGCGCAAAGTTTACAGCCGCAGGACATCGGCGCGGCGGCGATCCAGTGCTACGCGCCGGAAACCGGCTTCTTTCGGCTGCGTCACGATCTTGAAGCGTTGTGGGGCGCGTCGGTGGATGCGCCCACACTGCTCATCTACGCGCCGCTGGCCCAGGCGGAAACGCATCACGCGCTGGTCGAATACGAGAGCGCCGGGCTGACGCTGCGCCCAGGCCAACAACCGCAGGAACAGAACACCGCGCTGGCCTTCGTCGCCCGCCGCGCGTTGGAAGCCGTTTTCCCGGCGGCCAAACTCGCGCACCTCCTGGCCGAAGTGGAGGCGGGCAAGCTCACGCTGACCGAGCTGGACCGGCAGGCCGAACACACCCTCGACGAACAGGCCGGCGTCCTTCGCGTTATCTTTGGGACGGGCAACGCCGCCGACATCGCCCTGCGCTTCATCTCCACTCCCGCCCTGGACGCCGACATCGAGGCGCGGGACGCCGTCGCCGTCCTGGCTTCCCTGCTCGCGGACCTGTTGGGCGTCCCCTTGACCGCCGACACCCTGGCCGGCCTGCGCGCGCGGCTGGCGCGGCAGCTCCTCTTCACCGATTTCATCGTTGCTTTGGAAGATGATGTCCCTCCGGCCTTGCGCACCTTCCCCGTGGCCGAGCGATCCGTGGCGCGCGAAGCCGCCGTCGCCCTGGCGCGAGCGTGGCGCAATCGCCGCGACCTGGCCGAAAGCTATGGCGTCTGGGCCGGCAAACTGCAAAGCGAGGTCGGCCTGAGCATAGTGGCCCTGCCGGTCGAAGCCCTGGCGCGCGCGGAAACGTTTGTTTTGGTCGAGACCGCGCTGCAAACCGCCGTCGAGCAAGCGCTTTTGCGGCGGCCTACCGCTGCCCTGCTGTCCCTGGTCGAGGCACGCCGCGACACCGGTTTCTGGCCTCAGCAAGACCCGGCCCTCAAACTGCGCTGGGCTGTCACCGCCGAGGCCGCGCGCGTGCTGCTGGAATGTGGACGTATCACCGGCGCGCTCAAGGGCAAGACCTGGCCCGCCGAAGCCCTGCTGGCCCGTTACGCTTACGGGGAAGAGGACGGCGCCTGGTGCCGGCTCGATATCGCACAGCGCCACCTGGAACGGGACGCTCACCGCTTCGACTTCGACGCCCAGCACGACGACCTGCAGCGCCTCGTCGTCCGCGCGCGCCAGCAATACGCCGCCGTCGCCGATACCCTGGCGAGCACGTTCGTCAAGGCCTACGCCGATAGCAAATTCACGCTGCCCGGCGTGCTGGCGCAATCCGAGATTTACCGGGAGGCCATCGCGCCGTTAGCCCTGAGCGGGCGCGTGGCCTACATCCTCGTGGACGCGCTGCGCTACGAAATGGCGCAGGAACTCAGCGCGATCCTGGCGGCGGAATGGCAGACGACGTTGAGCGCGGCCCTGGCGACGCCCCCCACCATCACCGAAGTGGGCATGGTCGCGCTGCTCCCCGGCGCGGAAGACGGCCTGACGTTGGACGCCATCGGAGGCAAGCTGACGGTATCCTTGCGCGGCGGCCCGCTCAAAACGCGGCAGGAGCGCGTGGAGCACTTCCAGAAAACCGCGCCCGGCCCGGTCGTCGTCGCCAAACTCGAAGACCTGGCGCCCCTGTCCGACAAACACCTGCGGCAGAGCCTGGGGAAAGCGCAGGTAGCGTTGATCACCGCGACAGAAGAAATCGACGGGCTGTGCGAGAACAACCCGGCCCTGGCGCGGCGGATGCTGGATGACGTGTTCAACCAGACGCGGCGCGGCCTCAAGGCGCTGTTCCAGTGTGGCTTTGAGACAGCCATCCTCACGGCGGATCACGGCTACCTGTTCGGCGCGGCCCTCACCTCCGGCGAAGGTATGGACGCGCCCGGCGGCGACACCGTCGCGCTCAAGCGGCGGGTGTGGGTGGGACGCGGTGGCGCGCACGCGGACGGGTACCTGCGCGCGCCCCTCGCCGCATTTGGCATCGGCGGCGACCTGGAACTGGCGACGCCCTGGAATCTGGCAGCCTTCAAAGTGAAGGGCGGCGCGCTGGAATACTTCCACGGCGGCCTCTCCCTGCCGGAAGTCGTCATCCCCGTCTTGACGGTGCGCGCGTCGGGTGTGCACTCGCCCGCCCCTGGCGCGGAGATCACGTGGACGCTCACACCGGGCAGCAAAACCATCAGCACGCGCTTTATCTCCGTCACCGTGGCCGGCCAGACGGAGCAACTGCTCCCCCTGGAGCCGCCGCTCGTGCGGCTGGAAGTCCGCGCCGGCGCCCAAGTCCTCTCGACGCCCGTGGCCGCCACCTACGGCTTCAACGACGTCACCAAAGACGTGCAGCTCGCCCTCCATCCCGACACGCCGAACGCCCTGGCCGCCAACACCATCACCCTGATGATCGTCGCCGAAGACGCCGCCGTCACCCAGGTGAGCCTCACCCTGCTTGACGCCGCCACCGGCATTACATTGAAGCGACTGGACAACGTGCCGTTTGCACTAACATTTTAGATTTTTGATTTATGATTTACGAAAAGCGCCTGACGGACAATCGTAAATCGTCAATCAAAAATCGTAAATCAAAAATCGTAAATCAAAAATCGTAAATCAGGAGGGTTTTATGCCCGAACTAGACCGCAAAGTTACCCAAATCTTCGCCGGGAAGGTCGTGCGCAAAGACCTGGTGCGCCAGGTGAAAGTTGGGGCCAACGTCCCGGTGTACGTGCTGGAATACCTGCTCGGCAAATACTGCGCCACCGATGATCCGGTAGCCGTCGAGGCCGGACTGCGCCTGGTCAACAGCACCCTCGCTGAAAGCATCATCCGCCCCGACGAAGCGATGAAGGCCCAGTCGCGGGTCAAAGAGCGCGGTGAGCAGACCTACATCGACAAGGTGCTAGTGCGCCTGAACGAGACCAAGTATTGGGCCGAACTGGTGAACTTTGGGCATCGCTTTATCCACATCCCCGACACCTTTGTGCGCAAGTACGAGCGGCTGCTGGAAGGCGGCGTCTGGGCGCAGGTCACGATTGAGTTCCGGGCCGAAGAGGAAGTCGGCGGCAAAGTGCGCCCCTTCTTCATCACCGACCTGCGGCCTATCCAGGTGGCGATGTTCGACTTCGAGGATTACTGTACATCGCGCGCCGCGCTGACAACCGATGAATGGCTGGATTTGTTGATCCGCAGCATCGGCTTTGAGCCGGGCCTGTTCAGCCGGCGGGTCAAGCTCTATCTGCTGATGCGGCTGGTCCCGATGGTGCAGCGCAACTTCAACCTTGTCGAGCTAGGTCCGCGCGGCACCGGCAAATCCTTCGTCTACCGCGACCTCTCACCCTACGCCATCCTGATCTCCGGCGGCAAAACGACCGTGGCGAACCTGTTTTACAACATGAGCAGCCGCAAAGTGGGCCTGGTGGGCACGTGGGACGTCGTGGCCTTCGACGAAGTGGCCGGGATTCAGTTCTCCGATAGCACGGCGCTGCAAATCCTCAAGGACTACATGGAAAGCGGCAGCTTCAGCCGGGGGCGCGAGGAAATCGTCGCCGAAGCCGCGATGGTCTTTGTGGGCAATATCAACCAGCCGGTGGAGACGTTGGTCCGCACCAGCACCCTGTTCCAGCCTTTGCCGGAGGCGCTTCAGGATATGGCCTTCATCGACCGGCTGCACTTTTACCTCCCAGGTTGGGAAATGCCCAAGATGCGCAACGAATTCTTTAGCGATCACTACGGCTTCGTGATCGATTACCTGGCCGAGGCGCTGCGCGAACTCCGCCGTCGCAACTACACCGATGCCTTCGACCGCTACTTCAGCCTGGGCAGTCACCTCAACACCCGCGACGCGCGCGCCGCGCGCCGCACCGTCTCCGGCCTGGTCAAGCTGCTGCATCCCGCCGGCGATCCCACCAAAGAAGAACTCCGCGAATACCTGGAACTGGCGCTCGAAGGGCGACGGCGCGTCAAAGAACAGCTCAAAAAGATGGGATCGTTTGAGTACTACCAGACCTCGTTCTCCTACGTGGACACCGAGACGATGCAGGAACACTACGTC
>Ga0209614_1000771_pt1 | contig 26850 bp, 26 predicted proteins | sample BlaSprsedimmetaG_FD_185484 | JGI IMG/M metagenome (GOLD analysis project Ga0209614, IMG submission 185484) | Hot spring sediment bacterial and archeal communities from California, USA to study Microbial Dark Matter (Phase II) - Blank Spring... ... | reverse complement strand
AGCCTGAGCGTAAGACAGGTTGGCAACCTGTCCTACATTTTCATCCTCGGTGGTGTACCGGAGGAACATGATGACTCCTTCGAATCACACTGGCAGCAAGGCGCGCAGCCAGCTCTCCAAACGTTTCCACAGCGACACGCGATTACTGCCGCCCTTCCAGCTACCACCGATGTCATCCCACATGGGCGTCCACTGCATCAAGCCCACCGCCACCGCCGCCGCCGGGTTGCTCACCTGCTCGGCCAGACCAGAAAGATTGCGCGGCGTCCCAATCTGCACGGGCAGGCTAAAAACATCCTGCGCCAGCTCCTGCAATCCCGGCAATTGCGCCGTACCGCCGCATAACACCAATCCCGCTGGCAATAGACCATCGTAACCGGAGCGTTTGATCTCCTGTTGAATGCTCTCCAAAATCTCCTCAGCGCGCGCCTGGACGATTTCGGCCAGCTTCCAGCGCGGCACGACGACGGGCGTGCTTTCGCCATAGGGCGCGATGGTGAATCGCTCATCCTCGGCAACCTGATTCGCCAACGCGTGCCCATGGCGGAGCTTCACCTGCTCGGCCAAATCCGCTGGCAGCCGCAGCCCAATGGCGATGTCATTGGTGATGTACTCCCCGCCCATCGCCAGCGAGCGCGTGTGCCAGACCGTGCCCTCGATGAAGATCGCAATGTCGGTCGTCCCCTCGCCAATGTCCACCAATACGACGCCCATCTCCTTTTCCGTCTCGGAGAGCACGGCGTTGCCGGCGGCGAGGCTCGTGAGCACCAGTTCGCTCACCTGCACCCCGGCGGTCTCCACACACTTCGTCAAATTCTGGATCGCGGTGCTGGAGCTCATCACCACGTGTGCCTCCACCTCCAGGCGGAAGCCGTGCATATCCAGCGGATCGCGCACGCCCTCCTGCCCATCCACCGTGTACGAACGCGGGATGATGTGGAGCAATTCCTGATTTTGGGGCAGCACAATCGCACCGGCGGCCTCCAAAGCGCGGTCAATATCATCGGGCGTGATGCCCCGGTCGCGGCGCGAGACCCCCACCACGCCCTGGCTATTCCGCGAGGTGATGTGCGATCCGCTGATGCCGATGAAAGCGCGCTCGATTTGATAGCCGGAGCTCTGCTCCGCGCGCTCCACCGCCTCCGCAATCGCAGCCGTGGCCTCGGTGACATTCACCACCACGCCCTTGCGAATGCCCCGCGAAGGCGTCTGCCCTACGCCTACGATGCGTATCTCGCCGGCCTCGGACACCTCGCCCACCAGCACCAAAATCTTGCGACTGCCGATATCAATCCCCACTATTGAGCGCTCCACCCTACACCCCCTCTACCAACTGCGTTCCAATGTATACGTCGGGGCCGCCGGGAAACGCACATCCACCGACCAGGGGAAGATCCCCTGCGCGTTCAAGTGTGCGATGAACGCCCGGTATACGTCCCAGCGCGGCGTCATCTCCGCGCCGACCCCCCAGGCGATCCGCCGCCCTTCTGGATCAGTCCAGATCAACCCATAGCGGGGATTATACTCCAAGCCGGAAAAATCTGCATCCAGACGATTCAAAGCAGCGACTCCCTCCAAAATATCTTGGGGGACGTGTTCGTCCGAGGGCAAAGGCCCGCGCACCACGAAGAGATCGCTGCGCTCCCCCCAGGCCGGAAACAGCGCGCCGGATTCATCCACCCACCATGTCGCGCCCGTCTCTCCAACCCAGGCCAGCACCGGATGGCGTTGCACCACCGTGATGATGCACTGCGCCGGGTAGACCCAGCAATCGGCCTCCGCCGAGACAATCGCAGGGACCGCTGCTTCAAGCTGCTCGGCGATATCCGCCGGGCGCAGCCACAGCCCGTGCAGGTCCAGAATCTCACTTGCCTCCGCTATAGCCCAGGCCGTCTCCGCCGATGCGCCCTGGATGGTCACATCCGTCACATCCACGTACCAACGCGCATCGAGCCAGAACCACAGCAAAATCGCCAACACCGCCGACGCTGCCGCGTAGACCTGCCAGGGCAGATGCAGGGGGTTGGCTCTGGCGCGCCGCCGCGAAGGCGACCAGGCCGCTCGCTGCGGTTGCGCGCTCAAGAGCGCCGCTGTTCGATGATACTTGCGCTTTGCCATCTTCGCTCTCCTTCGCTCAGTCCGCCTCTAGCGCCGCCCGGAAAATCCGCTCCGAGCGCGCGTTCTCCTGATGGCGCTCCAGCGCCAGGTCAATGAGCCAGGCCAACAACTGGGGATAAGGCACGCCGCTCGCCTCCCACAACTTCGGGTACATGCTGATCTGCGTGAACCCTGGGATCGTGTTGATCTCATTCAAATAGACGATGCCCCGGCTGTCATCCAATAGAAAATCCACCCGCGCCATCCCGGCCCCGTCAATGGCCTGATAGGCCGCCAGCGCCAGCTGCTGCACCCGCTCAGAGAGCGCCGCGTCCAACCGCGCCGGAATGAGGAGCTGCGAGGCCCTCTCGCCCATGTCCAAATACTTGGCCTCGTAGCTGTAGAACTCACGGCTGGGGATGATCTCCCCAGGAACCGAGGCGCGCGGCGCTTCGTTCCCCAACACGCTCACCTCGATCTCGCGTGCGTGAGGCACCGCCGCTTCGATCAAAATCCGCCGGTCGTAGCGCGCCGCCGCCGTCAGCCCGGCGCGCAGCCCCGCCTGATCGTGGCACTTGGTGATCCCCACGCTGGAACCGAGGTTCGCCGGCTTGGTGAAGACCGGGTAGGCCAGCGCCGCCTCAACCGCGTCGAGCACCGCCTGCGGCTCCCGTTCCCACTGCCGCCGGGTGCAATGCACCCAATCCACAACGGGCAACCCCACATCGCGGCAGAGGTGCTTGAAGGCGATCTTGTCCATCGCCAGCGCCGAGGCCAACACGCCCGCGCCCACGTAGGGGACGTTCGCCAGCTCCAGCAGCCCCTGCACCGTGCCATCCTCGCCGAAGGTCCCGTGCAGCACCGGGAAGACCACGTCCACCCGCGAGAGCAGCGACAACTGCGTCCCTTGCTGTTGCACCTGGAGTTGCTTCAGCCCCTTGTGCGTCGGATCGGGCAGAATAGTGGCGGGCGAGGTGTCGCCAAACGCCTCGTCCTGCAACGCCCGCAACAGATCGCCGCCCACGATCCAGGCCCCCTCGCGCGTGATGCCCACCGGAATGATCTCGAACTTCTGCGGATCGAGCGCCGCCATCACCGAGCGCGCCGACGCCAGGCTGACCTCGTGCTCACCGGAGCGCCCCCCAAAGAGGACGGCTATCTTCAATCGCTCCGTCATGCGTCTAACCCCTTCCGTTCGAGAATCTCGATCTCCGGCTCCAACTCCACCCCAAACTGCCGGGCGACCTCGCTCTGTACCCGCTCCAACAACGCGAGGAAGTCCGCCGCCGTGCCCGCCCCCTCGTTCATAAAGAAATTGGCGTGCTGCGTGGATACCACCACATCGCCCACACGCGCCCCCTTCAACCCCGCCGCCTCGATCAACCGCCCGGCGTACTCCTCCGGCGGATTTTTGAAGGTGGAACCCAGAGTGCGGCCCGGCGGCTGCGTCCGCCGCCGGCGCTCACTGTACTCCGCCGCCTTGAGCTGCACACGGGTCGGGTCTGTCTCTCGCAGCTGAAAGGTCGCTGCCAGCACCACCCACTCGCGCCCGGCCCCCTTGAGCCGGCTGCACCGATAGCGGAAGTCGAACCACTCCGGCGCGACTGTCTCAACCACGCCCTCCGGCCCCAAAATCTGCGCAGAGACCAGCCCGCCCGCGATGTCGCCGCCGAAGGCCCCGGCATTGTTCACCACCGCGCCGCCCACCGTCCCCGGCAGGCCCACGGCCCAGGTCAGGCCGCCCCAGCCACGGCGCACCGCCTGGCGCGCCACCTGCGCGATCACCGCACCCGATCCGGCGGCGCAGCGTAGCGCCGCTTCATCCCATTGCACCTGCTGTACGCGGTTGAGGATCACCATCCCGCACAGGCCCGCGTCCGGCAACAGCAGATTGGTCAAGCCGCCGAAGATCCGCCAGGGGAGCTGCACCTCGCGGGCCAGCGTGATCGCGCGCACCAGCGTCTCGCTCTCCTCCGCGATGACCAGCAGCTCCGCCGGGCCGCCGATCCCCACGGCGGAGTAGCGCGCCAGCGGCTCGTTGCGGCGAGCGGCAGCGCCTAATTGTGTGGCTATCGCCTCTATCTGCTCCGCCCAGGGCGAGTTCAACGCTGCGCTTTCCTCTTGTGGCTCCGCTGCTCGCGGGCCACCAATCGCATCTTCACCGCCATCGTCTCCGAACGATAGACCCGATTGCGCGCCTGCTTCCGGCCCCGCATCCCGCACAATTTACTCAACAACTTACGCATGGCTCCCTCCCTCCTATTCCACTAACTGGGCCAACAGCGCCTGGCCCACTTCGTACTCATCCCCAGCGCCCATCAAGAGCACCACATTGCCCGGGCCGACGGTCTCCAACAACCGGGCGACCGCCTCGGCCCGCGAATCCACCGCCTCTACCGCAGGGTGCGCGATGTCCGCCGCGATGTCACGATGGCTGATCGTGCCATCGTCCTGCTCGCGGGCAGCGTAGATCGGCAGAACCAGCACGGCATCCGCACCGTCGAACGCGGTCGTGAACTCATCGCGCAGCGCCCGGATACGGCTGAAGGTGTGTGGTTGCCAGACCGCCACCAGGCGTTGCCCGCGATAGCACTGCCGGGCCGCCTCCAACACCGCCCGAATCTGGGTGGGATGATGCGCGTAATCGTCCATCACCACCACCCCGCCCGCCTCGCCCAGCACCTCGAAGCGCCGTGCCGTGCCGGAGAAGGCTGCCAATCCCCGTGCCACGACCGGCCAGGGGATCGCCAATTGCTCAGCGACGGCGCACACCGCCAGCGCATTGAGGACGTTGTGCCGCCCGGCAAGCTGCAACGTCGCCGGCGGGAGGGCCTGGCACGCGCGCAGCGGCACGAAATCGCTGCCTCCGGCGGCATTGGGGCGCACATCCTCGGCCTGCCAGGCGACGCCGATGCCCTCATCCAGGCCATAGAGCACCAGCTTCCCGCCGTTGGCATGGAACGAAGCCGCGACCGCGTGCCCCACCCTATCGTCATTGCAGGCCACCAGCACACCGTCAGGGCGGATGCGATCCACAAAATCGCCGAAGGCCAACCGCAAAAAGCGCGGGCTGGGGAAACAATCGGGATGGTCATACTCAATGTTCGTCACCACCGCGATCCACGGTTCCAGTGATAAGAAGGTGTACTGATACTCGTCCGCCTCGATGACGAAGTGCGGCCCCTGCCCGGCGTAGCCGTTCGTGCCCAGGTTCTGCGCCACCCCGCCGATGATGAAAGTGGGATCAAGCCCCGCCTCCCGCATCACTGTGACGATCATGCCAGTGACGGTGGTCTTGCCATGCGCCCCCGCCACTGCGATGACATCGTAGCCGGCGGTGAGCTCCCGCAGGAACTCCGGGCGGCGCATCACCGGGACGCCGGCAGCGAGGGCCGCCTGCACATCCGCGTCGGCATCCGGCACCGCCGAGGAGGGCAGTACCAAATCAGCGGCGGCAGCGGCCTCCGGGGCCTGCCCCACTGTGACGGCGATCCCTTCCGCCTGCAACGCCGCAACCAGCGGCGAGGCGCGCCGGTCGGAGCCGGTCACGGTCTTGCCCTGCCCCTGCAATACGCGGGCAATGGCCGACATCCCCGCGCCACCAATGCCGACGATGTGAACGCGCTCGAACTCTCTGCTCATAATACTTTTACCTCAATTTTACAATACCCAGGTCTTCAAAGAGCTTCTGCACTGATGAAAAATCACGCCGGACCGGTGGTAAAAGTACCACGTACTTATTCCCAATGCGTAGGAATCGGTCACGTTCTGGAAGACGAGCTTTTCGGCGTTCAGAACCTACATGACCAATAACGAAGGCCACTACCACATGTTTCTCCCCTTCAGAGATAAGGTCGCCACAAATGCGATGATGCGCACGTCCCGATTCAGTGTTTTTAGCAAAACAGGGGATGGCTGCTTTGAATTTCTCTCGCGCCTCTTTCCAACCCGTCCCAGATTTGACTTCCACAAAGGCCACTACCCACGGACTCTGAGTTGTTTGTCCTAACAACAACCGATCAGGTCGCTTAATCTCCATATTGCCAAAAAATTTTTCAAGATCATACTGGGAGAACCGTTCACCAGCAGATTTATCAACAGTAATGTTTATGCGTCCCTGGGAATGTTCATCAGAGATAGAGCATGTAGGGCGAGGGGGCGAAATTTTCTCTGAATTCCACATCTCTACTGCTTCCAAATCACACGGTATCATCGGAAACCTCGGTAGAAGGATATGCGCGCAAAAATTCCAAGCGATTCAATTGTCGATCCAGAGACTCATCCACCTCTGCCAAGGCCTCTTCACAAATCAACTGTGTTTCGCTATCAATTAGAGAATGAATCTCTCCTGCTTCAAATAGATAGGCACTGATCGTGCCACGCTTCAAGCGAGTCTCTGGTTGTGGCAATGCCGCTTCAGTATAGCCAACCTGCAAATCAGATGCTACCAGTAAGTTATTCAAAGTATAAAGTACGGTCAACGAGTGCGTTGTCACCACCACTTTGAAGCCCTGATTGACCAAGTAGGCTAAAATTTTGACCAGTGCTACTTGCGCCGCTGGATGGAGATGTGTCTCCGGCTCCTCAACACACAAATAGAAATCCTGATCTAAGAGGCCCTCCTCTCGCCAAGAAGGCAAACACGCTGCAATGAGTACCAGTGGCCAAGCTTCCATTTGCCCAGAAGAAGCCATCTCTAAATCTAGTATCTTCTCTTCGGGTGTGCGCCATTTCCACAGCTTTGGGCCACGGGTTGGGATATAAGCTTCTCCTTGCAATGCATCACCAGCAATCTGCCAAATCATACGCCCCGCCTCTGTGTCTGGGCCTTCAGCATCCCAGGCCAGATAGGTGTCCCGCGCTGTCTCCAAAACTCTGGTAAACATCAACATAGTCAGTGGCAACTCGGGCGCTGAAAGAGCACCAGCGCCAGCATTGACATAGCGCGAGTAGAAACTACGTTCTGCAGGCACATAGATCGCAGGAATTTGTCTTTGCCCACGAGCGCGCCAATCAGCATCTTTTGTCCATGCAGTAATTAATTTTTCGAGCGTGGATTTTTCACCACCTAAAATCCTTACTTTAAGCGTGTCACCACCAATACTCAAGCGCCAGGGTTTATACACCCCCGTTGGATGGTAATTCAACCGAATGGTCTTATCTACCAGTGAAGCAAAAGCACGGCTGCGATCTCGAACCAGTCCGCGCCGCAAACGATCCAATAGTGAACGCACCAATTCATTACTCCCAGCAAACACATCCTCAGCAGAAGCCGCAGCTGCAATCAAATACTGCAAGCCGTGCGCAAAATAGTGCAGCTGCATCACCAATGACTTACCTGTGGCCTGCGGGCCAATCAATAGCGTAAAATCCGAAAAGACCACTTCCTGTCCTGCTTGCAGGGGGCCCAATTGCGCTCCCGTTTCTTTTCGGCCCTCTTCTATCACTAGTCGCGCCATCTCCTACCTCCTCCTCACACAAAGACAACCAACACGAAGACGAACGAGACCGCTACCGCGACGAAGAGCAGCGGGCCGCCTAGCCAGGCCGTCGGAAGGTAATCAATAATCGCCATCGCCGCATCGGTTGTGGGAGCGGTGATACCCCAAATCTCATAGCCCTTATCGGCCAGGAAGCCCCAGACGGACCCCACCACCAGATAGCCATTGATGAGGCCGATGAAGAAGCCCAACAGGGTATCTTCGAACTTGTCTTTGCGCGCGCGGCTTCCCAGAGCCGCCGAGATGACGGTGGTGGCGTAGCCAAAGGCTATGATGAAGATGAAGATCAACAGGCGCACGTAGAGCCAGGTGTCCGGCGGCAACGCCTGCAACGCCAAATTGACGACCGGGACGTATTCCAACAGGACGAATTCCACAAAGCGGGCCAGGATGACGCTGAAGGAGACCAGGAGCTCCTTGGCCCACCCGCGCAACAAGCCAATCATCCCGAACAATATGACTAGCCCCACAAAGGCTGTTTCAATAGGTATCATGCCAGCTCTCCCTTCGCCAATGCTAACCACAACGTTGCCAACGCCTGCGCTGCATCCGGGCGCGCCAGCGAGCGCGAGGCCGCGCCCAGCGCCGCCAAGCGCTCCCGATCATGCAGCAGCCCCTGCACGGTGGGGACGAGCGCCGCCGCCAACGCCGCATCCTCGACGATGACCGCTGCGCCCCGCTCCGCCAGCCAGGCCGCGTTGACCTTCTGATAGCGCCACGCATGGGGATAGGGAACCAGGATCGCCGGTAAGCCAAAGTAGGGCAGTTCGCCCAGCACCGACGCCCCCGCCCGGCAAACAACCAGGTCGGCTGCCGCCAGGGCCGCCCCCATCTCCTCGTGCAAATAATCGAAGGCGTGATACCGCTCGCGCTGTGCCTTCGGCAACGCCAACCGCGCCTCCGCGACCTCCGCCCAATCCAGCGCACCACTGATATGTACGATTTCCGCCTCCGCCAACAGCTCCGGCAAGTGCGCCACCAGCGCACGATTGAGCGAGCGCGCCCCCCGGCTCCCGCCGAAGACCAGCAACACCGGCCCCGCCGGATCAAGCCCCAACGCCTCGCGCCCGGCGGCTTTTGTCCAGCGTGTGACCGCCTCCCGCAACGGGTAGCCCGTCACCACGACCTTTTCCGCCGGCAGGAAGGCCCGCGAGTCCTCCACCGTCGTCGCCACCCGCGTCGCCAGCTTCGCCAGCAGGCTCACCGACTGCGCCGGTTCGATGTCTGGCAGGTAGACCAGGATCGGCACACCCCGCGCGCGCGCCGCCAGCGCGACCGGGACGCTCACGTAGCCGCCCGTCGTCAACAGCGCCGCCGGGCGCTCCTGACCGGCATAGCGCCAGGCCGCCCCGATCCCGCGCAGGAGCTGCCAGCTGTTGCGAAGCGCCCGCACCGGCCCCACGCCATGCACGCCTCCAGCGGGTACACCCCGGAAGGCGAAGCCCTGGCGCGTGACCAACCCCTCTTCCATCCCGCCAATGCTCCCTATCCAGGTGAGCGCGACGGTCGGATCAGCGGCCCGTAACGCCTGGGCGGTAGCCAGTGCGGGATAGACGTGCCCGCCAGTCCCGCCACCAACGATCCACAATCGCATCCCAATCTCCCTTGGGTCTTCCGCGTGAGATGCCCAACAGGAATCCCACGCCCGCCATTGTCACCAACATCTCCGTGCCCCCGTAGCTGAAGAACGGGAGCGCCGTCCCGGTGAAGGGGATCAGCCCCACCATCACCATGATATTCAACAGGGCCTCGACGACGATCATTGTGGTCACGCCGAAGGCCAACAGGCAGCCGAACGGATCAGGTGTCTCCAACGCGATCCGGTAGCCCCGGTAGGCGAGTAGCCCAAAGAGCGCGATGACCAACAACGCCCCCAGCAGGCCGGTCTCCTCGCCCAACACCGCGAAGATGCTATCGGTGTGTGGAACCGGCAGATAGCCGGACTTGAGGCGACTATTGCCGATGCCCACGCCCAGGATGCCGCCCTCACCAAGCGCGGTGATGGCGCGATGGACGTGATAGGGCATCTGCATGGGATCGCGCAACGAGCTGACGTAATCGAGCAGGCGTTGGCGCGCGTGTGGCAACTGCCACGCCACAAATCCAAAGGAGGCGGTTCCCGTCATCACCGAGACGAAAATCTGAAGCGGGTCCCCACCGGCAAAGAAGAACATCGCCAGGCCGGTGACGACCAGCAGCGAGGCCGTGCTCAGGTCGGGTTGCAGCGCCACCAGGCCCGCCACGATCCCCACGATGACGGCGAAGGGGACCAGGCCGTAACGCACCTCGCCCAAGTGTTGGCCCTTGGAGGCCAGCCAGGCCGCGATGTAGATCACGGCGACGAGGCGCGCCAACACGCCCGGCTGCACCGATGCACCGAGAAGTGAACGCTGCGCGCCGAGCACCTGATCCCCCAACAGCAACACGGCAAAGAGCAGAATCAGGTTGAACAGCATCAGCGGCGTCGCCAGATATTGCCAGAGCGGATAGGGCAACCGCGTAAGGAGCGCCGCAACCGCCGCCCCCAGCGCCACCCAGAGCAGTTGTTGCGTCCAAAAGATCTCTGGCATGTAAAAGGTCGCGCTGTAGAGCATCAATAGCCCAAAGGCAAGCAGGGCGATGACCGTAGCCAATAGCAGATGATCCGCGTGCGTTGTCTTTTGGGGACGCCGCAGTCGCCCCCGGCGAGTCTGAGTTTGCGCCTTCGTTGTCATGATTATGCCTCCAATGCCCGCACCAACGCGCGGAAGTGCTCGCCCCGCGCGGCAAAATCGGGATACGCATCGAAGCTCGTGCCGCCGGGCGAGAGGAGCACCACCTCGCCGGGTCGGGCCGCTGCCGCTGCTTGCGTTACCGCGCTCTCCAATGTCTCCGCCGCGAGGATCGCCGTCAAGGTGGGCGCATCGGCTGCGGCGAGCGCCTGCGCGATGTGCTCCTGAATCAGCGGCCCGGCCTCGCCGAAGACAATCAACACGCGCACCCGCGCCACCACGCGCTGCGCGAAATCCTCCCAGGGCAGGTCTTTATCGCGCCCGCCGGCCAGCAACACCAGCGGCTCCTCAAAAGCGTTCAGCGCCGCGAGCACGCGCTCCGGCGCGGTGGCGATAGAGTCGTTGATCCAGAGGATGTCGCGCCAGCGGCGCACCTCCTCCAGCCGGTGCGGCACGCCGGTGAAGGCTGTAATCGTCGGCCGCATCGCCGGGACCGGAACGCCCGCAGCGTGGGCCAATGTCGCCGCCGCCAGGACGTTCAGCACGTTGTGATACCCCCGCAGGCGGATCTCCTCCCGCCGGCAAATCTCCATCTCGCGGTCGGCGTGGCGCAGGAAGAGCGCCTCGCCGCGCAGGAAAGCGCCCTCCGGGACTTCAGTCTTGCCGCTGAAGTAGCGCACCTGCGCCGAAGTCTGCTCCGCCAGCGCGCGGGCATTCGGTTCGTCATAACCGAGCACCGCAATGTCAACAGGCCGTTGAAACTGCACGATGCGCGCCTTCGCCCCGCTGTACGCCGCCATCGTCTTGTGACGATCCAGGTGGTTCGGCGTGATGTTCAGCACCCCCGCAATGGGTGGGCTGATGTCCATGAGCTCCAGTTGGAAGCTCGAGAGCTCCATCACCACCCGGTCGGCGGCGGTGATCCGGTCGAGGGCGGCGATCAACGGATTGCCGATGTTGCCGCCCACCCAGGTGGTGAAACCGGCGGCCCGCGCCATCGCGCCCACCAGCGAGGTCGTCGTCGTCTTGCCCGCCGAGCCGGTGATGCCAATCACCGGGGCCGGGCAACGCCGCAGAAACTCCTGCGCATCGTTGCTCAAGGGGATGCACCGCGCCCGCGCTACCTGCACAATGGTCAGATCCGCCGGGACGCCCCCGCTGAGGCAAAGAAGATCACAATTATCCAGCAGTGAGAGCGGATGCTCGCCGAGTACATAGGTGAGCGAGAGATCGGCCAGCTCGTCCAGTGTGGCTTGCAAGGCGGCAGCCGGGTGCCGGTCGGAGACAATGACACGCGCGCCGCGTTCGGCAAAGAAGCGCGCCAGCGCCTTTCCCTGCCGTGCCAGTCCTAAAATCACCACTGTGGATGGCTCTGACATCTGTCCCCCCTAAACCAAAGCCAACGCCACGCCGGCCATCGCGGCCAACAGGCTCACCAACCAGAAACGTTGTACCACCTGGGTCTCCGACCAACCCAGCAATTCAAAGTGATGATGCAACGGCGTCATCTTGAAGACGCGCCGCCCTTCACCAAAACGGCGCTTGGTAAATTTGAAATAGCTCACCTGAATAATCACCGAGAGCGTTTCCGCTACCGGCACCAGAAACACCATCGGCAGAATCAACCACTGCCCGGTCATTAGGGCGACCACGCCCAGCGTCGCGCCCAACGCCAGCGAGCCGGTGTCTCCCATGAAGAGCTCCGCAGGGTGGGCGTTGTACCACAGGAAAGCGAACAAGGCCCCCACAATCGTGAAGCAGAAGAGCACCAGATAGACCTGCCCTTGCAGCTGCGCGATCACGCCATAGGCGAGGAAGGCGCTCGCCAGGATGATACCGGCCAACCCATCCAGGCCATCGGTCAGGTTGGCAGCGTTCGCCGAGCCGATGATCCAGAACATCGCCAAGGGGACGTACAGCACCCCAATTTCGATGCGCTGTTGGACGCCGGGTAAGGCCACGCTACGCAGCTCCATCCCATAATAAATGATCAGCGCCACGATAAAGGTGAGCACCAGCTCGATGCGGATCTTGAAGCGCGCGGTGAAACCCTCGCCGCGCCGCACGCCCCGCACGCCCGCCCAATCATCGAGCGCGCCCAGGATAGCATACGCCACCATCACGCCCAACGGGACGAGAATCGAGCGCCCGATTACCGTCTGTCCAATCAGATTATAAATGTTCAGCGCGACTGTGATGATCAAGACCGGGACGGTGATGAGTACCCCGCCCATCGTGGGGGTTCCCATCTTGGTGAAATGCCCATCCGGGCCGTCAATGCGGATGCGCTTGCCGATCTTCCAGCGTTTGAGTAAATTGATAAAAGGCGCGCCCCAAAAAACCACCATCAGAAATGAGAGGCTGGCCAGAATTAGCGCGAATCCCATCCATCCTCCTGGCTCAGCGCCGCGACGATTTCTTCCATGTGCATGGAGCGCGACCCTTTGACCAGGATCACATCCCCCGGCTCCAAAATCTCGTGTAACACCTGCACCGCCGCCGCGTTGTCAATGGCGAAATGCACCCGCTCTCGCGGCAGCCCGCAGATGATCGCCCCGCGTGCGATCCACTCGGCCAGCTGGCCCACTACAATCAGCTGCGAGACAACATCCGCCGCCCGGCAGCCAACCTTGAGGTGGCCCTCCTCCTCGTAGGCCCCCAACTCCAGCATGTCGCCCAAGATGGCGATTTTGCGTCCGTCGAGGTCTTCCAACAAGTTGAGCGCCGCCAGCGCGGAGGGAGGGCTGGAGTTGTAGGTATCATCTAGCACGAGCGATCCCTTTGGCCCCTCCACTGTGACCAACCGCAATTGGGCCGAGATCTCCCGCAGCCCTTCGACAATCTCCTGCCAGCTCAACCCTTCGATCAGGCCCACAGCAGCCGCCCGCAAAATGGTGTGGACGCTGTGCTGTCCCAACAACGGCGCGCGCACGTAGAGCTGTTCGTCGCGGTAGTGCAATGGTGTGGACGCTGTGCTGTCCCAACAACGGCGCGCGCACGTAGAGCTGTTCGTCGCGGTAGTGCAGCCGCACGCGGACGCCCTCCAGCCCCAGGCTGCGCACCTCGTCGGCCCAGAGATCGGCCTGCTGTGCCAAGCCATAATAGAAGATGCGCGCGGATGTGTGCTCCGCCATCGCACGGACATGGGGATCGTCGTAGTTGAGCACAGCGACGCCCCCGGCTTCCGCTTCCGGCAACGCATCGACGAGCTCGCGCTTCGCCAACGCGATGTTCTCCAGCGTGCCCGCACGCTCCAGATGTACGGGTTCGACGTTGGTCACGACACCCACCTGCGGCCCGGCAATTCCGGCCAACAGCCGGATGTCGCCCCGGACGTACATTCCCATCTCCAAAACCACCCGCTCGTGGTCGCTGTGCAGTTGCAACAGAGTCAGCGGCAAGCCGATCTCGTTGTTGTAGGAACCGGCGCTGCGGATGACGTGGTAGCGCCGCGCCAACACCTGCGCCACCACCTCTTTCGTGGTCGTCTTGCCCACGCTGCCGGTGATCCCTACGACGCGCGGCTGGAGCTGCTGCCGCCAGAAGGTCGCTGCCTGTTGCAGCGCGCCCAGCACGGTGGGGACCTGAATCAACAGCGGGGTCTCCAACGCAGCGAATTCCAGCGCGCCGCCCGTCAAATCGAGCGTCGCGGCAGCCACGTCAACCGGGCGCTCGATCACAGCCGCCGCCGCGCCGCGCGCCAAGGCATCCGCGACGAAGTCGTGTCCGTCCACGTTTTCGCCGGCAAAGGCGAAGAAGACCGCGCCCGGCCCGGCCTGGCGCGAATCCAGCACCGGGCGCACGGGCATCTCCAAGCCATTGGGACGCCGGTAAGACAGCCCTTCAATCAAATCGACCAATAACAGTTGCCTGTGCATCGTGCGCGAACTCCTGGTTTCGCTCTTACTGCCCCGCGACGAAATCCGCCGGGGGAATCCCCAACATCACAAATAAGCGCGTAGCAATGCGCTGGAAGGTGGGGGCTGCGATCTGCGATCCCCAGCGCATGGACGGCGGGACGTTGGGCCGATCCAGTTTGACAAAAATCAGCACCTCCGGGTTGGGCAACGGGCCAAATCCCACAAACGAGGCGATCACCGCGTTGGGGTCGTAGCCGCCCACGCCGGGGATCTGCGAGGTCCCGCTCTTGCCGGCGATGCGGTAACCCGGCACCCGCGCCTCCGGCATGTTGCGCTCGACCACGCGCGCCATCAGCCCGGAGAGAATCCGCGCCGTTTCCGCCGAGATAGGCTGCCCCAGTGGACGCGGGGAGACCGTGACCGTGCGCCCGTCGGGATAGTTGCGCTCAGCCACGAGGTGCGGCTCCATCATCACGCCATCGTTGGCGATAGCCGCGACTGCCGCTGCCATCTGCAATGGCGTGACCGCAATCCCCTGCCCGAAGGAGTTCGTCACCGCGTAGCTGTCCGACCAATCCCAATCGCTAGGCAGATGCACCAGACCGGCGGCCTCGTTGGTCAGCTCCACGCCGGTGGGCTGCCCAAATCCAAAGGCGCGCACGTACTGGTAGAAAAGGTCCGGCCCCAAAACCTGTGTGGAAAGCTGCCCCGCCCCCACGTTGAGCGAATGGGTCAGCAACCCCTCCAGATTCTGTTGCCCATAAGTGCCGCCATCCCAGTTGCGAATCACCACCCCGCCGTACTCCAATCTGCCGGTGTCAACGTAAGACCAATCGAGATCAACGCGGCCTGAATCCAGTGCGGCAGCGGCGGTGACGACCTTGAAGACCGATCCCGGTTCATAGGGGATGCTCACCGCCGGGTCCCAGAAGAGGTGGTTTTCACCCTGCGCGGCGTAGTCCGGGTAGCGCGAGGGTTCGTAAGAAGGGCGGCTCGCCATCGCCAGAATCGCGCCGGTGCGCGGATCCATCACAATGATAGTGCCCCCTTCAGCCTGATACTCGTTCACTGCGTAGTCCAGCTCGCCCTCGACAAACGCCTGGATGGTGCGATCAATCGTCAGGCGCAGGTCGGTGCCGGGATAGGGGAACCTAAAATCAGCGGCCAGTTCATCGGGCAGCGGATTGGAGTTGACCGCCACCTGTCCAATTTGAGAAACCGTCAGGCCCTGCAAGAAGCGGCGCTGTGACGCCTGCACGCCATAGCCGATACCGCTCTGGTTGACGAATCCCAACGTGTGCGCGGCCAGCGTCCCCTCAGCGTAATAACGTTCCCAGGTGGGGTTCAGCGTCAGCCAGGAATAGCGGGTAAGGCTCAACACCTCGGTGTGCGAGAGCGCGATCCCCTGGGCAAGCGGGCGCCAGATGTAAGGACGGGGCGCGGCTGGCTCGCCGGGCGGCAATGTCAGCGCCATGACGAGCGCCTCCTCGGAGACGCCCAGGTAGGGGGAGAGCTCCGCTGCCAGCGCCTCGATATCGGCCCCGCGCAGCAGGGTGATCTCAGCGCCAATGTCGTAGACGGGCGTATTGCCCACCAGCAGCGCGCCGTTGCGGTCGGTGATGCAGCCCCAGGGCGGTTCCGGCAGGGCGTACTCGCGGGAGACCAGCACCTCCACCGTGGCGTGGTGGCGGGCGTTCTGGAGCACCTGCAATCGCACCAGCTGCCCCAGAACGAGCAGCAGCACGGCGATCAATAACATAGCAATCAGCCGCAAGCGAGCATCTGGACCGCGCAACATCTCAAGGCTCCCCTAAACTAAAGTAGATGACTTCTTCGGCGGCCCTGAACCCTAGTGTTTGGGAACGCTCTTGCAGCACCGGGATCGAACTCAGCCGCGCAACTTCCACCATCAGCGCCTGATTCTCGCGTTCAAGCGCCATCATCTCCTCCTCCATCTGCCAAATCTCCCGCGAGAGCCGGACGTTGGCCGCCACCACGCTGAGATAGATGGCCCCCAACAAGGTGACAGCCACCACCACCCCAACAAATACGAGCGCCAGGGTGCGGTCGGCCCGGGTCTTGCGTTTAAGGACACCATGGGTCTTTTCTTGCCAGATAACGCTCATCGCTCTTCATCCTCCTGTGCGGATGCCAGCCGCTCCGCGACCCGCAGTTTGGCGCTGCGACTGCGGGGATTAGCCGCGAGCTCCTCTGAGGAGGGCGTCACCGGCTTACGCGTCAAAATCCGCAATGTGGGCTGCTGTCCGCAGGTACAGACCGGACTTTCCGGCGGACAATTACAGCCCTGAGCGGCCTGTCGCATAAACTGTTTGACCATCCGATCCTCCAACGAATGAAAGGTGATGACCGCGAGCCGCCCGCCGGGCTGGAGTGCAGCGACGGCCTGCGGCAACGTCGCTTCCAATGCTTCCAGCTCCCGGTTGACGGCAAGGCGCAACGCCTGGAAGGTGCGGGTGGCCGGATGTAGCCGCCCATGTCTCGGACGTCCAACGGCCTGCGCAATACTATCAGCCAGTTGCGTCGTTGTATAGATAGGACGCGCCGCCACAATCGCCTGGGCGATGCGCCTGCTGCGCGGCTCCTCGCCATAACGCCACAGCAACTCGCGGAGCTCAATCTCCGATAGCTGATTGAGCAACTCAGCGGCGGTGGGCGCATCGCTCTGCGGATCATACCGCATATCGAGCGGGCCTTCCAAACGAAAGGCAAAGCCTCGCTCCGGGTCATCCACCTGTAGCGAAGAAAATCCCAAGTCAAAGAGCACGCCAGCCACAGGCCAGAACCCGCGTTCGCGGGCAATAACCTCCAGATGACGGTAAGAACTGTGTACTACCTGCGCCCGCGCGCCAAAGGGCGCGAGCCGCTTCATCGTCTGCGCGACGGCCTGGATGTCGCGGTCAAAGCCGAGCAATTGCCCAGTGGGCGCGGTGGCCTCAAGCAGGGCGGCGGCATGTCCGCCGCCCCCTACGGTGAGATCGAGGTAACGTTCACCGGCGCGTGGGGCCAGCCACATCACCACCTCGCGCAATAAGACCGGAAGGTGCTGACCGGGGGCCTGGGCTAGATCTGCAGATGCTCCCATAGCGCCGGGTCCTCTTCCATCATCTCCATCTGGCGGGCGTTGGCGGCAGCCCACCGGGCAGGACTCCACAGCTCTAGGAAGCGATCCAATCCTACCACCACGATCTCGTCGGAGAGCTCCAGCTCTCCGTACTCGCGCAGCCGGTCGGGCACCAGAATGCGTCCCTGGCGATCGGGAACCAAATCCACAGCGTCGGCAAAGAAGACGCGCCGCAGCGCCCGTCCCTGGGGACTGGTGATGGGGAGGGCATTGACTTGACGCGCGATCTCCCCCCACATCTCCAGTGGGTAGGCCGAAAGACAGCGATCCAGCCCACGGGTCAGCACCAGGCCGCCCCTCAGGGCATCTCGAAAACGCGAAGGGATTGTGACCCGTCCTTTGCTGTCTAATGTGTAGGTGTATTGTCCAAGAAACATCGGTGCGCTTCCCCACTTTCGGTGTGTAAATGTGGAATGACTCGGCCAATATCACCCACCATATCCCACTTCTACCCACTACAACCCACATTATACAATACTTTCCCAAGTAATGCAATAGGTTTATCCCAAACTTTCCCAAAATTGTAACTTTTCACCGGAAAAAGTGAGGCAACCGGTTGCTAAAGGGCTACTTTTGTTAGCACGCATAAATTCTGGGATGGGCCTGCGCGATATGGAAATCGCGGCTACCTTCCCAACGGTTGTGCGCGCTAACCTACTTTTTCCAGGGGCATGATGCGCTATAATAAGAGTGCTTGTATCTTGAGGCTTGTGGCTGGCAACTATTCTTTCACGGAGGTAACCGAAATGGACCATTTCAAAATCATAAAACGCGCGGCAGAGACCACCTGGTACTACAAGGCCCTGTGGATTTTCGGCATCATCATCGCATTGGGCACGATGAGCGGCAGTGGTGGTGGTGGCGGCGGCGGGGGCAATGCAAGCGCCCAATTCAGGGGTGGGCATATACCCCCGGTTCTGGGAAGCGCCATTATCACGCTTGTCCTCTTCTTCCTTCTCATTATGATTGTCTTTGGGCTATTCGTCTTTGTGGCACGCTATCTTTCCCGCAGCGCCCTGATCCAAATGGTGAATCAGCAGGAGGAAACGGGGGAGCGCCACACGATTCGCCAGGGATTCCGTCTGGGTTGGTCGCGTTATGCCTGGAAGATCTTTCTCATTGACCTGCTCACAGCGCTCCCACTTCTCGCCATTCTGGTCCCCTTCTTTATGGCGGCGCTCTCGCCGCTTCTGCTACTCCTAGCCCGGGATAACGTGATCCGCATCTTCGGCGTCTTCGCTACCGTGGCCTCTTTATTCGTCTACATCATTTTCGCCGTCATTCTCAGTGGCCTCATCAAACTGCTCCGGCGCTTCTTCTACCGCGCTTGCGTGCTCGAAGATCTGGGGGTATGGCAGTCCCTTGGCAAGGGATTCAGGATGCTTCAGCAGCACTTCTTCGATGTTGGCCTGATGGCGCTCTTCACCTTGGGCGTCAATCTGGTGTTCTTCTTCGTGATCTCGCCGCTGCTCTCCTTCATGCTTGTCATCATCGTGGGTATTCTGGCGATCCCTTTGCTGATTGGCCTTGGCATCCCCCTGGTCGGTCTCGTCCTGCTGCTGAATGTGCTTCTCGGTATCGGCTCTATCCGCCTGGTGATTGGCCTCGTCATCCTCTTGCTGTTTTTGCTGATAGGGATTTTTTCCCTTATCGGCTTAGCCACGGTTGGCGGAATCATGGAGACCTTCCTCTCCTCCACCTGGACGTTGACCTATCGTGAGCTCCTGCAACTCGAAGCGCAAACGCCGGAGGAGTCGCCCACCACAGAAGCGGAGGCCCCAACCACCGCGTGAGCGGAATGTGCCTCTACGACCATCCGCACCCCTCGGTGCGCTACCTGGCGCGGACGCAGCTGGCGCACGAACCTGCCGCCGCGCTCACGGAGCTCCGCGCCGCCATTGCGACCAGCCCGCCGGCCCGGGCCATTCTCGCGGCCCAGTATCCGGCGGGCTTTTGGATGCATCCCGACCACGGGATTGCACCCCGTTACCGCGCCACAGCGTGGCAGCTGCTCTATCTGGCGCAGCTCGGCGTGGGCCTGACGCCCGTGCTCACCCGCGCCTGCGAGCACCTGCTCGCGCACAACCGCGATGACAGCGGCGCTTTCCGCCTGCGCCGCGAGCGACAAGGACGCTCGGCCCTGCTGAGCGGGGCGCTCTTGTGGGCCTACTGGCAGCTCGGCTACCGCGACCCGGCCCCCTGCGCGGCGACGTGGGCCTGGCTCGAACGCGAGGGCGCGCTCGCCGATGCCGATACAGCCACGCTCGTCTGGGTGGTGCGGGCGGCGGCGGTCTGGCAGCAGACCGCGCTGCTCGCGCCGTTGCGCGCGCGCCTCGCCGCGCAACTGACAGAAATCGCGCCGCTCCCACTGGCCCTCACCTTCCCCGTGTTCGACCAGCCCGATCTGCTGAGCACGTTGGAGGCGCTGGTGGAATCCCTGCCGGGCGCGCCGCTGCCAAAGCCCTGGCGGGCCTGGCTACAAAGCAAACAGGGGCCAACGGATGATTGGCCCCTGGAAAAAGTCCCGGGAAAGTTATGGGCAACGCCGGGCGCAGTCGCGGAACCCAATCCCTGGGTGACGCTCCGTGCGCTGCGCGTGCTCAGGCAGTCACCAGCTCCAGCCCCAGCTGCGTGAGAATCCGCTGGATCGGCGTGAAGATCGTTACATGCTCCGAGCCGGCGAAGAGCAGCCCGACCACCCGCCGCTCGGTATCCAGAATCGCCGAGCCAGAATCGCCCGGCGCGCTCATCCGGTTGGTGATGATCTGGTTGGTGAAGCAGGCCATGCGGCCATTGTAATCCACGTTCACCGTCACATCTATCTGCTCGACGAAGCCTTGCGTCAGGCCGGTCGTGCGCCCCGATTTCTGCACCGGCATCCCCAACTGTGGTTCCGCCATCCCGATCGGCATCCCGATCCCCAAAATCTCCGGCCTGAGCATCTCAGGATCATCGGGACGAGCGAGCGCCACGTCCATCAAATTTTCACCGGAGGTTTGTTTGATCGCCTGCAAGCGATGCGGTGAGCCGGTCCATCGAGAGAGAACATTGAGCACCTCCGTCAGCCCCTCTGCCACCCGGCAGGTGCTCGAGACCTCGCCGAAGTCGAGGGGGACGAAGTCCGCCAGCACGCCCAAGCGCTCGTTGGCTGTGCCGCCATCGAGCGGGCCGGGTTGGTAGATGGGATCGCCAAGCTGCCCATCGTTGACGTCGGCCAATACGTGATTATTGCTCAGGATGAGCACCTCGCCCGCACGGCGCACCAACGGCCCCAGCGTCCCTGCCTTGATCTCCTCGTAGTGCCCAATCGAAATACCGGGAAAGGCCGGGCGATAACGGGCCTTGGGATCCAATGGCGACATAAAGGCGCGAATCTTGCCGGTCTCCACCACATCGGTGGACATCCCATCCACAGTTTTGGGAACCATATCTTGTGGCGCAAGCGCCTCTGGCGGCAGTTTCTCCGTCACTGAGACGATCAGGCTGAGTTCACAGGTGTGCTCCGTACCTCGGATTTTGTAGCCCAACCCGCACGCGACGACGTTGCGCCGGCGGAAAAGCATCGGCAAAACCGCCGAGTAGATCTGTCGCGCCTGTGCTAGAATCTGTTCATTCATCTCTTATCTCCTTGAGCAAATATCTGCGGCCATCCCACCGCCCGCACCCGCACGGGGACGCCATCAATTTCATCTGGAATACGGTCATCTGGCTGCAAATCGCTAAGTGGGACCTTGTGTGTCACGTTGACCACCAGCGCGAGGTCCCTGGTTTCGGGGCGAAAGCCCACCCCCACCCCCACGACGTTCGCCTTACGCAACAATGCATTTTCATACTGCGCCTTGACATCGCGCACGCGAGCCAGGGCGTAGTTACTTTCGTTCAGACCCATCATCTCCCCTCCTTTCGGGAAGCACTACGGGCAACCAAACCCAGAGGCCCAAGCCCACCCACCCCACCAGAAAGACTCCAGCGCCCCAACCGGGGCGCACCGAGGTCGCGTGTAGATTCGCCAGGGCGGGCAACAATCGCAGCAGGGTGATCCCCGCCGGCGCGCCGGTGAGCAATAGCCAGCCGAGCACGCCCCATGAGCGCAGCCATGCGCTCGCCGGCGCGAGCCATATCAGCGCGACCGTCGCCGCCATCCCGCCCACGCCCCACCAAAAGGGCACGCGCCAGCCCGGCCGGCTCCACGCGCCAACGATCTCCGGGTAGGGCGGGAGCGTAAGCGCAAGCAGCGCGATGCCCAACAGCGCGCTCGCCCAGCGCCAGCCGCGCGCCAGGGGCGCGGCAAGCACGGGCAAGAGCACGGCCAGCGCCACCAGCGGCAGCCGCAATGCCTGCATGTTGACCGCGACGGCCCCCGTCTCAATCTCCGGCAACAGCCGCAGGATGGCGAACATATCGTAAGCGTTCCAGGCCAGCGCCGCGGCCCGATGATCGAGCCACGGCCCCAGGTAGCCTATCAGCGCGACGGCCCAGGCTACAGGCCCCAGATAGCGCCAGCGGCGGGCGTTCATGGCTGGTAGACCTCCAGGCGGCTGAAGGCGACCGTAGTGTTGGCGCGCCCCTCGACCGCGTCCACAAAGAGCGCCACGCCGCCGCCGGGCAACTCCGCATCGGTGCGCGCGACCATGTAGTCATCATTCACCATCATGGATAGATAATCGCCCTGACAGGTCACGACCATCACATTGGTCGCGCGCCCGACCTCGATAGCGTCGCTGGCCGTGGGGCCGGCCAACGGCGTCGCCAACCCATCCACCACGCGCAACAGCAGATAATAGCCATCCGCGCTGATAGCAAAGAGGTAATAGTTTTCCTCATCCTGCTGCCGACAGAGCACGCCCATCCAGTTGTTGAAGGTGCCCTCCACCTGGCGCACGCGCACGTGCAGGCGTACATCCTCCCATGCCTGCCCCAACAGCGGCGTATAAACGGCGGTGTTGGCCCCTCGATCTTCGAGATAGAGCTCACCGCGCTGAATGTAAGCCGCGCCCACATCCGTATCGAAAAGCGCCCACTGGGTGGTGCGCGCGGTTGAGAAGTCCTCGACGAACAACACCGTCGCCGCTTCCGCATCTTCCTGCCCCACCGTTGGCGACGGCGACGGGGACTCGGTCGCGCAGGCGGACAACAACAGGCCCGCTACGAGCACCCGCCACACCCAACGGATCGCACCTCTGCATTCAAGCATCCACAATTTCTCCCTCACTCACGGTATTCCGGCAACACCACGGTGAAGGCGCTGCCCTGGTCGAGGCCCGGACTCTCCGCCCGCACGCGCCCGCCATGGCGCTCCACCACCTCTTTGACGATGGAGAGGCCCAGGCCCATGCCGCCATATTTGCGGCTACTTGTGCCATCCACCTGATAGAAACGCTGGAAGAGTTGCGCCAGCTCCTTCTCGCGCAGCCCGATCCCCGAATCCGCTATTTGCACCCACACCTTGCCGTTCTTTGTCCATCCGCGCACCCAGATATCGCCGCCGGGCTTGTTGAACTTAACCGCGTTATCGAGCAGATGGCCGAAGGCCTGTCCCAGACGTTGCGGATCGAGGTTGACGACCGGCAACTGCGCGGGCAGGTCTATGTGCAGGCGTAAGGTGTGCCGCAGCGCCTTCTGCCGGACGGCCTGTAAAGCCGTCAAAATCACCGGCAGAAGCGGTTGCGGGCGCAATTGCAAGCCCTCCATCTCCACATCCTCCAGCGAGGTGATCGCCTCGACCAATTCGACCAGGTGATTGGTATGGGTCTGAATGGCGCCCATCGCCTGCGCCAGTTGGGGATCCATGCTGAAACCGAATGAGTCATCCAAAGCCAGGTCTACGTAGCCTTTGACGATAGCCAGCGGGGTACGGAGCTCGTGGGAGACGTTCTGCACAAACTGCGATTTGAGATTGTCCAGCTTTTGCAGGTGATGATAAGCCTCCTCCGTGCGCAGCCGCGCCTCTTGCGCCTCCTGGTAGAGGCGGGCGTTTTCCAGCGCGGGCGTCATCGCCACCGCAATGGATTCCAGCAGCACGATTTCGCGTTGCGTGAACGTCCGTGGCTCCGGCGATTCCGCCGACAGCACGCCGATCAGCTCCCCACGGGCCAGCAGCGGGACGACCAGCAGCCCGCCCACCGGCGGCGGGGGGAGCTGCGCCGCGAGCTCCGGCAGCTCTTGCGCCAGATCGTTCACGACCAGGGTGTGCGGCTCAGCGAGTTGGGCCTGCAAGAGCGCCTGACGATTCACGGCAGGTTCCTGGAGAATCCAGGTGTAGCGCTGCGCGGGGGCGGCAGCAGGTTCTGTCGGAGCATAGGCCCGTAGCAACGAAGCGACCGCGACCGGGACTTGTAGCGCCTGCCGCACCGTCTGGCAGGTCAGGCGGAGAATTTCTTTGGGGTCCAAGGTAGTGTTGACCAGTTGGAGCACCTGGTTGAGCACCTGGGCCTCCGAGAGGCTCAAGCGGAGCTCCTGGGTCAGCAGTACCTTCTCCAGAGCGATGGATGTCTGCCGCGCGAGCATCTGCACCAGCTCGATAACCTCGGCGTCCCAACGCCTCGGCTGCGTGTCGAAGAGCACCAACACGCCCGTCAGCTCGCCCTGGAGCCACAGAGGACAATTCAATACCGCGCGCACGCCCTGTTGTAACGCCCAGTGCACCGCTTTGACGTCCATCCCCTCCACATCAGCGTAGGCCAGATACCCTTGGGAGCCGGATTCCAAATGCCGCGCCCGCTCGAGGGGCCAGTTTGCCACCAACAGCTGCTCCGCATCTGCCGCATCCGTGATCCCCTGCGAGCAGAAAGCGTGCGTTTGCCCGCTGACGACCTCGCGCATCAGCAAAATAAGGCCCTTGGGGACCATTAACAACTTCATCGCATAGTCCAGGATAAGCGGTAGGATCTCAGAAGCATTATCTTGCAACGCAATGATCTGCTGGTCAATAGCGGCTAAAGCGGCCAGCCGGTCACGATCCCGGCGCAAGGCCTGATAGAGATTTGCCCGATAGAGGCTGGCAGCCAGCTGCTGGGCCATCAACTGCAACACGCGGATCTGATTGTGCGAGAAGGTGCGGTTGGCCTCTTGCAAGAGGATCGTCAGCACACCAATGCGCTCATCCTGCCAGGTGACAGGCAAGGAGATGAGGGCATGAATGTGCGGCGCAATCGGGTAATCAACCCGCTCCTCCCACTGCGCGTAATTCGGCACGGAGATAATTTTCTGCTGTTGCCAGGCCCGCCCCCCAGCGCCGATTCCAGGCAACACCTGATAGCCCCGGAACGGGGCAACGATCCCGGCGCTTTCCATCTGGACCAACGCCCCCAGCTCCAGCTGGTAACGCGAGAAGGATGCCCCCGCCGCGCCCGACATCTCCCGCGCCAGATTTACCGCGCCCTGCACAATGGCGGCGGGGTCTTGCAATGTACCGATCTCCACCGCTAGCCGGCGCAGCGCCTCCAAATCCTCCGCGCGACGTTGGGTGTGCGCGTAGAGGCGCGCGTTGCTCAACGCCACGACCAACAGATCGGCCAAAGATTGCAACGCCCGCAAATGCTCTTGGTGATACGCGCCCGCTCGACGCACGAGGACGGTCAAAAACCCCACCACGCTGCGCCGCGTCTGCAAGGGCGCGATGAGCACCGAGTACTCACCAGGCTCCCCCAGATCCTTCCAGCGAGGTTCCAGCGCCGTGTTGGCGATCAACAAGCCGACGCCCTCGTTACTGACCTGTTGCCAAATAGGAAACGTATCGAGAGGGACGCCGGCGCGCAGCAGCCGCTCATTGTGCGGGGAGACGCCCTGCACGTAAGGTGAAATCACCAAATTGCCCTCTTGGATCAGCGAGATAAGCAAGCCCTCGCAGGAGATCAGGCGGGGGATCTGCTCGGCAACAGTGGCGATGATTTGCTCCTCGCTAAGCGTCTGCGTCAACAGGGTACCGATGCCCTGCAACGTCTCAGCAAAGGCGCGCGCCTGGCGTTCATGTTCGAAGAATTGGGCATTGCGCCAGGCCGCCGCTGCCATGGGGGCCAGTGCTGCCATAATCTCCCCATCCTGGGCGACGAAGACGTGCGGGGCGGCGCTCAACACGCAGAGGAAAGCGGTGAGTTGGTCCTCCACAAAGACTGGAACCGTCAGATTAGAGCGAATCCAGGCTGACACCTCCGCAGCGTACCATTGCGGGTAGGTATGCGTATCGTGAACGAAAACCGGGCGGCGCTCTGTGGCCGCCTCCGATAGATTGGCCACAGCTTCCAACGGCATACAGAAATCCTGAGAAGGCGATTCAATGTTGAAGTGGGGCCGCGCGCGCCGATGCTGGAAACAGACGGCATCCCCCTTGACGATAAGAATATCCGCTGCATCACAGGCGGGGATCAGCGTGAAGAGCGCCTCCAACAGGCGATTCAAAATCTCCGTTGTATCCAACGTCCCGGTCAACGTCGCGCTGACATCGCGGAGGGCCTCGGAAAGCAGCCGCGCCCGTCGCTCCGCCTGGAAGAGACGGGCGTTGTAGATTGCTATAGAGGCCAACGACGCGAAGAGCCGCAACACCTCTTCCGCGGCCTCATCGAAAACGCGACGCCCAAAGGTATCCACGGTCAGATAGCCCAACAACTGCCCATTGACGACAAAGGGAGCTGCCAACGTCTCGAAGATCTCCTGAGTGCGCCCATGCTCACGCAGCGCCGCGCCCACATCCGCCGGTAGCAATTCCCGATCCTGATGCGAGATCTCATGCACGCGCACCACCTCGCCCCGCGCCAGGGCCGGCACGAAGTAATGATCCGCCGGCAAGTGAACTTCCTTGAGGTGTGAGGAATATCCCACCAGCCCCTTGAAAGTGAACCCTTCCCCTTCCAAGAGCAGCAGACTGCCCGCTTCCGCTGTGGGGATGAGTTGCACCGCCTGCTCGACAATGCGCTGCAACAGAGAATCCAAATCGAACTCGGTGAAGAGCATGGAGGCGAGATCAAGGAAAAAGGGGCCAAGTTGTTGGGGCCAATCCGAGGGAGCGCGCCACAGCGTCAATAATCGTTCCCAGGCGGCCCTATCGGGCGGCAAGAGCGCCACGCCCGACCGAAGCAACGGCGTCAACGACTCATCGGCCAGGGCAGCGACGGTGATGCGGGGGTGCGCCTCGCGCAGCTGCCGGAGCCAGTCCTGCACCGCCATCACATCAACAGGCGGGAGCAGCAAGATCACATCCACAGGTTGGGTTGCAAGCTGGCGCGTGGCAGCATCGAGCGTCGCACATCTCTGCACCGCCAGGCCCGGAACAGCGGTCAGCGCCGCAGCTTCGGCGCTATCTTCAGGTGCCACAACCAGCAGGTCCAGGTCCATCTCCCTCCTCCCACCACAGACACACCCTCACAAGAGCATCTACCCAATTTTAGCATAAATTTGCCGATAGCCTAACCCACAACTCGCGGCAAAGACTTGCACAAGCGCCAAAATATGGTAAGATACCGGGGCTTACGGCCCGCTAGCTCAATTGGCAGAGCAGTTGACTCTTAATCAATTGGTTACAGGTTCGAGTCCTGTGCGGGTCA
>Ga0209614_1000768_pt1 | contig 26922 bp, 23 predicted proteins | sample BlaSprsedimmetaG_FD_185484 | JGI IMG/M metagenome (GOLD analysis project Ga0209614, IMG submission 185484) | Hot spring sediment bacterial and archeal communities from California, USA to study Microbial Dark Matter (Phase II) - Blank Spring... ... | reverse complement strand
ATAGTAATTATACCGGTTCATATTGTCCAACAGAAGGCTCAGATTATGTAGCCTATCAAACCCATAAGCATGTGATAGTGCCAAAGAACGGCTCTCTCGATGGGGGCTTGGACCGGGATTATATTAGGGCTTCCTGAAAATATATATAATATATTGTAATAACAGTAATTTATCTCTTGATTTTTTTGGTATAAATGCATACATTTAGGGCGATATTTATTAAAACCCGTGCACTTGTTTAATCAATCTGGAGACCTAAATGATCAATTTTGATAATCCTAATCAGACTGAGATAGTAAAGTTCACATTGCCCTTTTCCGGGCGGCTTAATCCAAAGAACAAATGGATTCGTTTAGCAGAAATGATTCCCTGGGAAGAACTGACAAGGAAGTATACCAGGAAGATGTGTAAAGATTTTGGGCGCATGTCAATCAAGCCCCGGGTTGCTATTGGCGCTTTGATTGTCAAGCACTTCAAACAGATGAGTGACGAAGATACAATCGAAGAGATCCAGGAAAACCCTTATCTACAGTACTTTCTGGGATATTCCAGTTATCAATTGAAGCCCTCTTTTGATCCGTCACTATTTGTGACCATCCGGAAACGATTATCAGCCCGCCATATTGAAGCGATCAATGAAGTATTTGTCCTAAAAGTGAAAGAACTACGGAGAATTGACAAAGAGACCATGCAGGCCCGAAAACGGAATAGGCCACCTAAAGACAGTGATGTTCATTCAATCAAATCCGATACTTCTGAACCACCCAATAAAGGAAAGTTGATTGTAGATGCCACGATTGCTCCGTCAAACATCAAATATCCTACTGACTTGGATTTATTGAACGATTCTCGTGAGATTAGTGAACAATTGATAGACAAGTTGTATTTGACAGGGCAGTTTGATCATAAGCCCCGGACTTATCGTCAGTTAGCCCGTCGGGATTATCTGAATATCATCAAAAAGAAGCGTAAAGGCAAAAAGTGTCTTCGGAATGGAATTAGGAAGCAGTTGCAGTATTTGCGGCGGAATTTATCGCATATTGATGCAATGTTGGTGGCTCTCAACAATCATCCGGAAGCGCTCAGCCACCGAGAACAGGAATTACTCGAAATCATCCGTAAAATATACGCACAACAACAAGAGATGTTCGATACTAAAAGTCATGCTGTTAAGGATCGGATTGTTAGTATTCACCAGCCTTATATTCGTCCCATGGTTAGAGGAAAGGCCGGGAAAGATGTGGAATTTGGTGCCAAAATATCGATAAGTGTAGTTGAACGTTATGTCTATTTAGATCGACTAAAGTGGGATGCCTTTAATGAGAATCAGGACTTAATCGATCAGGTAAACAAATATAGGAAACGATTTGGATATTATCCTGCGGTTGTGATTGCAGATGGTATATATGGGACTCGAGAGAATCGCAGTTATTTGAAGGAACATGGGATACGATTCTCCGGTAAGAAATTGGGGCGTCCACCCAAGGAGATTGATGCGATTACCTACGAGATGGAACGCTTGAGGATACTGGAACAGGGTGAACGGAATGAGGTTGAAGGTAAGATTGGCACAGCGAAAACCAGATACGGATTAGGAAAAGTGATGACCAAAACCCAGGCAACCAGTGAAAACTGGATTGCAATGGCGATATTCTCGCTGAATATGGCGACTGCGTTGCAGCAATCGGCCAAATGGTTAAAGAAGTTTTTATTATCTCGGTTGGATATGTTGAAAAAATGGATGAAAATAATATTCAATTGGAAATTGATAGATATCAAACCGGAAAAGATCCCTGTATTAACGTGATTGTGACTTTTTCAGCAGACCCTATTTAACATCCATCTATTCTACAGATTAGTTGATATCATAGATATCGGGTAAATAATCCACTATAAATTGTTCAATTATTGTACATTTTAAAAATAGTTAACATACTCAGTATATTTTTCAATATGCCACTCCAAGGGATAAGACATGCACAGCACCAAAAATCCCATAATCCTGATAAGCATAATTCACATTCAAAAGAGTATAGAAATATTTTTGTTGCAGACCAAACCCGCACGTTATTCCACGCTGGTCATAATTACCCATATATCCTGCTCTCATAGTAATCAGATTTTTATAATTATACTCGGCTCCAAAGCGAATACGCTCATCAAAATCCCGCTGGCGTGAGACCTCCATACCGACTGTAAGTGCTTCAGCATTAAATTCCATCGGTACAAATGAAAGCGGATTAAAAGCCATCGCAAAATTAACCGAAAAAGGCAGTGGGAATGAGTTGTTTGCATACTTTACCTCTCTGGACACATTGTTTATTGTTACTCCAAAGCGGATACCATGCGATTGAAAATCATAAATCGCACCAACATCAAATATTCCCACCCGTAAACTGTAGGATTTGGTTTTTATCAGGTCATCAAAATTCTCATCGTCAACATCCGTTCCCGCCGGAGCAACATAGGCTATACCTAAATTCTGGTAAGCGGACTTAACTCTGGTACCAAAGGAGAAGCGATTACTGACCTTTTGACTTAAAGAGATACCAATAACGTTTGCGTGAGGAGTAAATTCCCCTGTTTCAATAAAACCCTCGGGCGTATTCGCCCTTCGGGTACCATTAAGAGATCCATAATCAACTGCAAAATAATCAACCGCAAAAGCAAAACTTCGATACCGATAAGCACATACTAGGGAGTGATGATCAATGTCCACAATGCCTTTAGTATAATTCATATTTAAATCGAATTTCCCCTGCATCCAGCCAAGTCCGGCTGGATTCCAATAGACAGCATTTGAATTATTCAGCATGACAATACCTAAGCCTCCTCTTCCAATTGCTTCAGCAGAGACAGGATTATCTAAAAATCGAAACCCAACCTGTCCAACGCGAATGTTTTGCCCCTTTAATTGAAATGAAAAAAGCAAGCTGGCTAAGGCAAAAACCCCCATTAATTTGTATACTTTACCCATTTTATCTCCTTTAAAATTTATCATCAATGTGTTATCTCACTATAACAAATTTTTCAAATTGGTCTGGTATTGAATTACCTTCGCTATCTTCGGCGCCTGTCACGGCTAAAATATACAAACCACTACTTACATACTGATTAGCCTGATTGCGTTGATTCCACTCCTCCTGATCAGTTCCAAAATGTTCTATAACTGCAATTAAATCGCCGGTTTCAGTAAATATTCTCAGTGTGCATTTGTAAGGCAACTGCGCGAACAGAATAACATCGGGTCTGCCCGGAAAATTCAATCCACCTCCCTCGACCGTAGCAGGATTTGGAACAATCCGCACCCTGTTAGATACATTCAATCCACCTTTAAAAGGGATTGCGGGCATCCCCGTCCGATTTACATATCGGGAGCTTTCTAATTTTTGCCCCGGAATTATTCCATCAATATTTTGTGAACCGTCATCAACTGCAGTAACGGCATAGTAATAACCTACACCGCGGTTGACACTCGTATCAATGTAGGTGGTTTCGGTTCGGTTCCTGGTTTCATATACCAGGACAAAGGTATTACCACTATAACCATCCATTGGATCATTCACATAGGCGGCACCTTTTTTACGATAAACACGCCAGGCATACCAATCGTCTATACCGGTGTCCGGGTCCTTGAAATAATCCGGATCCGGATAGGACCACTTAATCTGGATTCGATCGGCGTCACTGATTACCGTAACGTCCGGTGGCGGTGGCGGATCAGGAATATCAAACCCACGCGACCATGTCCAGAACGCTCGGTCAATGGCATTAAACAATGTATCTCTACCAGTCATTATATAGTCGGCTTTTTCTTCATCGGTAATGTCACCGCGGAACCACGCTTTCCCAACGCTATCTGCCATTTCCCAGGAAATCGATCCCACTCCTATCGCATAGACTGCACACACAGAATCATATATCCCGGTTGTGGCATTCTTTTCTAACTCATAGGGACCGATAGTAATAAATCGCATTGGTCCATAGGAGGGTCCATCCTCAAGATTTTCTGTAATCGGGTCCTTTGGAAATCGCCCCCGACTGTCATCTCCAATATAGGTGTCTCTCCGACCCAGGTCACGGCGCCCCCAAAAATCTCCCAGAATACTGGCATGGGGAATAGAATAGGGCTGTTCAGTTTCATCATCGCTGGGATCAAATCCTTTGATCGAAGTATGAAGAAGGGCATAACCGGGGATCTGGGGAGAAAGCAGATGACCAGTACCCCGGTCCGGATCTCCGATATCATCTTTACTGCCATTGGGGTAGCCGGAAATATTCCTGGATATATAATCCCAATAATAGGCAATTTTTAAATTTTTCCGCATCAAATTGTTGACCAGCTTTGAAGACCCTTCAAACCAGCTGTCCAAATCATCCACTCCCTCATAAGGCCAAGTTCCCGTGACTTCGCGTTCACCTGCCTTGGAAGGTCCAAAACTCCAGGATAGAGGAATCCAGAGTTTAACCGTTTGGTCAGGGAAAAAATCATCCGGCTCCGGATCTTCAATGGGTGGCTTTGTTTCACCGGTAAATTTATATGTGGTTTTCCAGATGAGATAATTATCGTGGTTTGGATTACTATAAGCGTATAATTCTACCCGCACTCGCAGTCCGAAATTGCGTAAAATATCCTCCCATGTGGCAATCATATCAGCGGGTAGGGTTGGATCAACTGTTCCGGTATATTCCCGATAGAGCGGGGTATTATCAACAGTTACGTAAGGAGGTCGGTAGCGACGGCGTTCCCAGGAGTAAACATTTACACCAACCGAACGAAAGGCACTCCCATCTTCCGGAGGTATTATATATTTTATTGAATCTTCATCTATAATACCCTCATCACTAATGGCAATCGGATTATATATTTGATAAAGCAATTGGGAATGCCATTGATCGCATGGGAAATACCAGGTCTCGGTTTCCTGACGGTTGTCACCGGTCAACATCCAGCTGTATTGATTTGTAAACTGCCCTTCTCCATTCAATTTCTTCAATTCAAGGTTTATGGCATTAACATTGATGAACAGGGGTGTACCGGTTGAATCTCTCTGTGCATTAACAGGAAAGGTAGCCAACAAAACCAAAATAGGCGTCAATATCTGAACAATTTTCATTAATTTTTTCTGCATATCTATCTATCCTTTACGTTAATTGTATGTTTCTAAAAATCCTGCTTCTTAGAAGTAAACCCGAATCCCGATTAACACACGTCTGGGGTTTAAATAGAGAGGGGTATCATACCAGCCGATTTTGATATGATCATTATTCCCCCAGCGCCAAGGTTTCTCCGCCTTCATTCCTATAGATCGTTTCAGGCGATACAAACTTTTCCTTATTTTATATGTAGCCGTTTCCCATATATATTCATCCCGCGGATATTCACCGAGTCTATCGCGCTCCTCCGGTGCAAATATATCTTCTGTCTTCAGAGATTCCTTATACTCGTAATATTGCGCTTGAGGCATATTGCTATAAGTTAACCGTTTGATATTCAGCAAATTTTGAACCGTGACCACAAATTCAATATCTGTGTTCTTGACGGTAAATCTTTTACTGCCGCGCAAATCCATATTGACATAATCAACTATTCCAATTCTTTGCTGCTTCTCCTCCGGCTCTTCCGGATTGAGGATTACATCTCCCTGATCTCGCCATTCGTAGAAAAGGTTCATGTATATATCACTCAGTGGACGACAACTCAATATACTTGGTCCAAACTCCGGGGGTGTATGCCAATTTAAATTTAACTGTGCCGATGGACGCGGTTCAGTTGTGTATATACTGGAATAGCGTGTTTCTTCTGCAGCTTTAAGTCTATTTTCAAACACACGAGACTTGCCAATTTCCCCATAGCTCACTAGCATGTATTCGTAATTTCCCCAAAAAGTAAAAAAACGACCGAATTTTTTCTCCATTCGCAACTCAATCCCGCGGATATCACGGAAGGCATCGGGAAAATATTTTGTCACATAGATAGTTTCCCAATAATCAATATAAGTTCTGGAAAGAGGTTCATCTTCGACATTTTTATAATAAGCGGATGCATTTAACAGGTATTTTTGTAGAAAGAGCTGTTCATATCCAAATTCAAAAGCAACTGTTTTAGCCATGTTCAATTCCGGAGAAGGAACGATTGCCGAACCCGGTGAAATATTGCGATTATACAGAAAATGAATATTGGGTTTCTGAAAGAAATGACCGTAGTTGAAGTATAATTTACTGGCAATTGTAATGGGAAAAGAGACACCAATACGCGGAGATAATTTTATCTGAGGTTTGGTTTTTGTCGTTGGCCACCCCTTTGGCTGATCCAGCATTTCACGGTATTTTACCCACCGGTCCAAAGAGCCGAAGTCTCCCGGTAAGTTGGTATAGATCAGATCATAAAAATATTTATAATCATTATCCAATGGATGTTTTACCTCATAGGACTTCTTTAAGGGATTAAAATAATCGGCGCGCAGTCCGATATTGGCTACCATTCCTTCAAATTCAAGTTTATCCTGGAGATAAAGTCCCAAATAGATGGGAGTTTCGGTAAAATATTGCCAGGTATCCGGAGTCCAGCTCTTTTCTGCCTGTTGCCAGGTTCCGGAATTGACAAATATGTGATTGAATAGAAAATCAATCCCTGTTTCAAATTCATGGTGCTTTCCCACTTGTACCGTATAATCACATCGTAAACTTGTTCTCCAGGAGTAAGAAGAGTCAACCGCCTGCAAACCACCGTATAAATTAAAGTTATCGGTAATATCACGCCCGTAATTGGTTGAGGCGTTGGGTGCTCCAGCGTAAGGAATGTTAAGTACTTTTAATCCACTTGTGTCAAAGGACACCCAATTGGTACTGTCTGACGGATCAAAACCAAAAGGTTGAATAGTGTGATCGGCGTAATTGAATTCAAGCTTCACAGTGAAAAATGAATGCATCGAGAGATTGTTAGTATATTTAATTTCACCGATTATATGACGGCGGTCATATAACTGCAATCGGCTTTGATTATACATCTGACTGAGACCGGTTTGACCGGCAAGCAGTTGACCCTGATGTCTGACGGAGGCATCGGTGGCATTCAGAAAATTAAAGCGGCTTGACATATCAACCAGCGCTCCTCCAAAGGTAGAGGGACGACCGGCTGTCAGGGTGTTAATTTTGGCATACATTCCATTAATTGATAACTTCTCTCCGGTACTAAATCTTGTCGTTATTTTAAGTTGGGCGTTCCAGTCTGTATAGTTATCGCGGGCTCCCAAAGGAAAAGCAAATTGAGCGTCCTCATATTTTACACCCAGTAAAAACGTTGATTTACCAAAATAATTTCCAATCATAGGTAAACGAACACCAGGTAAAGGACCGGTTAATGTCCCTTCAAAATAATAGTCCGGTTTTTCAGCAAACTTGTACATGGGGTGCTGAAAAAGCCATAAATCACGTTTCTGTTCCGGGGTCATTGGTATTCTTTCGGGGAGTCCCATTGCCGTCAAATTCTTTGGACGTTGACTTCTGCTCTCCCAACCCTTAAAATCGGTAAACAAGGGCTCATTCGGAATTTCCTGACCTAAAACAGAATCGGGCACACCCTGCATAGCATATTCACCGGCAAAGACTTTGTAAATGGGCGATTCTTTCCCCCAGTGATTGGTCCCAAAAAACTTCTTTTCCGGGGACGGAGTCATATCAAATTTACATGTTAGATTATATTTGTCTCGCCGTCCCTCTTTGGTAACTGCATTCACTAATCCCGAACGGATATGACCATACTTCGCCTGAAACCCACCAGTCATAACCTGTAACTCTTCAATAGAAGTTGAATTAATTGAGAGATAAGAATTTTCAGAGCGGGGGTCTCGTAATGAAATGCCATCAATACGGACATCGGTTTCCCGAATATCCCCACCACGCACACTTAGTCCCATTCCGTCATTAGTAGATGATAATTCAACGCCTTTGATTTTATTGACAAACTCATCCATACGAAGTACCGGGGTGGCATCCACTTGCTGGGTATTGATTATTTCCTGGGTCCCGGAAATATCCGGTTGGATTAGCGGACGTTCAGCAATTACTTCAACTACCTCTCCTTCAATAACGGTTGGTTCCAGTTGGAAATCCACTTTAGTGGTAAGATCCATATTTACTATTACTTTGGATTTTCGGATAGTTTTATAACCAATCACACTGGCTTCTATATCGTATATTCCTGGTGTTACATTCAAAATTGTATAATACCCATCCAGATTAGAAGCCGCACCTTGAAGATACTCCAATTCTACTGGTTCACCATCTTGATATGTGTTGATAATGATTACATTAGCTCCGGGTATGAACCCACCTGTCTCTTTATTTATTACTGTTCCAACAATTTTCCCCTCCTGAGCAATAGCAGGATAGAACAACAGCAGTAAGAGAAATGAGATTCCGAGACATTTAATTTGATTCACCATTACCACTACCCTCCATTTATCTTATTTACGCCGATTCCCGGACAATTAATTGAACATCCAGCTCCCTTTGAATCGGTGTTTTTTTATCGTTTTCAATTAACTTGATAAGTTCTTCCGCAGCCAGTTTGCCCATCATTAATAAAGGTTGCTTAATTGTCGTCAAAGCCGGACGTGTATATTTCGCTATATCAATATTATTGAAGCCGATCACGGCAATATCGTCGGGAACCCGCCGTTCCAGCTCAAAAATCCGCTCCATTACTGCAATAGCCATGTAATCGTCGGCACAAAAAATAGCATCGGGTTCATGCTTATTTACAAACAACCGTCCGATTTCTTTATACGCCTTACCGGCATCGAAATCAGCCCCGATGATAAAATCCGGATTGAACGACATACCCAGCTCCCGGAGAGCCTGTTTGTAACCATTCAAACGGTCAACACCATTACTTTCATCTATACTTCCGGCAACAAAGGCGATATTCCGACATCCTTTTTCATAGAGATATCTGACCGCCGTTCGGGCACCATCAATATTTTTTGTATCAATGTAATTGATTCTTAAATCATCCGAGTGATGATTGATAAATATAGTCGGGAAACCGGATTCAATCAGTGGTATTAATAGTTTATCATTGATTTTTGGTCTTAGCATAATCAGACCGTCCAGCAGCTTGCTGCGAATAATATCAAGGTAAGGATTGCTGGTTTCTTCACCCTCTTTAATCGGATGAATCATCAGGCGATAATTTTGCTGTTTGATTACTGTCATGACACCACTCAGTATCTGGGCAATATAGTTATCCAGAAAAACCTGTTTAGTTTTTGGAATGACAAATCCGAGGGTCATTGTACGCTGGCTGGAAAGGCTTCTGGCAATTAAATTCGGTTTATAATCCAGTTTTCTAATAGTATCCATAATTCGTTTACGAGTAGCTTCCGCAACGACACCTTTCCCGCTGACTACCCGGGACACTGTCATGGCAGACACGCCGGTTAATTCCGCAATATCATTTATGGTTGTCTTTTTGGGAACCAGAATTTTTTCCCAGTCGTGATTACCCATGAAAGAAACCTTTTTCGTTGGCGCCGTTTGAAAAAGATATAAAAGTTATTTGAATTCCCATTTCACTTTTATATATTTTTAATGTTAACGATAACATAACCACACTGAGAACAAAATGCAAGTAAATCATAAATTTTTAAACTAAAATTTTTATCGTTCAAAATCGTCAGTAAAAAAAAGCGGGGAGTTATCATGACAGTCATAGCAATTGATCTGGGCGGAACAAAATCATCCGCAGCACTTATCACTGCCGCGGGAAACATTTTGATCCGACAGAAAACTGAAATTACCCGGAAGAGTGGTTCCTTCGTTAGTGAAACTCTGCAAAAACAGATTCATTCCTTACTTAAGTTAGCTCAAAAAGAAGCAAAAAAGGTATCTGCTATTGGCGTCTCGGTTCCCGGTATTTATTACTCTCAGACAGGTCATGTCTGGGCACCAAATATCCCGGGCTGGAAAGATTATCCTCTTCAGGAAGAGCTCCAAAAAAGCGTTGGGAAGATCCCGGTGAAAATCGACAGTGATCGGGCGGCTTACATATTAGGCGAGACCTGGCTAGGTGCAGCGAGGGGATGTCGAAATGCCATATTTATTGCGATCGGAACCGGTATCGGCGCCGGTATCGTTGTCGAGGGGAATGTCCTTCGGGGAAAAGGGGATATTGCCGGTGCTACCGGTTGGATGGCGCTAAATACAACCTTTCGAGAGGAATATAAGCGCTTCGGATGTTTCGAATATCATGCCTCCGGAGACGGACTGGCGCGTGTTGTTAGAGATTTGCTGAATGAAATGACAGATTATTATGGACTTTTACGCACACCGACGCCTGAACACATTACCTCTTATGACGTATTTGAAGCCTATGATGCCAATGATCCGCTGGCTCAACAGGTTATCAAACAGGCAATCCAATTCTGGGGTATGGCAACGGCAAACTATATTAGTCTTTTTAATCCTGAAATCATCGTTTTCGGTGGCGGCGTTTTCGGTCCGGCAATCCAATTTATTCCAGAAATCATTCAGGAAGCTCAGCGCTGGGCTCAACCAATCGCTTTTAACCAGGTAAAAATTGTAGGCTCTAAAAATGGTGATGATGCTGGATTGTTCGGGGCTGCAAAAATTGCTTTGATGGCTAATCATTAACATCTAAGGAGTCAATATGACGAATTTCCGTTCTCTCTTTATTTCCGCCTGTATCGGCATGTTGCTGTTCGGGATTGTGATGATTTCACTGGGCACAATTAATACTTATCTGGTAGAGAAACTGAATCTTGACGAATTAACAATTGCATCTTTAGCAGCGTTGTTGCCCTTTGGTATTCTTGTTGGGTCGTTATTATTCGGACCCATTGTGGACCGTTTCGGCTACAAAATCATTCTTATTACCTGTACACTGTTCATTACTATTGCCATAGAAGGAATTGCCTTTGCTACAAATTTCACCGTCATTCAATTTTCCTTCTTCTTAATTGGGCTTGGAGGTGGTGCAATTAACGGAAGTACAAATGCCCTTGTTGCCGATATCAGTCCCGCTCACAAAGGCGCAAAACTGAGTCTGCTGGGTGTTTTTTATGGCATCGGCGCCTTGGGAATGCCTGTAGTATTAGGTGCCCTGTCAACCTATTTTCACTACAACACTATTGTAAAAATCATCGGTCTAACTACACTTCTACCAATCTTTTATTTTGGCTTTCTTCGATTTCCTGAACCGAAACATAAGCAGGGCTTCCCATTGAAAGACGGTTTTAAACTAATAAAAGAAAAAATACTTATCCTGATCGGCTTGATATTATTTTTTGAAAGCGGTATTGAAGGTATTACAAATAACTGGACGACCACCTATCTGCAAACGGATATCGGCATCAGTCCTGATAAGGCTCTGTTTGCTTTATCGGGAATGGTTGCAGCACTTACTTTAGCTCGTTTAGTGCTGGGAAGCCTGCTTGAACGTATCCGTTCCTATTTGATTGTTTATACATGTCTGGGATTTATTGCCGCTGGTTCACTCGCTCTTTTATTTAGTTTTTCTTATCTTGCTAGTGTTATTGGGCTGATACTCATGGGGATCGGATTTGCGGCTGTCTTCCCGGTCATGTTAGGCTATGTTAGTGATCTCTTCCCGGCATTTTCCGGTACCGCATTTAGCATTGTATTCACGATTGCTCTGATGGGTAATATACTGATCAATTATCTGGTCGGAATTGTCACCCATAACGCTGGAATATACCACTATCTCACTATCATTCTGATAAGCGTAATTGTTATGATTACGTTGTTTTCGGTTGTCTGTAAACAGATTAGACAAAAAATAAAAATATAAAATAGGAGTTGGATATGCAATTGGCAAATGATTGGCTCAATAATGTTAAAAACGTGATGAAAGCGATCGAAACTACACAGATGGAAAAAATTCATCAAGCGGCTCAAATTATGGCCGACTCAATCGCCGCTGAACGTTGGGTCCACACTTTCGGATGCGGACACGCGACCATACCGGTTGAAGAAATGTATCCCCGCATTGGTGGTTTTGTTGGCTTTCATCCCATTATCGAATTACCTTTGACATTTTTTACCAATATTGTCGGAGGTATGAACGTTCATGAATTTGTTTTTTTAGAACGCGTTGAAGGCTATGGTCGTGAGATTATGAAGGGATATGACTTTGATCCAAGGGATACAATGTGGATTTTTTCCCATTCCGGTATTAATAACGTTAACATAGATATTGCACTCGAATCAAAAAAAAGGGGTATGAAAGTAATCGCTTATGGTTCGGCTACCTCAGCCAAAGGTAAGAAAACCCGTCATTCCAGTGGAAAAACAGTCTTTGACATCGCTGATCTGATTGTTGACACTTGTACACCAATGCAGGATGCTTCGGTCAGTTTAAAAAATCATTATGACAAAATTGGCCCGGTTTCTACCATGGCATTTATTACGTCTGTCTGGATGACGGTGACTACGGTCGCTGAAATATTGGCGGACCGCGGGATAAAATTATACATCCATCCTTCTCATAATATACCTGGTGATAAAACTGCACACGAACGCTTATCCAAAGCGTTATCTGTATATAAAGAGCGTATTAGAGGAGTATAAAGTTAATTCTGTTCTTTAAAATCACCGTTTTCAAAGATAATATTGCCTCTCAGTAAGGTCATTTTTACACTATACTTCCGATCCATCACCACCAGATCGGCGTCCATGCCCGGGGTGAGACGACCTTTGCGATTATCAAGACCCAACAACCGCGCCGGATTTCGACTGATACTGTCCACCGCCTCTTCAAGCGAACACCCGGTAAATTTTTGAAAACGGGCACCGATCTCGTTCAGCGCCAGCGCTGTTCCGATCAGTGTTCCGTCACTGTAGCGGGCAACGCCGTCTTTCGATATATAATCACGACCATTATACTCATAGCGCCCTTCCGGCAAGCCGATCGCCTGAATGCCATCGGTGATGCAGATGCAGCGCCCGATTCCCAGCGACCGTCCTAACAAACGGACAATCCCCGGATGCAGATGGACACCGTCACTGATGATCTGGACCGACACATCCGCCGAATCCAGAATCGCCAGCAGCGGACCCGGTTCCCGATGATGCAGCGGCGGCATGGCATTAAAAACATGGGTTACATGCCGGACTCCCCAATCAAATGCTCTTTTCGTCTGTTGAAAATTTGCCGCAGTATGCCCAATTGAGGGGATGCAGCCATGCGCTTGCAAGCGGTCAATCACCTCCCGGCTATCGTTTAATTCCGGTGCAATGGTCATTATTTTAAGAGAATCTGCGGTAATGTCAAAAATCTCATTCAACCTCTTTTCGGAAGCCGGATAGATTGCCGATTCGGCAATCCCGCCTCTCTTCGCCGGATTGATGAACGGTCCTTCCAGATGCAGTCCTAAAATCCGCGCTCCGCCAAAATCATCCTGCCAATGCTTCGCCAGCACTTTCAAATGCGCATTCTCGCGCTCCGGATTCACAACGGTGGTCGCCAGAAATCCGGTCACTCCATATCTGGCTAACGCCCTCGACATTGTTTTTAGCGATTCAACCGATCCATCCAGAATATCACATCCACCGGCACCCTGGATGTGGATATCAATAAAGCCCGGAGAGACAATCTGCCCGCCGATATCAATACAGACCGCCGAGCCATTTGTCACTTCATCACCGACGGCGGCGATCTGACCGTCCGCAATGAAAATATTCGCCAGTCTTCCCATCGGCTGATTGTACAATTGGCAATTCTTTAAGATTAAACTACTCACACTCTTCTGGTTCTTTCCCGTAGCCAATCAGTTGATCTATCCGCCTGAAGGAGTAGCCTCTGGATTTCAATTCCTTAACCAGCGGCTCCATAAAAGTATAAAATTTATCACTCCGGTCGGGATGACTGCCGATATGAATCAACAAAATGAAGCCGTTCAGACCGTTTGGATGACTCTTTTCATAATTCAGAATGCTCTGATAAATCGTCTTGGAAGGGCAGTAATTCGGCATATCCGGGGTCGTATAATCAGCATGGGAGAGCGTACCGGGAGTCATATTAAACAGAACCAGCCCGAGCTCCCGTGCCCATTGCGCTACAGCCTCATTGTACCATTCGTAGGGTGGAATAAAAAAGGGCGCCTGCTCTTTCCGAATCCCGAATTGTTCCATCTCGTGGTAATTTTTCAGAATATCCCGGGCAAATTCCGCCTCTGTCACCAGGAGCGAGTCCCGGTTTTCCCAGTCACAATACAGCAGATGCCGGTCGGAGTGGGGCCCCAGATAGTGACCGTCCCGGATCAGCTGCCGGATCAACTCCGTATTGGCACTCCGCCGATAGAAATCGCCGGTAAAGAAAAATCCCGCCGAAATCCGCTCCTCTTTCAACACCTCCCGGATATGCCGGCTGCCGTCATTGAAATCGCCCCCGGTGAACACCAGCGCCAGCGCCTTTCGGGTGGAATCACCCCGGACTACAGCCCCACGGTCAAAGGTAAAATGGCGGTAAGCGGTTCGCTCACAGCCGGTGTAAAGCATCAACAGCAGACCAACAACCTCTATTTTCCCTATAAAATTCATCATTGATAAAAATAACAGCTTTCGCGCTTAAATGCCATTATCCCGAAAATAAAATGACAACCTTTTTCAGATCAATCAATCTTACCCCCACAAACCCACATCTTTCTCCGGGGTTGTTTTGAAAAAAGCAACCCCATCCCCACTTTCAGAATCCTGCGGGATTTTTCCGATTTATTATTTAAATTAATTTAACAAACGATCATGGGATAAAGCGGATGAACGAATTTTTACAAAAACCTTTTCAATTGCATAATCCCGTTCAGCACTATAAATGGGGTGCCATTCCGCCGGACGCCTTTATTCCGCGACTGCTCGGCATCCGCGGCAAGCCTGATACTCCTTATGCCGAGCTGTGGATCGGCGCCCACCCGAGTGCACCTTCCAAAATCAGAATAGAACACAAATTACTGCCCCTGAACGAATTACTGCACCGCTTTCCCGATCAGATTCTCGGTAAAAATGTCGCCCAAAAGTTTGACAAGCGATTGCCCTTTTTATTCAAAGTGCTGTCTGCCGCCGAAGCGCTCTCCATTCAGGCTCATCCTACCAAAGGGCAGGCAGAACTGCTGCATAAAACCGATCCGGAGCACTATCCCGATACCAACCACAAACCGGAAATCGCCATCGCCCTCGATTCACTGACCGCCCTGGCTGGATTCATTACCGTTTATCAGTGGGGCAAGGTATTTCAAAAATATCCTGAAATCGCCGACTTCTTCAGTAAAAATACAGACTATCCGCTATTCAATATACGAAAATTATCTCGTCAGCGGCAATCGGATGCGCTGCGGCAACTGTATCAAGCCCTGATTTATCTCAGCCGCACCAAGCCGTCGCTGTATCAGCGCAGTGTAGACCGGCTGGCGCAACGCCTGAAAGCGCAGAAAACCAGGTACTCCCGAAAGGAAAAACTTTTTCTGGAATCTCTTGAAAAATATGGCAATGCGGATATCGGTCTCTTTACGCTGTTCTTCTTGAAAATGATTGTGCTCAAAGCCGGCGAGGCGATCTGTATCACTCCCGGTATTCCGCATGCCTATCTGCACGGCAATATCGTCGAATGTATGGCTAACTCCGATAACGTCGTCCGGGCGGGGCTGACCCCGAAATTTCAAGATATCAATACCCTGATGAGAATTCTGAATTATACGCCAAACTCCGTCCCGATTATCAAGCCTGAACAGCAAGGAAACTGCTGTCAATATCCGGTGTTTACCTCCGAATTTCAAATCAGTCGCATCGAATTATCCCGCCGCTCGCATATGTTTCAGACCGGCAGTCAAATTGAATTTTTTCTGGTAATCGGCGGCACCGGTCAGCTGATCAGCCGTGCGGCTCATTGCAATAAGAGGATAGTCAAAGGGCAGTCTTACCTGATTCCGGGAGGATTACCCGATTATACAATCAACACCCGCTCCCAACTGAGACTTTTCCGGGTTCAGATTCCCTAAAACCGGATGGCAATGCAGAAACTCGATCTCTTTATCCTTAGCGGATATTTTCTCATCAGTCTGATTCTGGGACTATTTTTTCATCGTAAGAATCGAAGCGCGCCGGAATTTTTCCTCGCGGGGCGCTCGCTGCACTGGCTGCCGGTGGGCATTTCCATCATGATTACCGCCTTCAGCGCCATTAATATCACCGCCTTTTCCGGTGAGGTATTTGCCTTCGGGCTCTATGCCCTGCTGAGCCTGCCGGTATTTTACCTGGTCTCCATCCCGGTTAAGCGAATCGTGATTCCCTTTTATCACAATCTGAATGTCACCAGTGCTTATGAATATCTGGACATTCGTTTCAGTCCGGCAGTGCGCCGCCTGGCGGCGGTCATTTTTATTATTTGGCGAATTCTGTGGGTTGCCACGGTGGTCTATGTTCCCGCCCGCATACTCAGCACCATTACCGGGATATCGCTGACCGGCTTTATTATTCTCGTTGGCGGTGTCGCCACCCTTTACACCTTTTGGGGCGGCATCCGGGCGGTTATCTGGACCGATGTATTGCAATTTCTCGTCATGATCGCCGGGTTGGCAGGGGCGTTGGCTTTTGTCGTCTTGAGCCTACCCGGGGGAATCTACGGAATCTTCAACGCCGCTGGCAATGCCAACCTGCTAAAGCCTTTTATGCCCTTTGATCTCACAATCTTTAGCCTCGATCCGCGCATTCGAATCAGCTTCTGGAGTGCTCTGTTCGGAACGTTCGTCGCCTTTCTGACCCGCTACAGCGCTGACCAGATGATCGTTCAGCGCTATCTGGCGGCGCGCAATATTGCCCAGGCGCAAAAGGGCTTCACCCTGAACTATCTGAGCGCCATTTTCTCAATCCTGCTGCTGGCGTTTCTGGGATTGGCGATGTTTGCCTACTTCTCACGGTCCGGGCAATTGCATCATCATGAGGTTCTTCCGATCCACTATTTTACCCGTTTTGTCAACTGTCTGCCCGTCGGCGTCCGGGGATTGATGCTGACCGCCATCATCGCCGCCAGTATGTCCAGCTTCGACTCCGGCATCCACAGCTGCAGCACCGTCCTGAAAACTGACCTGAATTTTGCTCCGATTTTCAGATTTTCACCCCGGATTGTCGTCATCCTGCTGGGTTTCCTGATTACTCTGGCATCCATCTTTATCCGCAATTTCGGCAGCATCTTTGAAATCGCCAACAAGCTGGTCAACGGATTCGGAACGCCGCTGCTGGCGCTGTTTGTTATGGGCAAGTTCGCCCATCGAAGCAACAGCTTCGGAGCCCTTTATGGCGGGATATTCGGTGTGATCTTTAGTAGTATTACTATCTTCGGCGTCAATAATCTGGCACTCCACTATTACGCCGTAGCCAATTTTGCCGCCACTGCCGGCTTTATCTGGCTGTTCAGCCGGCTGGGTAACAAAATTCAACCGTTAACCCGGCGTTCCAATTGAACCAGGCGGCATCGGAAAGGGGTATTGCTTACTGATAATGAGCAGCGGAATTCAGAAAATCTTCGCCGAAATCCCCGCAACTTATGAACGAATCAATCATATCCTGACTTTCGGATTCGATATCCTCTGGCGCCGAAAAATTGCCAAAATGGTGAGCCATCAGAAGGGAACCCGCCGGCTGGATGTCTGTACCGGCACCGGCGAAACCGCCAACTATCTCTGCCGCTATGCCGGTCGGAAAGTTCAGGTCTATTCGGCTGATTTCTCGCTTCCTATGCTGAAAGAAGCGCAGAAAAAACCCTCCGGAAAGAGTATCTGTTTTGTACTCGGTGACGTAAAATGTCTGCCCTTCCCTGATAATTCCTTCGATCTGATCACTCTCTCTTTTGCCACCCGCAATATCAACACCAGCCGGGAGGCGCTGATACAGAGCTTTCGGGAATTTCACCGAATCCTGAAACCCGGCGGCTGGTTCGTCAATTTAGAAACGAGTCAGCCCCAATCCCGGTTTATCCGCAGACTCTATCATCTTTATGTTAAAATATTTATCAAGCCGATCGGCAGCCGGATTTCCGGTTCCAAAAGCGGTTACGCCTACCTCTCCGCTACAATTCCCCGCTTTTACACCGCTGAAGAGCTGGTATCAGTATTGAAAAACAGCGGTTTCACATCTGTCCGGTTTCAACGTCTGCTGTTTGGCATCGCTGCAATTCATCAGGCTAGCCGATAAGCCAGACAGAATTCAGCGACAATTTTCAGCACCCAATATTTGACATCAGTTAAAATATCCTTAAACTTTTATAAGCAATCATACTTCGGGGGATCAACATGAGGGCAAACAGTATTCTTTTCAAAATCCTTTTCGGCGTTCTATTATCCACGATTTACGTCCAGGGAGCCGACTGGACCCACACGAAAGTCGCCTCTGCCTCAATCTCCACCCGCCCGGTGATCTGCAGCGATCCATTAGGAAGTCTCCACTTAGCCTGGTCCAGCGGTGATTATATCGGCGTGTTTATCCAGTATGCGACCAACCAGTCGGGTTCCTGGAGTTTCCAGAAACAGGTCGCCGGCAGCTCCGGCAACCAGGCATATAGTCCCTCCATCACAGCGGATCAGGAGGGCTATGCCTATATCGTGTTCAGGTACTACGGGTACAATTACTAGCCTCGCTACGTCACCAACCGCAACGTCACTGGGAATTACTGGAACCTGGTCCGTTCCTGGAACGGCGGTCATTATCATGAAGCCCTGATCGAGGTAGACAGCGAATTCCAGACGCATGTATTCGCCCAGGAAGATTCCTACTACGGAAGCAATGTGTACCATCAAAAATTAGATACAAACAATATCGTCCTGCGAAACATTACTCAATTTTACAGTACAGCTATTGATTTGGATGACATTCTTCATTTCGTCGGGTATAACGACGGCAGCGGTATTTATTACACCTATTATGACGGCAGTTCCTGGAGTATACCGGATACGATTGATCAGGTCGAGGTCTTCGTCTGTCAGCCGTCCATTATCTGTGATCTGAATAACGTACTCCATGTCGCTTTCAGCAGTAATAACGGCATTTATTATCTCAATAATTCCGGTGGCGAATGGAGCGTTCCGGAGCTGGCTACCGAAGGTAGTATTTTCCCGAATATCGTTGCCGATGAAAACGGCGGGGCTCATATCGCCTATACTTACGATACGGGAGGACTGTTCTATACCAATAATGTAAATGGTAACTGGATCTCAGAGTTAATTGCAATTACCGGGAGCAACGACGCCGCCCATGTGGAGAGTAAAATCGCGCTCGATCCCAAAAGCAACACTGTCAATATTGTTTATGTCGCTGAAAATAATAATGTCATGCTTGCGCAGACCAGTGATTACAAGCGGAAAAGGTACCGATACCACATCTATGTTAATTTCTCTGGCGGCAACCGCTCCCAACGCTGACACCCTCAGCACCAGCACCAGCGGTACATTCGAGATGTTAAAATTCTCAATTGATGATAATGGCGGCGACGGACTGCCCACAAAAATGAAAAAGCTGATCCTTCAACGCGGTCCCGGAATGTCCACCGATATCTGTTTTAATGATGTCTTTTCCAAAGTAACCCTGACCGGCACCGACGGGACAAATCTTGACGGAACGATCTACTTTTCCAAAATTATATTCGGAATCCTTAATGCCATCTGGAAAGAAGTACCGGAAAATACATCCACGGATTTCACAGTCAGGGCAGCCCTAAAACAACCGCTTCAAAATATGGACGGAAAATCCGTTCAGATGAAAGTAAACGGTCTGTATGATATCATAACGGATCCGAGCGGTTCTCAATTTGACTATAATAGTGTCAGCGTATTTTCCGATACTATTCTTTTTCAAGTAATGCCGGATCATTTTGAGTTCGCATATCTTGGTGATGATTTTTATGGAAATAACCTGGTTGAGGGTTGGTTTATGCAGCTGAAGATCGTTGACGCCAACGGTGTCGTAGCGACTTCCATCGATGGTATTAATGTGACTTTGTCCGCCGTCCAGTTGGATGGCGTCACTCCGACAGCCAAAGCGTTGGAATCCACGGAAGGATTGACAAAAACCTTCACGAACGGAATTGCACAGTGGAGCAATATCACCTACCCCGATAGCGGACAGTTCAGAATTCTGGCAAGCTGCGAGCAACTCGTCGCCGCTTCGGATACTATTACGATCCTGCCCTTTAATAAAACACTATTAATTGCCCAGCCTGACGAAAATATCACAGAATTGCTCACCAGCTTGGACCTTGAATACGATTTCTATAACGCCAATAATTACAGTTATCCATCCACAGAAAATTTAGCACACTATGAAACAATTATCCTGGATGCACCCTATTCAGTTGCCATGTATTTTGATTCTACTGCCATTAAAATATTTTTATTGAGCGGTACTGTGGAAAACCGGAAGAGTATTCTGGCAAGCGGCGACAATGCCCTTGGTTATTACTCGAACTCCAAATTTGCAAATCATTACTTCGGTGGTATGATTCAGAATTATTATCAACACAGCGCTACCACAATCCAGGGTGTGAGCGGCGATCCGATAACCGACGGCCTTACCCTGAATATTAATGATGGGTATACAAATATTATCACACCAAATAGCAATCTCGAAAATAGTTCAGTGATCCTTACTTTTCCTCAAACTGAAAACATCGTGGGTGTAAAATCAGCCACGGATAATTATCGCACGGTATTCATATCGGCAAACTTCAGCGATCTCAGTGATAACGCGCAACGCGATTTGCTGGTCAGCAGAATTTATCAATGGTTTCAGGAAGAAAACCAAAACCAGACAACAGAAGGCCCTGATTTGTCCGATCTTCCTGACATCAATATGACTGAAGATATTCCGTACAAAATGGCTATCAAAGACTGGTTTTCCTTCGTTGAAGACGTCGATACACCGGATGATAGTTTACTTTGGAATATCGTGAATGGTAGTCATAGTAAGACGACTATTTCTGATGATACTCTTATTATCGAAACGGATATAAATTTCTATGGCAGGGACACATTGCTAGTCATCGTTTCAGATGGTTCACATTCCGATACCAATATCGTCATTATCAATGTCGCACAAGTAAACGATCCCCCATCTTCCTTTGTTTTATTGACACCAGTAAACGGTTTTTGGACGGAGAAAAATAATGATTCATCAACAGTCCAATTCACATAGAGCAAATCGGTTGATATTGATGGCGACTCAATCAATTATCAGTTTAAATTGGAATACCAAAATCACGAGTCAGAAATTATCACCGTTCAAGATACTTTCTTGATAATTGATTATTATTGGGGAAATCTTTTTATTCCTTTCAATGAAGAAGTCCAATGGAACGTCACGGCCTTTGATTTACATGACTCAAGCATTGCACTTAATGGTCCATTCTCATTCGAGATATGGGAAACAGAAATTGTCGATAATAATAACAACTTAATTCCTGATAAATACATACTCTATGCAAATTACCCCAACCCCTTCAATCCTGAAACAACAATCAAGTACGGTTTACCCGAAGAATCTTTCGTCACTATCTCGATTTTCGATATCAATGGCCGACAAGTTGAAACCCTGGTAAATCAAACCCAGGCTGCAGGGTATTATACCATCAGTTGGCAGGCATCAAAATTTGTCTCCGGCATCTATTTCTACCGGATTGTCGTTAAAAATCCCGCCAAAGGCGGGGCCGGTGATTTTCAGCAGGTGCGAAAATGCATATTATTGAAATAGTTATAAAGAAAAGCAGGACAAAATACTATGATCATAACCAAATTGATCGCCCCTTGTGGCATGAATTGCGCCCTCTGCATGGCTTTCCAGCGCGAGAAAAATCATTGCAGCGGATGCAATCTCGACAATGAAAACAAGCCCAAAAGCTGTGTCAGGTGTATCATCGTCAATTGCGAATTACGAAAACAGACGGCATCGGGATTCTGCTATGAATGCTCCAAATTCCCCTGCCACCGGATGAAGCAGCTGGACAAGCGCTACCGCACAAAATACCGGATGAGCATGCTGGAAAATCTGGAATATATCCGTTTAAACGGGCTGAAAAGATTTATCGGATTTGAAAGCGAGCGCTGGCGCTGCCAAAACTGCGGTCAACTGGTCTCGGTTCACCGGACCTACTGTTTGCATTGTGGTGTTGATACCTCTGCGTATCCGGTATAATCTGATCATTACAATTATCAACTGGTCACAGCGCTCTGCGGAATGATCAGCTACTTCATTATCAGCCGTAACAACTCTTCCGCGGCGGCTTTCGGTCCTTCGGACTCAAAGCCTTTCACCCCCAATTGAGTCCGCAGCTGCCCGACAAAAATACCGGTTTCAAAAAAACGCCGGAAAAACCGCATGGCGATTTTGTCATGCAGCTCCTTGCGTTGCACCGGACCGAAGATATTGGCAAAATAGCTCTGCACCAGACCGGTGGTTGTGGTGGTGCCCTTGCTCATCACATTACCCTGACGGAACAGCTCAAACGCCGCTTCGGCGGTAGCAAAGCGTTCGATGATCGGATGGGCTACATCTACCGGCTCGTAGTTATTCGCATAAAAAACGTAGTCCACGGGGACACCTTTGGTGATATTATCCAGGGTGGTCACCGGCAGCACAATCCGGGCGTTGGTCTGTCCGGCGCTCATGATGATTGCCCGGTCCAGCTGCCCAAAGGCGTAGCCGGGATGCAGGTCGTCCAGTCGCAAAAAGGCGCCAATCTCCGTCCCGTAAGCGACGATTTCACCCGCTTTATCCAGACTGATGGAGCCCATATCGTCGGCAATGACAGTCAGGTCCTTGATCTGCTCGTCACCCAGCTGCCGAAACGCCTCCAGCGATTCCGACTTCCCCGCTCCGGAATCACCGATCAAAAGCACATTCGCCCGCCGGTCATTTTTTAACAAAATCTGAACCAGCGCACCATGGAAGGGCATATTACCCTGCCTCATAATACAGAGATTATGGAGCGTCAGGATCATCTTTTTCAGATAACCAAAATAGCCGAACTCCGGGTCCCGGGGCACGGCACCTACAAACAGACCGCTCTCTTTATCCTCGTAAAAAACGGTCGGCAGATCACCATACTGCTGCAGCGTCTCCCGCTCGACTCCGTAGAGATAAATCCCATCCGGTCGGCGCTCCAGGTCCTCATCGGAAGCCAGCTGAAAGAGATTGCTGAGCGCAAAACCGAGCTCGTAAAAATTTTCCTGAAAATAGACAAAAATCAGCAGCTTGCCTACTTTAGCCGGGAAACAGAGCCATTCCCGATCATCAAGTTTTGCAGTCGTAACCGGATTCTGCGCCACCTCCACAAAGGCGCCGCGACGCTTATTCATCGGCGGTTCCAGAATTAACGGCGGATAGAGCAGCACCTGCCGGATGATTGAAACATCTTTGAGAAAATCGTAGGTTTTGGAAAAAAAGGTGCGCTTCAGCGGAATCGCGATTGTCGCAATCTCAGCACCGGCATGTACCTGTCGGTATACACGTGGATGTTTGTGAGTGATATTCTCCTGGATATCACGATACGCCTGCAAAACCAGATGCATCAACTGCTCTACGGTATTATTAAAGGTGCGATAGGGACGCTTATCGTAACTCTCCCCAGCGGAATCACACAGAATGAACCGGTCAAAACTGCGCCAGTAATTGTACATTTGCTCTACGAATTCATTTAGCAGCTCGGTATCCCGGAAAAAACATTCCGAGCCCTTTACCACACCGGGCACCAGGGATGAGTCCAGCTTGGTCAGATAGTAAAGCGTTTTATACAGGCACAGCCGGTCGGCATCGCGAACAGTCTCCCTGCCAAAAATACCCAGCAGCGGCGACTGCTTATGCACCAGCCGGTTTAGAAAATTTTTCAAAATCTCTTTAAAAAGATCGCTCTCAAAGAGCTCCTCGATGGAATCGGCGACCCGGTCACGGACACCGATGATGATCTTTTTTCCTTCAATCTTCGATGGAAACTTGCTCATAATTTCATATCCGTTCCTTAGAATGTTCAGAGGTTAATTTAGTAGCAGCAAGAAATAATCCAATTTCTTTTCAAAATATTGATTATTTTATGGAAAATCGGGATCGGACTAAAATGACAGATAACAGTTTTCAAAAAGTTGGTAATTCGGAACAGCGCCTGTATGGTCCCCGCAAAATTCTCCTCTGCGGCTACTCGCAGGAAGACCGACTTCGGTTCCATGACATGCTCCGGGATTCGGGATTGAGCGATATTGAGCTGCTCGTTGCAGATGACACCACCCTCAATCAGACCGTCAGAGCGCTGTTTGAACAGCCGATCAGCCGGGCTCCTCAAAAAGGACCCGCCATGCCGCGGGCGGCAATCATGGGCGGCATTACGGAAAAGGAGCTGCATACCGTCCTGAACGCTTACCGCCAGACCGGCTTACCGGGTCAGTTCTGGGCGACGCTGACACCGGTCTCGGAAAACTGGCGACTGGGCGATCTGCTCTCGGAATTGCAAAAAGAGAACGAAGCACTCCGGAAACGACAACCGGCGAAGAACTAACACCGGCATTGTCCTCTCATTCTCAACCCGGACTCACTCAGCCTTCAGGATAATCCTCAGGAATCTCTCCGCATCGTGTTTGATTAAAATGACATCATCAGAGAGTATTTTGGGTTTTGCATTGATAATCAACCGGAGTTCCTGAATTGATTGGTCCCTATCGCCCATTTCATAATACAATTCCGCCAGCCAGAGATGGGGCAGCAGCATCTGCGGATACATCCGGGTAACTGTCCTGAAGTTATCTTCGGCTTTTTGATATTCCCCGGATATTCGGTAGGCATGCCCCAGCGTCAGGTAGATATTCTTATCGTTAAAGGATTTCAACGAACTGGTCAATAACCCGATCGCTTGCTCCGCTGCGCCGGTATAGGAATAGGCTGCACCCAGGTGGAATTGCAGTTCTGCGTTTTCCGGAATATAATCCAGAGCTCTCTGATAGTAGTTGATTCCCTGTTCCCACTTTCCCTGATGCACACTGTCCTGGCCTTTTTTCCAGAACACATAACCGGCGAGTCTATTCACAACAAAATAGCCGTTCAAAGTCAGCAATGCAATTACGGCAACAGGTAAAAGCAAATTCCCTTTTAACGAGAAATTTACCAGCGGCTTATCCCGCCCCCTCATCTCCGCTGATATGACAGCCGCTCCGCAATAAAACAGAAGCGCTACCGGTAAAACATGCAGGACATTATCCACAAGCGCATGAATCCCGATTACCAGTACGGAGGCTATTATACATTTTTGCAAACAGAGGCGCTTCTCATCCGCCAGTCCGTCTTCCATAAGGGTACGGGCATAACCGAAAAAAAGCGCAAATACAGAGATAAAGATCAATAGTCCGACTATCCCGGTCTCAGACAGGACATGCACAAATTCACTGTGAGCATCCCGCAAACCCGCGGCTTTGTCACGGTAAATCATATTTTCCGGATCATCAAAAAACTTTGCCTGGTAGTTGAGATATTGATAAGCGTAATTGCCGTAACCGACTCCGAAGACAGGATAATCCAAGACCATGCCAAGGCTGATCCGCCAGATATACAGTCGCCCCAGTGCGGATTCTTCATTGATCCGGAACAATCCGACCATTGAAACCAATAAGACAATTATCAGCAGGATAACAACGCCGACTTTGCAGAGTTTATTGGTTGTCACTTTTTTGAATAATCCGGAAATCGTACGTCAGCTCAGGAACAGCATTCCCATAGCCAGGGCGAGCCAGGCGCCCCGGCTAATGGTCAAAGCCAGGGTTATCAGCATTAACCCGATTCCTGGGATCAGTAATCCTTTAATCTTCTTATCTATCATTATATTGAATAGATAGAGCGCCAACGGCACGCAAGCCGCCAGATAGCAAGCCAGGGCATTCTCACTGCCGAATGTTCCAACCGCATTGGACTCATAGGACTGATAACCGCCGGGATGCAGCGGATCGAGCCCGAAGTACTGCAACACTCCATAGACCGATTCCATGATAGCGACTATCACAATTCCCGTAATCAGGATTGACATTTTTCGATCGAATTTACTCCGATTATCCTGTGCCCCGGTGACTCGAATCAGCAGGTAGAACAGTGTCAGGTATCCCAGGATATCGATATTCTCGAATACGGTCGAATATCTATCGGATACGAAATACAGCAGCATCAAGTATATTGGTCGAAAGATTATTAGAATATCAAGCAGGTTCAGCCGGATAACAAATTCCTTACGGCATAATGTCGCAGCCAACAGAAGAAATACCGTCAACTGGAAGAACAGGTACTTTGGAACATGAAAGCCGTACATGACCCGGTTTGAAAACAGCAAGGCTGTGACTGTCATTATAAACAAAACGAGAACAGGAGCAATTTTCCTGTTAATCAGAAAATCCGGAGAATAGTCCATTCTATCCATTATAATGAAGAGTATATAGAGGAGGCAGGTGGTTTATCTCCATCTGCCTCTCTATTAATTATCCTATATCTTAACGGATAAAGATCATCTTCTTAGTCTGGTTAAAACTGCCGGCATGGATTCTATAAAGATAGACACCGCTGGAGACCAGCTGCCCGCGGCTGTTTCTGCCGTCCCAGATGGCTTTGTAGAAACCGGCTGGGATTTTTCGGTCAACCAATTTTGCAACTGTACGACCAGTAATATCATAAATTGTCAAAGTGACCACGGATTCTTCAGGCAAATCGTATTCAATGGTCGTTCTTGGATTGAAGGGATTGGGATAATTGCCGCGGAGGGCGTATTTTTCCGGAAGTACTATCATTGCTACTTCAGGTTCAGGATCGATTACTGGTCTCAAAAGGGCCCAGTCGATTTTCTCACCCAACTCTTCTCTCGCCAAATAATTATTACCACGG
>Ga0209614_1000767_pt1 | contig 26962 bp, 20 predicted proteins | sample BlaSprsedimmetaG_FD_185484 | JGI IMG/M metagenome (GOLD analysis project Ga0209614, IMG submission 185484) | Hot spring sediment bacterial and archeal communities from California, USA to study Microbial Dark Matter (Phase II) - Blank Spring... ... | reverse complement strand
CGATGTGCCATCGGGATTGAACACGGTTACCGGATTTCCGTCAGCATCGGTAATGGTAACTGTTCCGTCGGGACCTATAACAACACCCGTTTGTGCATTTGGGCCAACAGTTATTCCGCCGGAGTAGGTTTCATGGCCTTTATGTTCCGATGTTCCGTCGGGGTGAAATGTGGTTACAGCATTGCCTTCGCTGTCGAAAATGGTAATGGTGCCATCAGCATCTATTTTAACACCGTTCTCTTTTTCGAGATCTCCAACCCATATTCCGCCATCGAACCATTCCATTCCCTTATGGTAAGAAATCCCGGTTTCGGCATCTACCCAAAAAACAAGATTTCCGTCAGAATCACGAACTTCCAGATCTTCACCAGGAATACCTATTTCTCCAGGAGGCCCCTGAGGGCCTTCCGGGCCTTCCGGACCTTGAATTCCCTGATCTCCTTTGTCTCCTTTATCGCCTTTGTCACCCTTTGGTCCTATGGGGCCTGCCGGTCCTATGGGACCTGCCGGTCCTATGGGGCCTGCCGGACCAGGAGCACCCGGCCAGGGCCATCCAAACAACCAGCTAAGTCTGTTGACTTCCCGTGTTAATGAATCAAGCGTTACTGCCTTTACAATTTCATTGCCTAAAGAATCCTGAACCAATACAGCAAAAGATGAATCAACCGGAGGCACGTCGGCAATTCGTAAACGGCCTTCCACATCGAGCTTTGTCTGAGGGGTTAAAGTGCCAATTCCCACATCGCCTGACGCAGGAAAAATATTATCGGATCCGTAAACTGCCCTGGCCGAAAGGCTGTAAGCAGATGGATTCAGCTCAAGGCGGGGCGACATCTCAGCGCCTCCGTCAATACTTATGCCTGCATAATACTTCTTGCCGAAGGACAGATTTAATGCCGTACCAGTTCCGAGAACAATATTGGCCAAACCGTCGGTTACAGCTACAACCTGGGTTTCCGACCACAAGGCGGTACCTCCGCCCAAAACATCATACAAATTAACCGTCACAGAGTAGGAACCGTTAGCAACCGGATTTCCTGAGGGATCGGTTAACAACATCTGAATAGATGGAGTTTGCGGAATCTGGGCATTCAAGCTAAACAATGCCAGAACAATGGCAATCATTGCCAGAATCTTTTTTAGTAAAGTGAAATGCTTCATTTTTTTGGATTTTAGTGAATAATTAAAATTGTTAAAATCGATGCATCCTTAGAAAATGAATTAAAAGATGCAAAAATCTTTTACAATTTACAACAATAAATAATAAAAGTCAAGTATTTGACAATTAAATATCCACAACATTTTGTTGATTAGGAAATATTATTGGGTTGTTTGGGCGAAACATGTAAATCCTATTTATCGTAATTGAAATTTTTCAGGTGGTGCCCCATGCGGTCGCGCTTGGTTTTCAGGTATTTTTGGTTGTATTTGTTTGGAGGAATTTCAATGGGGATAATTTTCACCACTTCAAGGCCAAAGCCTTCGAGACCTACGCGCTTAACGGGATTGTTGGTCAGCAGTTTCATTTTGGTAACCCCCAGATTGCGTAAAATCTGGGCGCCCACTCCGTAATCGCGCTCATCGGCTTTAAATCCCAGGTGCAGATTGGCCTCAATGGTGTCAAGCCCCTGATCCTGAAGCTTGTATGCGGCAATTTTATTCAGCAGGCCAATTCCGCGACCCTCCTGCAACATATACACAATAACGCCTTTCCCTTCTTTTTCTATTAGCTCCATCGATTTATGCAGCTGGTCGCCACACTCGCAGCGTAACGAACCAAAAATATCGCCGGTCATACACGACGAATGCACCCTCACCAGCACCGGTTCATTCACCGCCCATTCTCCTTTAATCAAAGCCACATGTTCTGCTCCATTGGATTTTTGCCTGAATGGAACAATTTTGAAGCTGCCGAACTGCGTTGGCAGTTTGACTTCCTCTCCACGTTCAATAAGACTTTCGGTCTGAAAAAGGAAAGAAATTAAATCTTTGATGGTGACAATTTTCAGGTTGAATTTTTTGGCCAGCACCAACAGTTGAGGTAAACGTGCCATAGTTCCGTCGTCGTTCATTATTTCCACTAAAACTCCCGACGGAAATAATCCGGCCAACCTCGCTAAATCAACGGCTGCTTCAGTATGCCCACTTCTGCGCAAAACACCACGGTTTTTAGCTTTCAATGGGAAAATATGACCCGGGCGTGCTAATTGTTCAGGTTTAGTTTTTTTGTCAACCAGCATTTTTATAGTCGTTGCCCTGTCTTGGGCTGAAATTCCTGTAGTAACTTTAGGATGGATGGCATCTACCGACACCGTAAACTGTGTTTCATGAGAAGAAGTATTTTGTCCGACCATTAAATCCAAATCAAGCTCTTCACAACGCTTTTCCGTTAAAGCGACACAAATCAGGCCCCGCCCATGAATGGTCATAAAATTGATAATTTCGGGTGAAATGAGTTCAGATGCAACAATGAAATCGCCTTCATTTTCACGATCTTCATCGTCAACAACAATCACCAACTCACCATTTTTTATGGCTGCAACTGCTTCGGGAATGGTATTCAATTTTATTTCTGTCATGGTTGTCCCTGCTTTAAATCGGAGCCAAAATTATAACAAATAATCGACAATAAAATTGATTATTGTCCATGATAAGCTAATGAATTAACAACTTATCTATTTCTTTAAACTGTACCGGCCCGTTTTGACTTTTCCCAGCTGGCGGGTTGTTTTCCCCTGAAATACCTGAAGATGCCGCGAATGGCAGCATAGTTGATGGCCAGAAAATAGTAAGGCACAAAAAGCAGCTTCAAACGCAGTTCCCGGTTCTCGAAATGCCAGCCTACCATTGCAAGCAAATAACATACTACCTGCACATAAAAAAACAAGGCGTAAAAACTGAGCGAAGTTGCTGTGCTGTTCGCAAAAACAATAGCTGCATTGGTAAAAAACAACAGAAATAACGAGATGGGTGCCAGTGTCCATCGTAATACTTTATGAGAAAAATACTGCCACGAGAGCACACCGTATTTGAAAGGATTCAGCAGCCCTTTGAGCCGGAATAAAGTTTGAATTCCGCCGGCAGCAATCCGAATCTTCCGTTTCAACTCTTCTTTTACATTAAGCGATGCAGTTTCTTCGGCATAGGCATTGGGGGTATAATCTATTTTATACCCTTTTTGAGCAATCCGCAGCGAAATTATAAAATCGTCGAGAATGGTATCGGTTTCAACCTCTTCAAAAAGCTCGCGCCTGATGGCAAACAGCTCGCCCACTGCCCCCACTGCAGAGTTCAGTTCGGCATCCATCTTTTTCACCCACGATTCAAACCTCCAGTAAAGTCCTTCGCCGGCAGCGGCAGCGGCATCGGCTTCTTTTTCCACGATGCGTTTTTCGCCGGCCACGCAACCGGTTTTGGGATTACTGAAGCAAGCCACTATTTCCCTGATGGCCGTTTTGTTCAATCGTGTATTGGTATCGGAAAAAATAACGATGGGTGCTTTTACAAACTGCATTCCCCGGTTCATGGCATGCATTTTCCCGCGGCGGGCAGGCTCATGGTAAACTTCCAGTTGCTCATATTTGCGCAGCAAACCGGGAGTGCCGTCGTCGGACCCGTCGGTAACCCAGACGTACTGAACTTTTTCACGTGGATAATCGAGCTGAAATGAATTTTCTACCTTTTGTCTTATAAAATCTTTTTCATTGTATGCTGTTACAAAGAGGCAAACCTCCGACTCGTAGCCATGAGTCTCCTTTTCTTCATCTTCTTTTTTATTCCGAATGCGTGTAATTATAAAAAGAATGAGCGGATAACCCAGGTAGGTGTAACCCAGGATAGAAAAAAATATCCAGAATAACCATTTTAAAATCATGAAATATGTTTTTCGTAAAAACCGGTAAGCGCACCGGCGAGGGCTAAGTTATCAAATTTTTCCTGGATATACTCAATGGCATTTCTGCTGATGGAATGAAACAGCTTGTTATCGGTAATCAGCCGTTCAATGTCAGATACAAATTCCTGTTCATTGTCTGCAATTAAAATGTTTTCACCCGACTTGGTTGAAATGCCTTCAGTGCCAATGGGAGTTGACACAATAGGTTTTCCAAGCGCCATACCTTCAATAATTTTAATGCGCATACCGCTTCCCGAAAAGAGCGGAACCACCATAATCGATTTGGAATTCATAAACTGATAGGCATCGTCCACTTCGCCCATAAAAACAATATTCGGGGCTTTAAACCTGCGTGCCAGCCAGTCGGGAGCTTTCCTTCCGGCAATGTAAAATTTCAAATTAGGGAATTTTTCATGAATTTTTGGCCAGCATTTGTCAATAAACCATATCAATCCTTCCTGATTGGGGGCCCATTCCAGCGAACCAATATGAAACAGCGAAGGATGTTCCAGTTTTTTTGAGTGAGGAATAAGAACTGTGGTGTCGATTCCTGTAGGAGAAACATGGGCAGGCATCGTATTTCCGAGTTTGTCGAGAATGATTCCGTCGCGCTCGGTAATGGGAACTAACAGATCGTATTGATTTAAAAACTCCCGTTCAAAAGTTTTTATGCGCCGGGCCAGAATTTTCAGGTATGCTTTTTTTATCCCCCGGGTTAACAAGGCTGTGCGTTCCCAAATTTCGTGCTCTATGTTATGTGCCCGGTAAACGATTTTTGCTTTGGAATATTTTCGAATCAGCGAGATGTAGGGGCAAACATAAAGCCCTTCCAGTTGCACAATATCGAAATCTTTTTCCTCCAAAACGTTTTTTAGTTCTTTTGAAAAGGCATCAGAAATAAACCTGACTGCATTGTATGGCTTTCCGGAAAACAGCAGATTAACGGTGGCTGCAATGGCAGAAATACCCGCAGGCACATCGACCAATCGAAATTCGGCCCAGTCTTTCACCGATTCGGGAATGTCCGACAACTCTGTGAAGTGCTTTCGGGTATTCATTGCCAGCACAGTAACATCGTGCCCCAGCAGGGCAAATCCACGAGTCAGGTTCATACAGGCAATAGCCCCGCCATCGTTGGCAGGATAAGGAACCTTATTTGTAACCTGTAATATTTTCATGACTGTTTTTTAAACTTTTTACTCCACTTTCCCAGACCAAATTTTTCAAGAAACTTGCCGTAGGTTTCCGTATTCATTAAAGCAGCATCGGTGGCCGCCTTGTATGTGAGCCAGATACCTATGGGAAGAAAAATGAGCGTAGAAAACCACATTCCAGTGGTCATTTCCCAAACATCTTCCCTGGCCGATTTTTCTCCGGTCATAGATACTATGTAATAGGCAATAAACAGCAAAATGGAAACAACTACCGGCATACCCAGCCCTCCTTTTCTGATGATGGCTCCAAGAGGGGCTCCAATAAAAAAGAAAATCAGCACAGCAACAGACAATGTATATTTCCGGTGCCGCTCCATCGAAAAACGATTCAGGTATTTTTTCCGGTTATACAGTTCATCGTCGTACATATTCAATGTTTGCACATTATTTCTGGCTTCGGCCAGTGCCGATTGGGTAATTTCCGCTTTTACCCATTTGTCCTGCTGTTCAAAAAAGGAATCGAAATTAAAAACAGAATCGGGCTGTATTACGATATTGCGTTTCATGGAGTCGTGTGGTGCGGTTAAGTCGTGTATTTTTTGGTTTACCGGCGAATTTAACCTGATTTGCATCATGAAATTACGGAGCCTGTTGTAGTAATCGGTCCTCAGCGAGTCTTCCATGAACCGAAGGTCGGCAATGTTTAGCATCCGGTAGGTATTTCTGAAAATGTTATCATCGCGCCGGTTAAAATCAAATCCCTGCACCTTCACCCGTATGGTCTGTTCTTCAAAATTATCGCGCCTGAACGGATAAGTTTCTGCTGAACGCCGGTTCTGGGTGCCTTCCTCCATATAGTTTATGCCGTTGTAAAGGTTCAGAACCATAAATTTTTTGTCTTCGGTAATGCGCAAAAACCCGGAATCGGCTACGGTAACGCTTTCGTTGGTTTTGTTGCGGGTATGGTCGTAAATCAGCAAATCGTACAACACATTGGTCTTTTTGTCTTTACTCCCGATACGAATGCTGTAGCCATCAATTTCGTTGGTAAATACCCCTTCCTGAAGCACCAGTTCGGGACGCTGCTGCTTCACGCTCCATAGCAGTGTGGTGAACCTGAGGTTGGTATGCGGAAGAATGTTATTGGCAAAATAGAAGGCAATGACGGTAACAATAAGAGCAATAAACAGCAAGGGTTTCATGATGCGAAACAAGGATATGCCCGACGACTTCATGGCAACCAGTTCGTAATTTTCGCCAAGCGAACCAAAGGTCATTATGGAAGCCAGCAGCATGGCCAACGGAAAGGCAAATGGCAAAAGCCCGAAAGAAGCATAAAAAAGCATTTCTGCGAGAACATCCATATCGAGACCCTTGCCCACCAGGTCATCTACATATTTCCAGAGGAACTGCATGAGCAGTACGAACACCACAATAAAAAAGGTCATAAAAAATGGCCCTAAAAAAGATTTTATGATGTACCATTGCAACCTCTTCATTAATACCTTTCATAATAGTAAAACATTTACAAAACTAAGTTATTTTGAGGACAAGAAAAGCAAAAAATGATTAAGAAGAGTTTGCCTTAAGCCTGAATTAGCATTCAGGAAAGAAACGGGTGATGAAACAGCAGACAAAAGCATTCTTTTTCAGGAACCAAGAATATGTTTCAGGTCGGAAATCTGTGTATTCCAAAGCTCGCGGGTTTCATCAACTTCATCTTCTTCAGAAAAATCAACCACAATCAGAGAAACGTCGCCGGTCAGCTCGTCCTGCGAAATTTTAAATTCAAACCAGGTGTCATCTTCATCAACCCAACTAAAACGCACCAGCCGGGTTTCTTTCCGAAGTACCATTTCAGCAGTTTGCTCCGAACCTTCCCAGAAAAACGTATATCGCTTCCCCTGAACACGCACATCATCGGCAAACCATTCGGCCAGACCTGATGCCGTACTTAACCTGTTAAACAACACTTTAGGGGAACAATTAATTACATATTCAAATTGAACCTTAACCTTCTCTGCCATATTCTGTTTTTTGGCAATATAGGTATTCTGCTTTAAAGAAACAACATCCCATTAAATTTGGCCAATTTTTCAACAATTCTTCATGGCCGAAAAAAATAAATACTATATTTGCACCTCGAAAAATTTTAAAATTATGGCGAGGTAGCTCAGCTGGTTAGAGCGCATGATTCATAATCATGAGGTCGGCGGTTCAAGCCCGCCTCTCGCTACTAAAAATCAAGAGGTTACACAAACAAAATTTGTAACCTCTTTTTATTTACAAAAAAATTTAAATTATTTTACAGGTTGAACATCTGAATTTTCAGACAAAATAGTTTGTTATTTTCCTCCACCCGGAAAAACTAAAAATTTCAACCGATTGAACTTATTTTTATTTACTTTGCAAGAAGTCAGATAAAAACTAATCTGTTGTTTGGGAAAAAATCACATACTGAATCCGGACTTCTGAAGGGCCTGAAAAATAGTGACCACGACAGTTTCAGGAAACTTTTCGAGCAGTACAGTAAACCATTGTACCGGTTTTCGCTGAGTTATTTAAAATCGAATGAAGCTGCAGAAGATATTGTGCAGGAGGTTTTTATCAAAATCTGGGACAAAAGAAAAGATATCGACACAGAAAAATCCTTTCAATCCTACCTGTTTACCATTGCCCTGAATTCGGTTCGGAAACATTTTAATAAACTGGCAGAAACCAATCAGTTGAAACACGATATTATTGCTTCTTTTTCCGAAAATCAGGCAGCATTTGATGAACAGGAGAATTTTGAAGATTATTTGCGTAAACTGGATGCCCTGATTCAACAAATGCCGGAAAAGCGAAAAGAAATTTTTATCGGCAAAAAACTGGAGGGAAAATCGCAAAAAGAACTGGCAGATGAATTCGGAATTACTGTTAAAACAGTTGAATACCATATTACCGAAGCCATGAAATTCCTGAAGGAAGAGTTTGACAAACTTCGGCTGGGTGGTATGGTGTTTTTCTGTTTGTTTATTACAAAAAAGAATTAAACGCCGAAATGTGGAAGGAACCGTTCTTTTTGGTTCCCTTTGTTCACCTGTATTTTAAAAATTTCATTTTTTTACTGGGGATTTTTGAGTTCCCGGGATATAACAGGTATAAAAAACAAAACAATTCGTTTTTTTACATAGATTAATATTGGTTTAGCAGAGAAAAGGGGAGTGTTTTTCGCACTCCTTCTTTTAAATGGAAATGAATGGAGAAGAATAAGACATACAAAACCCTTGAAAAATTTTCCGGAGGAAAATACTCCTGGAACGAATACCAGTTGGTTAAAAGCTGGTTTGAACACATTCACAATTTTAACGAGGCAAAGTCTTTTTTAAAAGAGCACTGGAATAATCTTAGTGATTCGGATTCCCCCGATGTCAAATCATTGGACCATATTTACAGGCAGATTGAATACCACATTTTGCTGGAAGAAAAAAAGGAATCGAAAAAAACAAACCTGTGGCGGATTTATCGTCAGGCTGCGGCCATACTGCTGATTCCGGTTCTCGTTTTTTCAGCCTGGTATTTTTTTAGTGAAAAAACAACAACAGATACGGATTTGGCCTGGGTGGAAATTCAGGCTCCGCACAGTTCGCGCATTCAGTTCGCGTTACCCGACGGCTCATCAGGATGGCTGAATAGCGGGTCTTCGTTGAGTTACAATCCCCAGTTTACAAAAAAACGTCAGGTACAATTATCCGGTGAAGCTTATTTTGAAGTAAAACCTTCAGATATTTTTTTCAATGTGAAAACGTCGGATTTCGATGTGAACGTTTTGGGTACAACATTCAATGTAACTGCTTACGAAGATGATTCTTTTTCTCAGGTTGTTCTGGTGGAAGGAAAAGTAAATGTTGCCGGGTATAATCAGCTTTTGGACAGAACGCTTTCACCCGGCGAACGGTTGTTTGTGTATCCCGCTGAAAATAAATTCAACGTAAGCAAAGTGGACACGGAGAGTTTAACAGCCTGGAAAGACGGATTACTTCTTCTTGATAATGAACCCCTGGAGCTTGCCGTAAAAAGAATGGAAAGATGGTATAATGTAGAAATAATTGTTGAAGATGAATTGCTGAAAAGGTACCGGTTCAAAGCCACATTTGAGGATGAACCGCTGGAGGAGGTATTAAAACTGCTATCGGTATCAACACCTATGGAATATACGTTTGAAAAAAGGGAAGAAAATTCGGATGGAATTTATAAAAAGAAACGCGTGAGAATAAAGTTGAAACAATTATAATGCAAAGCAGGAAGGTGTTCGCACCACCTTCCTGCACAAATTGCAGAGCGATCAATAAATCTATTTATTAACTCTACAAAAGAATGTAAATGTATGAAAAAGTTTAGAAAGTTAATGCTTTGGTGTGGTTTTGGAATTCGGAGTTACACCATGTTAAAAATTTTAAGGATGGCACGATTAACAATTTTTCTGGTTTTGTTGGGAATAGCGCAGGTTTTTGCCCTGGAGTCCTATTCGCAGGCAACAAAATTAACCTTGAAACACAGTGATACTGAACTCGAAAAGGTTTTAAAGGAGATTGAAAAAAAATCGGAGTTCTTTTTCCTTTACAACAAAGACCTGATTGATGTGGAACAGAAAGTGGAAGTTGACCTGGAAGAAAAGAATATCATCGAAATTCTCGATGTGCTTTTGGCCGATAAAGACATCCGCTATTATGTATTCGACCGGCAGATTGTACTCACCAATCAGTTTGTTGATACCGGATACACCGGACAGGCAGATTTTATACAGCAGCAAGGGTCTGTTTCGGGAAGAGTCACCGATTCTTCCGGTCTGCCATTGCCCGGAGTTACCGTTGTAATTAAAGGCACCACGCAGGGAACAGTTACCAATGCAAATGGGAACTATTCAATATCGGGCGTTCCGGAAAATGCCACGCTGGTGTTTTCATTCGTTGGAATGCAAACGCAGGAAATTGAAGTAGAAGATCAAACAACTGTTAATGTTACCCTGCTGGAAGAAACCATTGGAATTGACGAAGTGGTGGTAACTGCTTTGGGTATTAAAAGAGAGCAAAAAGCGCTGGGGTATTCCGTGCAAACTGTTGAAGGCGAAAGCCTGAGGAAAGTTTCGGGTGTTGATGTGGGAACTTCTCTTACAGGAAAAGTGGCCGGGGTGCTGGTTCAAAACCCAACCGATTTTAACGTTGAACCTACGTTTACCATCCGTGGTGAATCAAATCCACTGATTGTAATAGACAATGTGGCCTATTCCAATAAAAAATTAAACGACATTGCCGCCGAAGATATTGAATCGATGACCGTGCTGAAAGGTGCAACAGCTTCTGCCCTGTATGGTTTTCGCGGAGAACGCGGTGCCATTTTAATTACAACCAAAAACGGTAGCACGAACGAAACAGGTGTGACAGTCGATCTTACCACAAACACCATGTTTAACTCTGGCTTTCTGGCGATACCCGAAAAACAGAGTGTTTACGGACGTGGTACAGCCTATCTGTATGACATAAATTCCGACCAATCATGGGGAACTTTTATGGACGGATCGATAAAAAGACAATGGGACCCCATTGCAAAAGAGTTCAGGGAATTTAAATACCTTCCTGTCGGGAAAGATAACTTCAAAAACTTTTTGGAACCGGGTTACATAACAAACAACAATGCCAGTGTTGCTTTTAACGGAAATAATGTGGCCCTGAGAACGTCGTTGAACTGGACCCAAAATAAAGGGCAGTATCCAAACTCCATGCTAAACAAATATTCATACACGATTGGCGGAGATATTAATCTGGATAAATTTAATCTCACCTCGAATATGTCCTACACCAAAAGAGAATCTCCCAACATGGGTTCCAATGGTTACACTTCATACGATCCAATGTACACGTTGCTTATCTGGTCTTCAGCCGATTTTAATATTCTGGATTATAAAGATAATTACTGGCTCAAACCCGGTGAATTGCAAAACAATCATTTCGGTTATGACCTTGAAAATGAAAGATACAGCGGTAAAAACCAGAATAACCCCTATTTCGACCGGTGGGAAAGAACCAACGAAACCTCGCGCGATATTTTTAACGCCGACATTAACATGGGTTACGAAATTGCTGACTGGCTTACAGCTACTGTACGCTCGGGTTTGGATTTCTTTATCGACCGCGGGCAGTTGAGAATTTCTCAAGGATCTTATACTTCATCAGGAAATACTGGAATCCCCGGAAATCCTTATACCTGGAATGGTACCAGAACAGGGGCGTATTTGACCGGAAAAACTCAGGGATTTAGTATTAACAGCGATTTGTTGCTTACCGGTGACAAAACCATTTTAGATAACTTCGATTTGGAATACCTGGCAGGAGGAACCATATTTTACGACAGAAATGATAACATAAATGCCAAAACCGTGGGAGGTATTTCCATTCCGGGTTATTTTTCACTAAATGCATCAGTAAATCCTGCATCCGTGGCTGAAAGTACCGTTTCCCGTCAGGTAAACTCCCTTTTCGGGCGTATGGCAGTCTCATGGAAAAAAATGCTTTTCCTGGATTTTACCGGGCGTAATGACTGGGTTTCCATGCTGGCCAATCCGGAAGTACCGAAATCAGACCGGTCTTATTTTTATCCATCTGTTTCGAGTAGTTTTGTTGCTTCTGAATTATTACCAGAATCCACAAACAATTGGTTAGACCTGTTAAAGTTCCGTGGTTCATGGACACAAGCCAAAACAGCTCCGGATCCTTTTGTTATTAACAGTGTTTTCGCAGTTAGTCCGGGAACATGGAATGATCAGAACGGAGCTTCGGCGCCGGAAACACTGTATTTAAACTCCTACAGCCCGAATGCTTATATTACAACTGAAGTGGGTTTGCAAGGAATTCTGTTTAAAAGACGGTTAACTGTTGATGTTACTTACTATTCGAAACAGATTTTCGACATTCTGAAAAGAGGTCCGCTGACTTCTGCCTCGGGCTATACCGGAATTTACCTGAACACCGAAGAAGAGCGCGCCAACCGTGGATGGGAAGTGGCACTTTCGGGAACACCCGTTAAAACAAATGATTTTCAGTGGGATGTAAATCTCAATTGGGCTACCTACAAGCAAGTTTATACTCAACTGGATTCACTTTATACCAGCAATTTTGGAAAACCCTGGATTGAAGTGGGACAACGCACGGATGCATTTGTTTTAAGAGACTACCTTCGTGTACCCGATGGTGAATATGCCGGTCAGTACATTTACAATTCCAGCGGAAGAATCATGCGCAGCGGCTACGACTCACTTTATGGTTTCAGAGATCCCGACTGGATTTGGGGTGTTTCAAACACCTTCCGTTATAAAAATTTCAGTTTGTTTGCTTCGCTCGACGGGATTGTGGGTGGTTTAATGAGCACCCGCACAGAGAGCTATATGTGGCAGGCCGGGGTGCATCCCGCATCGGTAACCGATGAAAGGTTTCAGGATGTGTCGAATCCGGGTAGCCTGAATTATATCGGGCAGGGAGTTAAAATTGTTTCCGGAACGGTTACCTACGATACCAACGGAAACATTACCAGTGATACCCGTGTCTTTGCACCAAACGATATTCCTACCACCTACAAACAGGCTGCACAGGATTTGCACAACACCAGCGCCTGGGGTGGCAGCGCCAATCCCAATGATGTGTATGCCAGAACATTTCTGAAATTGCGTGAACTTTCTCTGACCTATAACGTGCCGGGGAATTTCCTGAACAACCTGGGAAGCGGGTTTGTAAAAGGTGCATCCGTTAGTTTTGTCGGACAGAATGTGTTGTTCTGGTCAAGAGACTGGAAATATTCGGACCCGGATGGCGGCAATGAAGATTTTGCTGATCCTTCAGTAAGATATCTTGGTGGAAATATTAAAGTTACATTTTAAAAAAACAGAACGATGAAAAATCTGAAATATATAATTACAGCAATTATCACTTTTGCGGTGGCAGTTTCCTGCGACAACTTTGAGGAGATAAATACCGACCCGAATAAGACGAACAGGGTGACACCTGCCATGCTTGCAACGCAAACGTTAAAGGATACCTACCGGTTTTGGAATCCAAATCCATCTGATTTTACTTCCGGAAACCTGTTTAACAAGCACATTGCCATGCTTGAAACCAATCCAAACCCAGGTCAGTATTATTATGCTTACTGGCCCTACGGAAGTTTTGGTGCTTTTACGCGGTTAACCGACCTTAAATTTATGTCGGAATATGCAGAAGGCTCTCAGTTCGAGTCTTCCTACAAAGGCCTGGAACTTTTCCTGAAAGCCTGGTTTGGATTTAACAATACGCTGGATATGGGTGATATTCCTTATTCTGAAGCCGGTAAAGCCACTGAAGGCATCACTCAGCCGAAATACGACAAACAGGCTGATGTGTTTGCCGGAATTCTCAGCGATTTACAACAGGCAGAATCCAATTTTGCACAAGGTGTAAATTTCGATGGCGATATTATGTATGGAGGCCGGGTGTCCAAATGGCAAAAACTGAGCAATGCCATGCAGTTAAAAGTTATTCAAACCATGAGCAAACAAGCTACTGCCGAGCAAAAACAACGGTTTGCCGCCATTGTAAATTCCGGTAATTTGCTGGAAAGCAACGATGACAATTTTAAACTGGTTTATACAGATAACCCGAATGCAACTTATCCCATGTGGAACGGTGAAGAACGCCGAAAATATACAGGTGTTTCTGAACTGATTGTAAATTCACTAAAAGAATTAAATGACCGAAGGCTTTTCTATTTTGCCGAACCGGCCGAAGTTAAAGTTAACGAAGGTCTGCAAGCAACAGATTTTGATGCTTATGTAGGTGCTCCCACAGAAATTCCTGCCGAACAACTTGCACTGAACAATGCCAGTGGTCAATATTCGTTGCTGAACAGGCGGTATGTTGAATTCAGAGACGGGGATCCCATGTTGTATTTCACCTATTCTGAACAGTGCTTTATTATAGCTGAAGCTATTGAAGAAGGATGGGTTTCCGGTAATGCGCAGGAATACTACGAAAAGGGTGTAAAAGCCATGCTGGAATATTACATGAACCTAAATCATACTACAGGATGGGTGCATGGAATGGAAATTGACCAGGATTACATCAATAACTATTTTACCGGCGCAGCAGCTTATGCAACAGGCGGAACAAAAGAACAACGCCTGCAGCAGATTTGGCTCCAAAGGTGGTTGATTGATTTCTTCCAGGGAAACGGTGGAAACTATCCGCAGTTCCTGCGTACAGGTTATCCTGAATATCCTTTAAATCCTTCAACCAGCCTGAATCCGGATGACCCTGCAGTTTATCCGAAACGCTGGATGTACCCGACCGACGAATTGACAAAAAATCCGGAAAACTACCAAAAAGCCATTGATGAACAGTTTGGTGGTTACGACGGAATCAATCAGGTTCCGTGGTATTTGAAGTAAACAAAAGAGTTAAGAAATTAATTTTATAAGAAAGGAATGGGTTTGCACTCATTTCTTTCTGTAAATTTCAAAATAAACCATTCATTTCTTACTTTTGAACGTAAACGCTTATTGATAATTCAAAAATGAGGATGCAATTTTTATGAAATTTAATTTGTTTATAATGAAATATATAGCAATTCTGTTCCTTTCTGCAACATGGTTGTTTAGCTGCACAAACAAGCAGAGTTCGAATTCAACAGATAACAATTCTGAAAATAACGACTGGAAACTTGTCTGGTCCGACGAATTTGACAACGAAGGATTGCCCGACACCACAAAATGGAATTACGACACCCGTGGAAATGAATACGGCTGGGGAAATAATGAAAAACAGTGGTACCCGATTGCCGACCCCGAAAATGCATACATTCGCGATGGCATTCTTACGATTACAGCCATTAAAGAACCCACTTTCGGCAAAGATTACAGTTCGGCCCGTTTAACAACCAAAGGAAAGGGTGACTGGAAATACTGTAAAGTAGAAGTTCGTGCAAAAGTGCCTTTGGGGCGTGGTACCTGGCCCGCCATCTGGATGTTGCCCACCGAAAATACGTATGGAGGCTGGCCAAAAAGCGGCGAAATTGACATCATGGAACATGTGGGTTTTAATCCCGATACCGTTTTTTCAACAGTCCATACCGGTGCATTTAACCACACTATTGGTACACAAGTAGGTAAAAAAATTGGTTTACCAACGGCCACTACCGAATTTCATATTTACACCACCGAGTGGAATGAAAATGAAATCAGAAGTTATGTGGATGGAGAACATTATTTCACATTTACAAACAACGGCGAAGGATTTGAAGCCTGGCCGTTTGACCGGCCGTTTCATCTGATTCTGAACCTGGCCATTGGTGGCGGTCTGGGAGGCAAAAAAGGAATCGACGATTCCAAATTTCCTCATGAATTTCAAATAGACTATGTAAGGGTATATCAAAAGTAGCAGACTCGTTACTGTCCTTCTAAAAACAGCCATAATGATTCGCAAGAAAGTTAGGGCTGTTTTTATTTTGAATAACTTTCCTGTTCAATATAATTTGGAGGAATACCGAAATTTTGAAATTCTTCTTTTATCTTCGGAACTTTAAAATTCAGCAAGATGAATTCTATTAAATCCTTTTTAACAGCTGTTTTCCTGCTGGCATTCGTTTTGATTACCGGTGCGCAGCCAAAAAGCAAACTGCATTTTAATGCTGACGGCACGTTTAAAATTGCCCAGTTTACCGATATTCACTACAAACCGGGTGTACCCGAGTCGGATCCTTCTCTTGAATTAATAAAGTACATTCTGAAAACGGAGAAGCCTGATTTGGTAGCATTTACCGGAGATATCGTTACCGGACGTCCTGCGACTGACGGATGGAAAGCGGTTTTGGCTCCCGTGGTGGAGGCAGGAATTCCGTTTGCCGTTACGCTGGGCAACCATGACGACGAACACGATTTGTCGCGTCAGCAAATCCGGGAATTGCTTAAAACTTTTCCGGGTTATGTGGGCAAAAAGCCGGATGCAAAATCTGAATTTGGCGACTACCTGGTAAAAGTGAATGCAGAAAATAAAGAGAAAAATGCACTACTTTGGTTTCTCGATTCCAACGCCTACAGTGCGCTCGACAGCGTGGAAGGATACGGCTGGTTTTCGCACGACCAGGTGAACTGGTACCGGAAACAAAGCCGGAAAAATGCGTTAAAAAGTGGCGAAAAGTTACCAGCGCTGGCTTATTTTCATATTCCGCTGCCCGAGTACCGTGATGCTTTTAATGGTGATGCTGAACGTGTTGGACAACGCAATGAAGATGAATGTTCGCCGGACATTAATACCGGTATGTTTACCGCTATGCTTTTTGAGGGCGACGTGATGGGCACTTTTGTGGGACACGACCATGTAAACGATTACATCGTTAACCATTATGGCATTGCGTTGACTTATGGCCGCTGGTCGGGTGGAAAAACCACTTATGGCGATTTGCAGCACGGCTCGCGCATTGTGGTGCTGGAGAAAGGGAAGCGGCAGTTTAAAACCTGGATGCGGCTAAGCGACGGACAGGTGATTGACGAAATTACATTTACCAACAAGGGGACATTCATAAGATGAATATCCCCTTGCTGAGTTTCTCTGTGTGCAATGAAAATCAATTCAGCGCAGGAGTGATGACGAATTTGTGGAACTCCACAGGTCCGTGGTCGCCCTGAATCATAATCGGTCCCGGGTTTCCTTCGTTGCTGTCGAGCGAACCTCCGGTAATTCCGGGAATGGGCCGGTTGGAAATCACTTCGATGCCGTTATGCACAATCGTAACATGCCTTCCCACCAGCGTAATCTCGTAGGTTTGCCATTCGCCTGGTTTTTTAGCTGCATTAACCGCTGGAGCAATAAATCCGTAGATTCCTCCGATACTTACATCATCTGCTCTGCCCCTGGAATCTTCAATTTGAACTTCATACCGGCCACGGAGATATATTCCACTGTTACTGCCTTCGGGATAACGAAATTCTACACTGAGTTTAAAATCGTCAAACTTTTGATTGGTAATCAGATTACCTCCTTTTTCAGGGTTTACCAATATACCATCTACCATCTTAAATTTATTGTTCTCCGGAATTATCCATCGGTCCATGTTTTCAGTAAGTAAATTTATTGGATTTCCCCAAACCGGTGGTTCTTTTCTTTCCAGGGAAGGTGCCCGAACACCAGTGATTTTGAGTTTATTACCATCAAGCATTTTAAATCCTTCCAGCTTGTCATCTTTTAAAGCAAATTCAAAATAGATATCATCAATATCCATCCATTGCGGAGGAATGGTAAAATGATATTTGTCATTATCGGCATCGTAATGCACTTCAGCAATTGGCCTTGCACTTCCTTCATATCCCACATAATAACCAACAAGTGTAGAGAAACCTGATAATTTAACTTTGAGCCATCCGGGGAATCCACTGGAGGACATTAATCCATGTCTGAAAAGTCCAAGATTATCTAGCTGATCCTGTTCCATCATTATTGTAAGATTCCATGAGCCAATCAATGGGGAGTCACTTTCAACGCGTTGCGCATTACACACAAAAACTGAAATTAAAACAAAAGCCAGGGAAAGAATTAAATTTCTTATTTTTTTCATAGCAATAGTTTTTCAATTATTTATTTAATATTAAAACACAAATCTACAGAAAAAACAAAAAAAACAGATAAAAAACCAAGTGAATTAACAAGACGCTATTCTTCGGGCCGTTCAACATACAACTGCGAGGTACTAACCCGTGTGACCACAATCGTTTCGTTACGGTCGATAAAACCACTTTCTGCAACGGCATCGTAAACTTCTCCTTCTATCAACACCTTACCGCCCGGACGCAAAACGGTTTGGGCAGTCCCGGTTTTTCCTTTCAACGCAACAAATGAAGCATCCACATTCAGATATCCGTCTTTTACATCCTGCACCGTATTTAAAGCCAGGTTTTTAAATGGGCCCGAATGGGCAGAAAACAATTTCTTGCCAAGATACAGTGATAAAATAAAACCCCCGAATATTCCAACCACAACGGTCATAATAGCAACGCCAAGTCTTTGCGTATCTACCGGTTCGAAATCGAAAACCACATTTTCGACTAAACTTAACACCAGTGCCACAAAAACCAGCAAAACACCCGAAATTCCGGCCACACCAAATCCGGGAATTACAAAAATTTCGATGGCAATCAGAATAAGTCCTATCAGGAAAAGCAAAATTTCCCAGTGTTCGGCCAGCCCCTCGAGATAAAGCGGAGCAAAATAGGCCACCGCCGCCAGAATGGCAACACCCAATGGAAACCCGACGCCAGGGGTTTGCATTTCAAAATAAATACCCCCGATAATGGCCATAATGAGTAACCCGGAAATAACAGGACTCACCAAAAAACCGATAATCCGTTCGATAAAAGACGGCCGGTATTCGATGAGGGTATAATCACTGATGCCCAGTTTTTGCAGTACTTCCGGCACATTTTCGGCAACGCCTTCGCAAAAACCATATTCAATGGCCTCGGCAGGTGTAAAAGTCAGCACTTTTCCGGTATCGATTATTCCTTCGATAAAAAATGAAGGATCGACCATGGCTTCTGCAATTTTGGGGTCGCGCCGCCATTGCTCGATGGTATCGTTGCCAATAATGACCGTTTTTTTGCCTTTGGCTTCGGCGGTGGCGCGCATGGTTGAACGCATATAACTTTGGTATTTGTCGGGCATCGATTGTCCGGTTTGATTGACCACTGTTGCAGCGCCAATGCTTCCTCCCGGCCGCATATAAATGCTGTCGCAGGCAATGGAAATCAGCGCACCGGCAGAAGCTGCATTGTTGTCGATAAAAACATGCACAGGAATTTTACTTTGCAGAATTTTTGTTCTGATGGAATCGGCATCCAGTACCGTTCCGCCGTACGTATTCATGTGAATCAAAAAAATATCGGCACCAAGAGAATCGGCGGCTTCAAAAGCCTGTTGGGTTTGCCGCCAGGTAGCACGTGTAATGTCGTCCTTCATGTTTAGCTTATAAACCACTTTCCTGTTGTCGTCCCCATTTTCCGCAAACAGGGTGACCGGCAAAAACAACATCACGGCAAGTAAAATCCGAAGTTTATTCATCATTCAAATTTTTCAAAATAAAATTTAATCCGCAAGGCGGTATCAGCAGCGAAGTTAAAAATAAATCAGCCATGTTTGACAATAAAAATCCACGCTTCAAAAAAAAACCTAATCCGCCTATTTTACTACCTTTGCCGTGCAAATTAATTTCATGAAGATGAATTTGAACAGTTTAACGGCCATTTCGCCGGTTGACGGAAGGTACCAAAACAAGGTGGAAAACCTCTGGAAATATTTCAGCGAATATGCGCTGATTAAATACCGCGTGTTTGTTGAAATTGAATATTTTGTGGCGCTTTGCGAATTGCCCCTGCCGCAACTATGTGAAATTACAGAAAATCAACTGCATCAACTCGGGAAAATCCACCGGAATTTTTCAGTTGAAAATGCGGCACGGGTAAAAGAGATTGAAAGCGTAACCAACCACGATGTAAAAGCCGTGGAATACTTCATCAAAGAAGAGTTCGATAAAATTAATCTTGGAAAATTCAAGGAGTTCATTCACTTTGGGCTCACCTCGCAGGATGCCAACAACACCGCAGTGCCGCTGTCCATTCAGCATGCTCTGAATGAAGAATATTATCCGCTGCTTCAGGAACTAACCAACAAGCTGGAAGAGCTGGCTGAACAATGGAACGATGTACCCATGCTGGCCAAAACTCACGGACAGCCGGCCTCGCCCACAAAACTGGGTAAAGAAATTCGGGTGTTTATTGAACGCATTCAGGTTCAGCTCGAACAATTGAAAGCCTTACCATGCCATGCCAAATTTGGTGGCGCCACCGGCAATTTCAATGCGCATTTTGTGGCTTACCCCGAAACTGACTGGCAACAGTTTGCCAACAGGTTCTGTAAAGAAAAACTGGGACTGGAGCGGTCGCAATACACCACGCAGATTGCCCATTACGACAATTACAGCGCCATTTTCGATGCCATGAAACGCATCAACAACATTGTGCTCGACCTCGACCGCGACATGTGGAGCTACATTTCCATGAACTACTTCAAACAAAAAATTAAAAAGGGCGAGGTGGGTTCTTCCACCATGCCGCACAAGGTAAATCCCATCGATTTTGAAAACTCGGAAGGGAACATTGGTATTGCCAACGCAGGGTTTGAACAACTGTCGTCCAAACTGCCGGTTTCGCGTCTGCAGCGCGACCTGACCGACTCTACCGTTACGCGTTTTATCGGCGTTCCTTTCGGGCATACCATCATTGCATTGAAATCGACGCTAAAAGGACTGGGCAAGTTGCTGCTGAACCAGCCGGCCATTGAAAAGGATTTGGAAGACAACTGGGCAGTAGTAGCAGAAGCTATTCAAACCATTTTACGGAGAGAGTTTTTTCCCAATCCGTACGAAGCGCTGAAAGAATTAACCCGCAAAAATGAAGTGATTGACAAACAGGCCATTCATAATTTTATTGAAGGGCTTGATATTCCTGAAAATATTAAAAAAGAGTTAAGGCAAATAACACCCAAAAATTATACCGGAGTATTTTAAATGAAAGACTTTTTACATCTCCTTCGACGGTTCATTCCACCCTACAAATGGAAACTCATCTGGAACATTGTTTTCAACTTTTTGAGTGCCATTTTCGGGGCATTTTCTTTTCTGCTGCTGATTCCGTCGCTTCAAATCCTTTTTGGAACACAGGAGTTGGTTACGGTTAAACCCGAATTAAATTTCAGCATTTCTTCCTTTTCCCAATATGCCGACTATCTTATCAGTCAGGTCGTTATTCAGTACAGTCACGAAAAAGCCCTGATTTTTATCGGTATTTTTATCATCATCACCGTTTTCCTGAAAGTGGGTTTTTATTACCTGGCCAATTACATGATTGTGGTTATCCGCAACGGCGTGGTTCGGGATATCCGCTCAAAAATTTACCGGAAAATCCTGAAACTGCAACTGGGCTTCTTTTCCGACGAACGCAAGGGCGATATAATGGCGCGCATGACCGGCGACGTAACCGAAGTGGAAAATTCCATCATGAACTCGCTGGAAATGATGATTAAAAACCCCATTCTCATCTTTGTTTCAGTTGTTGTAATGATTTACATGAGCTGGAGCCTCACGTTGTTTGTTTTTGTTATGTTTCCCATTGCCGGGTATATTATAGGCCGCATTGGAAAAAGCCTGAAAAAAGAAAGCCGCAAGGGGCAGCACAAAATGGGGGAAATTCTTTCGGTAATAGAAGAGGATTTGTCTGGCCTGCGCATCATTAAAGCATTTAATGCAGAAAAAAAAGCCACCGAGCGGTTTGAAAAGGAAAACGAGAGTTATTTTCACATTATGAACCAGCTGATGTGGCGGCGGTTCCTCGCCCACCCCATGAGCGAATTTCTTGGAACTACTGTCATTATCATTGTACTTTGGTATGGCGGCCAGCTGATTCTAAATCAGAAAAGTTCGCTCGACGCAGCCGCATTTATCGGTTACCTGGTTTTTTTCTACAACATCATTAATCCGGCGAAAGCTTTCAGCACAGCACTTTACAGCGTTGAAAAAGGATTGGCATCCATGGAACGCATCGATAAAATAATGAATACGGAAGAGAGTATCAGGGAAAAACCAGATGCTGTTTCCATCAGCGATTTCAGTTCAAAAATTACTTACGATAATGTTTCATTTGCCTACAATTCCACACCTGTTTTAAAAAATATTTCCATTGAAATTGAAAAAGGAAAAACCGTGGCCTTTGTGGGTCGCTCGGGAAGCGGAAAAACCACGCTGGTTGACCTGCTGCCCCGTTTTTACGAAGTTACGGGTGGCCGGATAACCATTGACGGAACCGATTTGCGCGACCTGAAATTAAAAGACCTGCGCAACCTGATTGGCTATGTGAACCAGGAGCCCATTCTGTTCAACGATTCGTTTTTTAACAACATTGCCTTCGGAATGGAAAACGTTACCGAAGAGCAGGTGATTCATGCCGCCAGAATTGCCAATGCACACGATTTTATTATGGCTACCGAAAACGGTTACCAAACCACAATAGGCGACCGTGGCGATAAACTATCAGGGGGACAGAAACAACGCCTTTCTATTGCACGGGCCGTGATGAAGAATCCGCCCATACTGATTCTTGATGAAGCAACATCTTCGTTAGATACCGAATCGGAACGACTGGTACAGGATGCTTTACTGAAACTGATGGAAAACCGCACATCGCTGGTTATTGCACACCGGCTTTCCACCATCAAGAATGCAGATATTATTTATGTACTGCATAAAGGTGAAATAGCAGAGCAAGGCACGCACGACCAATTGCTGGCATCGGACGGTCGTTACCGGAAACTGCACAAAATACAAATGTTTTAGAGATAAGGCGGGGCATAGAGCATAGAGCTTGAGGCTTGGAGCTTGGAGCTTGGAGCATTGGGTTTTAATCGATGGTCACTGGTAATTGGGAATTACCACAGGAATTGAATCAGTAAAAAAACTGGATATAAAAACGAAGCGAGGTTCAACAACATGTTAAACCTCGCTTTTATTTGCTTTCCGCTTGCACGGGAGGAGAGACTCGAACTCCCGACACCTGGTTTTGGAGACCAGTGCTCTGCCAACTGAGCTACACCCGTGTTTATTTTGCGAGTGCAAATATAGTAATTCCGTTTAAAATACCTAAAAACTGTGAAAGTTATCAACAGGTAATTTTAAAAAAAAGTCCATCGGAATTCTGATGGACTTTTTGCGGAGAGAGAGGGATTCGAACCCCCGGAACCTCTCGGTTCAACGGTTTTCAAGACCGCCGCATTCGACCACTCTGCCATCTCTCCAAGCGCGACAAAAGTAGAATTTTTTTTTAATCCAGGAAAACCTTCCTGATAAAAAAAATCAGAATTGCTGAAAAAAAAGGGGGTTTAGGGTTGTTTTTTTAAAAGTTATTTCAGAATTTAGCTGAAACTTTAAAAACAGTTCTCTGAAACTATTGATTTTAAAGGCCTCCCGGGGCAGAGTCCCTGGCAATACAAAGGTCAAAAACGAAATAATATATTATAATTTGCTTATTTACAACAATTTAGTTTTTCATTTAAATTTTTTAACTTATGAACAAAGCACAATTAATTGATGCAATGGCCGCCGGAGCTGGCCTTACAAAAGCTGATGCAAAAAAAGCTCTTGATGCCTTTATAGGCGCAACAACCGATGCCCTTAAGGGCGGTGACAGGGTTGCCCTGATCGGATTTGGTACATTTTCAGTAAGTGAACGCGGTGCGCGCACCGGCAGAAACCCACAAACAGGGAAAGAAATTAAAATCCCTGCCAAAAAAGTGGTTAAATTTAAAGCCGGAGCCGACTTGGCTGATGCAGTATCTTAACTGATTTAGGATACTAAAAAATTTAGGGGAAGCAAATCGCTTCCCTTTTTTTATTTTTGCACCTTAACAAATTGGATCATGCAAAAACAACTCATAAAACACCTGTCGGAATTCGCTACGCCCGAAAGGCTGAACCTTTTTGAAAAAGTACTGGAACAACGAACGGAATACATTACAGTAGTTCTGGAAGATATTTTTCAACCCCAGAATGCAAGTGCAGTATTGCGCACCTGCGATTGTTTCGGCATTCAACACGTACATGTTATTGAAAACAGGAATGAATTCACCATTGACCGGGAAGTTGCACTGGGGGCATCAAAATGGCTTAACATTCATAAATACAACCGGAAAAAGAAAAACAGCCTCGAAGCTATTCAAACTTTAAAAAACAAAGGTTACCGAATTGTTGCAACCACTCCCCACCTGCACGATCAGCTTTTGCCCGATTTCGATATGCAAAAAGGGAAAGTAGCCGTGGTTTTTGGTTCGGAATTGCCCGGGGTTTCAGAAACAATTAAAAATGAAGCCGATGAATTCCTGAAAATACCAATGGTGGGGTTCACCGAGAGTTTCAACATTTCAGTTTCGGCGGCAATTGTTTTGTATCAACTTACGGAGATGATGAAAAAATCACCGGGATTATCCTGGCAACTCACCGATGAAGAAAAAGATTCCATCCTGCTTCAGTGGCTGCGCACCACGATAAAAAGAAGCAGTTTACTGGAACAACATTTCCGAAAAGAACATGGAATGAGGTAATTCCCCCTCCTCTGTTGTCAATTGGAAGAAAGCATTTGTTTTAGTTTTTTCAGTGCAATCATTTCAACCCCTTTCTTTTTCCAGGCATCAAATGGAACAGGGATATTGGGTAGTTCTTTAATGGCATCCTCCACAACAATCACCCGGTTTACTCTTTTTACAAGCCCTTTTACCGCAGCATCGACACACACATTGGTAGTAACGCCGTAAACCACAACCGTTTCAGGATTTAATTGTTTCAAAATGGTTTCGGTCATCGGATTTCCGTCAAAAACATCGAAGGCATCTTTCCTGATGATAAAATTCCGGGATTTATCCTGTGCAAACAGTTCCGGAGTAATCAGGTATTCCTTATCCCAGTCGAAAATCAACGGATCTTCAGGGTCGGTCTCTCTGATGTAATCGGCTCCCCGGGTGTTGGCCATGCAATGTTCAGGAAATGTATTGACAAAATCGGGATTTGCATCGAGCTCAGGAGAATTGGCATAATGGTAATCGGCGGTATTAACTACCCTGATGGCTTTGTCTTTAGCCAGTTGTGTAAGTTCTTTCCATTGAGGGCGAAGTTCTTCGGCGCCCTCCACATACAATTTCCCGCGTGGATAAACAAAATCAATCTGGGTGTCCACATTCCAAAATAACCAGTTTGCTAAATCCATCATTCCTCTTTTAAATTCGTTCAAAGTACTATAACGTTTCTTCAAAATAACACCCTAAAGGTATTTATTATAAATGGTGCAGGCATAAGTATAATGTTAAAAAATGATAACGCATTACACTTACAACCCGCTTTCCAGGAAGGAAACAAATTCATCGGCATCGAAAGTTACCCCCAGTTTATGTTCTTTTCCGCCGGGTTCAATTACCACATGAAACGGAATGCTGTTGGTGGCATATTTATCAATCTGAAAATCGAGGTTCTTTTTGCCCATGGTATCTTTCATTTTCCCATCCACTCTCGAAGTGATTCTCTCCTCTTCAGGTAAACGGGTACGGTCGTCGGTGTAGAGCGCAATAATTATGTAGTCCTCCGATAGCATTTTCATGGCACGAGGATCGGCCCAAACGCCGTTTTCCATTTTTTTACAATTGGCACAGGCATGGCCTTTGAAAACCAAAAACACCGGTTTTCCCTGCTCCTCGGCACAGGCCATCCCCTGTTCGTATTCAAAATAACCATTCAGCCCATGAGGCAGATGCAGTTTATCGGCATATTTTGCCGGTCCGCACAATTCGTTTTGAACAGTTTGACCGCTGCCGGCTGGTCCTGCCTGATAAAATGACTGGCCGGAACTCTGTGGCGGCAATAAAGCTGATATTGAGGCGAGTGGTGCACCAAATAAACCGGTGAACAGATAAATTACAAACGTAAAGGTGGCCACCGAAAGTAAAAATCTTCCTACGCCTACATAAGGCAGTTCACTGTCGTGCGAAAATTTGATTTTACCGAGGAAATACATTCCCAGCAGAAAAAACAACACAATCCAAATTGCCAGGTAAATTTCGCGGCTAATAAAATTCAGACCATACACTTGATCGATGTTGCTCAGGAATTTCAAACCGAAGGCAAGCAGGATAAATGCAAATACAACTTTGATGGAGTTGAGCCAGCCGCCCGATTTTGGCAACTTGTTCAGTGCCGACGGGAAGATGGCAAGCAGTGTAAAAGGCAGAGCAAAAGCAAGTCCGAAAAAGAACATTCCAATCAGCGGACGCATTCCTCCGTCCTGAACAGCTTCAATAATCAATGCTCCAATAAATGGTCCGGTACAGGAAAAAGAAACAATAACTGTGGTTAGGGCCATAAAAAATGCACCCACCAAACCGCCCTGTTCGGCTTTCGAATCGGTTTTGTTTACCAGGCTGCTGGGCAAAACCATTTCGAAGGCGCCGAAAAACGATATGGCGAAAATTAAAAACAGCAGAAAAAACAACAGGTTCGGAATCCAGTGTGTACTTAAAATATTACCCACATTGGGTCCAAACAATCCAAAGGTAAACAAAGCGCCTAACAGCGAAAATATCAATACTATGGATAAACCGAAAAACAATCCGCTGCGAATGGCTTTCCCCCTGTTATCGCTACCGCGCATAAAAAACGAAACAGTCATGGGAATCATTGGAAATACACAGGGAGTTAATATGGCGGCAAATCCGGCCAGAGCCGAAATCAGAATAAAAAGCCATAGGGTTTGTCCGCTTGCCGAACCGCCCGAAGAAGTACCTGCAACCAACTCACCAGCAGGAACCGATGAAGCTTCGGCATCCCCTCCTACACTTCCGTTAAATGGAAAAGTAAATTCAATTTCATTGGGAGGAAGACACATCTCATCGTCACAGCCCATAAAAAGGACATAGCCGTTAATTTCAACCGGATCATCGGATTTTAATCTGATTCTTTGGGTTAAGGTAGCCCTCTCACTAAAAAACCGAAGATTAAGCTGAAAAATATTGTCGAATTTCTCCACGGGTTCAGGCTCCTTTTCCAGTTCGCCGACAAATTCAAACAAGGTGGTATCTTCAAAAACAATTTGGGTAGCAATGGGGCCTCCTTCGGGCAGGTCGGTATCATACAAATTCCAGTTTTCATCTATACCAGCTTCAAAAATAAGTTCTACATCTCTACCCGTTTGTTTTGAATCGAAAGTCCATTTAATAGGCTCGATAATCTGGCTAAACGCAGAAAAAGCAATAAAATAAGTAAATACTATCAG
>Ga0209614_1000766_pt1 | contig 26984 bp, 23 predicted proteins | sample BlaSprsedimmetaG_FD_185484 | JGI IMG/M metagenome (GOLD analysis project Ga0209614, IMG submission 185484) | Hot spring sediment bacterial and archeal communities from California, USA to study Microbial Dark Matter (Phase II) - Blank Spring... ... | reverse complement strand
ATCTTGGGTTTACTGCCCCGATTATTGCGATAACACTCATCGCTTACTTCAGCTCCTCGACCAAGAAAATACAGGAGTTCATGACATCCACCCAGGCTGCTGCAAAAATCAAGCTGCTCATGGGGGCTTTGTTTGTAGTCTTCTTTGTAATAATGCTGAATATCACGCTCAAAACATTCAATTTGATTTAGGCAGCAAGGTTCGTCGGAACTTAGAACGGGAATGACAAAGAAGCCCGATGGAAAACAGGATCAGTCAGTATGGGTTCATCCGGCTTTCGTAATTTGTCAGAAGCTTTATATTACCAGCACGTGTTTCCAATAGCTCATGCAAGAAAACCTCATCATTACGCACAAGTCAGGGAATCCAACGGCGTTCGACACTGACTCTTGCGGGAATACTTTGGTACGCCCTTATGATCCTGAGCATGAGTACTCCTTTGAGGGAGGAGGGGATGCGCCTCTGAAGGATCGAGTGGAAGATCCAGATAGATCAGTGGGAGAGCTCCGCTTCGAGAAAAAGCATATTTGATACTATCAGGATCAAGGAGAGAAGGCAGATCCAATAGCATTACTGTGAGATGGCAGAGTAAAAGAAGCGAGAAAAGGTACAGATCACGGGAACCACTCATTCCCTATTTTCGCAAGAACACACTCCCCGCCGCAAGCGTGGATTTAGGATAAAGAGCGAAGAAGCGAATATAATCATGTCTACTTGACAATGATGACTTTGCCTGGAGAAGACGATTGATTTTCAGAGAATATGATGTAAGTATTGATTAGTAAAGAAAACGGGGAGCCTTCCGGCTCCCCGAATTACATAAGGCGTAAGTTGCTTCTATTATTCTTCGTCCTCCGAATCATCTGAGTCATCGACTACTTTTTCCGAAGGTTTTTCTTCATCTGAAGAGACTTCGACAGTTTTTTCGGCAGTCGATTCTTTCTTAGTTTCGAGAGCAGCGGCATTGAGCCCCTCTCTGCCTTCAAGAATTGCATCGGCCATGGTATGAACGATCAACTGAATTGCCCTTATGGCATCGTCGTTTCCGGGGATTATGAAGTCTATTACATCTGGATCACAGTTGGTGTCTGCGATACCGATAACCTTAATGCCGAGTTTGTTGGCTTCTGCAACGGCGATTTCTTCCTGTTTGGGATCAACTATGAAGATCACGTCTGGAAGCTTCTGCATTTCCTTGACACCGCTGAGATTCTTTCTAAGTTTGTCGAGCCTTTTGTTTATCATGCTCTGCTCTTTCTTGGGTAGAGCGGCGAGCTTTCCCGACTCTTCCATTTCTTCGAAGTTCTTTAAAGCTTCGATTCTTTTCTTGATCGTGGTGAAGTTCGTAAGAAGTCCGCCAAGCCAGCGGTTGTTGACATAAAAGGAGTCACATCTCTTCGCTTCTTCTTGTACGATTTGCTGAGCCTGCCTCTTAGTGCCAACAAAAAGGAACGTTGCGCCTTCCTGAGCAGAATTTCTCACATGCTCATAAGCTTCTTCGATGAGTTTCAAGGTCTTCTGAAGATCCACAATATAGATGCCTTTTCTCTCACCATAAATATACGGCTTCATCTTGGGGTTCCATCTTCTCGTTCTGTGACCGAAGTGAACTCCGGCTTCGAGAAGCTGCTTCATTGATACTACCGACACAAATACACCTCCGTTTTGGTTTTCCTCCGGCTCTGCAAGCGATCGACCCCCACAATGAGGGCACCGGGATCGATTGCGATTACTGCCGTGTGTTGTCCTCGTCTTTGACGAGATCTCTATATGTGTATCTCTTTGCGTTTAACCAAAGGTCCTCGAGAGAATAGAACTCTCTTCCCTTTTTACTGAATATGTGGATGATGAAGTAACCGCCATCGATTACCATCCAGTCATATCCCTTTCCTTTGTCGTAGAAGATTATCCGGACTGATTCCCTTTCAACATATTCCAGAACCCCCTCCCTGAGGGCATCCATGTGTGGATCGGAATTTGCTGTTGTCACAACAAAGTAGTCAGAAAGATTTGACACCTTGGAGATATCGAGTACTACTATCTCCTCTCCGTGCTTTTTGTCAAGTATCTCTACAATTTCCTTCACTACATTATCCAAAGAAAAATTCTCCTGTTCATATAATAGTTATCCGTTGACGGTTCACCGTTCACCGCAAAAGAATAAGTGAACGAACTAAGCAAAATGATTTCTCCCATACCCACTTCCACTAAATATTGATTTCATACTATTCTACGGTGACACTCTTCGCAAGATTCCTGGGTTTATCTGGATCTAGAGCCTTCCGCACGGCGACATAATATGCGAAGAGCTGTAAATACGGCGACATGACTAACGGGTACAGGGGTTCTAGGACTCCAGGTACTTCGATTCGGCTGTTGACTGCCTTTGCAACTTCTCTGTCATTCTCAGAGCAGATGGCTACGACCTTCGCATCTCGCGCTTTGGTCTCCATAATATTGGAAATCATTTTCGATTTTAGTTCATCCTCGGGGACTATTGCAAAGACCGGGAAATCATTGTCGAGGAGTGCGATTGGACCGTGCTTCAATTCGCCAGCCTGATAACCGCTAGCATGGATATAACTGATCTCTTTGAGCTTTAGCGCTCCCTCAAGGGCGGTTGCGTAACTGTATCCTCTGCCGATGTACATGAAGTGTTTATAGTCAAAATACTCTCCCGCAAGTCTGCTGCACTGTTCGTTCGCTATTGGCAAAGTGTTCTCAAATATTGTGGGCATGCCTTCCAGTTCATTCACAATCATAGCAATATCTGTTGTACTAGAGCCCATAATTTTCGCTATTCCTGCCCCCAAAAGAATCAGTACTGCGAGCTGCGCCACATAAGTCTTCGTAGCTGCCACTCCTATCTCCGGGCCTGCATTTATATAAATCACAGCATCGCTTTCCCGTGATATCGTCGATCCTACAACGTTTGTCAAAGATATTACTTTAGCTCCCATCTTCCTTGCCTTCCGGATGCCCTCGAGAGTGTCTGCAGTTTCTCCTGATTGAGAAATAGCAATGACCAGGTCGGCGAAGTTCTCTGATAGCCTTCTATAACGGAACTCTGACGCAACCTCCACTTCTGCGCGGATGTTTGAATAATCCTGAATGAATCTCTGAAAGACCAGACCTGCATGGTAACTGGTTCCGCATGCAAGAACGGTAATAGATCTTGCCTTCTTGATGTCATCTTTCAGATGCTCGATTTCTTTGAAATAAGGCGAACCGGCCTTGATTCTTCCCGTAAGAGCGTTTCGAAGAGTCTGTGGTTCTTCGAAAATCTCTTTAAGCATGAAATGAGCATAGCCGCCCTTTTCCGCAGAATCCTCGTTCCAGGTGATCCTTGTAGCGGACTTCTTGACGACAGACCCGTCTATTCTAGTTATGTTAATGCTCTCCGGCCGAATTATAGCTAACTCTCCGTCATCTACGAAATAGACGTCACGAAGGTACTTGAGCAAGGGAGTAACGTCAGAAGCAAGATATCCACCCTGTTCTACCGACCCTACAACAAGAGGGCTGCCTTTGCGCGCCGCCACGATCACATCGGGATGATCCTGATGGACGACGCCAATTGCGTATGCGCCTTCCAGATCAACTAACATATGTCTTACAGCAGCAACAATATCGCCCGAATAGTGATCTTCAATCAGATGGGCGATTACCTCCGTGTCGGTTACCGATTTGAATATGTGGCCCTTCTTCTCAAGCTCGACCCTCAGTTCATCGAAGTTCTCAATTATCCCGTTGTGTACAACCGCAATTTTCCCGGTGCAGTCAGTATGGGGATGAGCGTTGAAATCAGACGGTCCTCCGTGGGTTGCCCACCTTGTATGGGCTATTCCCTGTACAACGGCCGAATCAAGATCTCCGTCCAGAAGCTTCTCAAGAGAGGAGATCTTTCCGACGGCCTTCATAACTTTCAATTCATTTCCGTTGTTCACGGCGACACCGGCCGAATCATATCCCCTGTACTCGAGCTTCTTCAAAGCATCGACCAACTTCCTGATTGTAAGGTCTTTGCCTACCATTCCTACGATGCCGCACACGCTACTTTCCCCCAAGCTTGTTTTCAAGGTTCTTGACAAGATCGCCCTTAACCCCTTGATAGGCTACTCTGATCGCATTCTTTATTGCGAGAGCGTTTGAGTTTCCGTGAGCCTTAACGACAGCCCCTTTAACTCCGAGAACAAAGGCCCCGCCGTATTCGCTTGGGTCCATCGCCTTCTTTAGTCTTCCCAGTGCTCGCTTAAGAAAAAGAGCACCAATGAGACCAAACAGGCCGCTATTCTTGATCTCTCTCTTAAGCGTCTCGGAAATCAACTTCCCTGTTCCTTCCATTGCTTTCATTGCAACGTTTCCGTCGAATCCACTGCAGACAACCACATCAACATCGCCATAATTTATATCTCTGCCCTCAACATTTCCAATAAAACTACTTCCTAACTCGGTCCTCAAGTAGTCATAAGCCAGTTTCGTCAGTTCTGTACCCTTTTCCTGCTCTTCTCCTACATTGAGCAGACCGACTCTGGGGCTATCTCTTCCGAGAAGATTCGCATATTCATAGCCCATCGTGCCAAAATCACGCAGATGTTCTGCTCTTACCTCCGTATTTGCACCTGCATCAATGAGTACAGTGAAACCGTTCTTAGAAGGAATAAGAACAGCAATTGCACCACGATCTACACCCTTTATTCTGCCAACCACGAAGAGCGCAGCAGCAAGAACTCCGCCTGTATTCCCTGCTGATACAAGAGCATCGACTTTTCCTTCCTTCACTAGAAGAGCGGCTTTGTAGAGAGAAGTGTCCTTCTTTCTCAACAAAAGAGAAGGCTTCTCCGACATCGGAAAAACCTCTCTCGCATCAGCTATTGAAATTCTTGAGGTCTCTGGAGTCTGTTTCAACAGGGGCTTCAGTTCTTCTTCTCTGCCGACCAGAACTATCTGTAGATCCTGAAACTCCTTAAGGGCAAGAAAAGAGCCATCTATGTTGACTTCCGGGGCGCTGTCTCCACCGAAGGCATCGAGGGCAATCTTTATGCCTTGCATCTACTACTCACCGATCTCAAGAATCTGTCTTCCTCCGTAAAAGCCACAGTGTAAGCAAACTCTGTGTGGCTGTTTTGGTTCGCCACAGTTTGGACATGTAGAAACAGCAACCTTGATCGGGCTATACATCCTCACACGTTTCAAGTGGGTTCTGCTTCTGCTTCTTTTTTGCTTTGGAACGGCCACTCTAATCCCTCCTATATCTAACTCTTCAATTTCGATTTGAGCTCAGACACCACTTTGTGCCAGCCATCGGGCAGCTCTTCCTTCTTCTGGCACGAGTGATTTGGCTCCTCATTAAGATTTGCCCCGCAATACGGACAAAGTCCCGCGCAGTCTTTTCTGCAGAGAACCTTCTGAGGAACCTCAACAATTATAGCCTCAATAACGCGTTCTGACAAGTCCAGCAGATCTCCCTCGAGCCTCAGAACATTATCCAGATCAGCACTTGTGCCGTCTTCTGCAAAAACAACACTGTCTTGAAGGACGTAGGTGGCTTCAATTGTCCCTGCAATCGGGATTGAGACTACTTTCAAACACCTTGCGCAGTTGTCTTCGAGGACTGTTTTCACCGAACCTGTTACGATAATCGAATCCTTATCTTTATACAATTCGATGTGGATCTCTGCGACACTAGTCAACTTTATCTCTTCAGTGAAGTCAGGATCCAGCACAACATCTATCGTCTTCCTGAATTCGAAACTGTTCAGATCAACGATCAACTCATGAATTCTCGCCATTTCAATCACCTCTGTGCCAGCAAATACTACATCACGGTTATTGCGATTTACTCACGTTTCATTGAACAAATGAAGAAGATTCCTTCATCCTACATAACAGGCTACGGGCTATTTGATCGATTTCGTCCATGGTTCTCCCTTCCGGACTGCCGAGATCTATAGAATCACTCTTGGAAAGTCTGTCCTGTATGATTACTATGTCTGTCGAGAGCCTCGCTGCTTCTGAAGGATCATGTGTGACCATTATCACGCTGATTCCCCTCCTCATCCAGATTCTCTGGATGTCTTCCATTAGCCTGTCCTTAATTACAACATCCAGAGAGCTGAACGGCTCGTCCATAAGAATGATATCAGGGTTGAAGGCCAACGCCCTTGCAATATTCAGTCTCCTTCGCATCCCGCCGCTTAGCTGAGAAGGATACTTGCTCTTATGGTTCTTCAGTCCAACAAATGAGAGAAACTCTACCGGGTCGCACCCAGGCGAGACAATGGAGATGTTCTGGGAAGCCGTCAACCACGGGATTAACCTATCGTCCTGGAATACGAATCCCAAGCGTTTGCTGTCAAGTTCAACAGTTCCTCTATCGGGCTTCAGGATACCGCCAATAATTCTCAATAGTGTGGTTTTACCGCAACCGGAGCTGCCGAGGATCGTTAGGAAGAAATCACCATCTATGGAGAAGCTGAACCCATCTATTATCTTCTCCCCGTCAAACTGCTTATGCAGATCTCTAATTCTTAAATGCATAGCGGGCACTCCTTCCTATTAGCAGATCTAGAAGTTTCTCGGTAAGTATGCCGAGAATCACAAGAACCAGAGTGTAAGCGAAGACTCTGGTCGTGTTTATTGAGTACTTCGCATCGGACATTGCTCTTCCTATTCCGGATGCTCCAACCATGAACTCAGCTACTGCGACTGATTTCCACATGATTCCAACCCCAACTCTCATTGACGACACTATGAAGGGAAAGGCAGAGGAAAGATAGATCTTCCTGAGAACAACCTTCCTGGAAAGCCTGTACACTTTTGCCATCTCTACCAGCTTCTTGTCTACGTTTCTGACTCCCTCTGCAATATTGATTGTGAAGATAGGAAACAGCGTAAGCAATACAATATATACTGGAGAAGAGAACCCTACTCCCCACCAGAAGATCGCCAGAGCAAGCCAGGATACAATAGGAATAGACTGAAGAATCACTACCAACGGTCTGAGCAATTCATACAAAACATCGATCAGACCCATAAGAAATCCGGCGACCATGGCCATCCCCAGTGCGAGAAAAAGCCCAATAAAGGCCTTCGAACATGTTTCGGCAATATTCGACCAGCCTCTCGCGCTTGAGAGTATTTTCGTGAATTCCGCTATTGTTTCGCCCGGACCAGGCAATAGAAGGTTGCTTGAAACCAAAAGAGATGCGGCAAACCATACCAGTAGAAGAAACCCTACCGAGAGAATTGGCGCAAGCTGTTTCCTTCTAGAAGAAGAGAGCATCTAGATCAATATCACCCGTAAGTTCCTGATCGAGTTCCCGCAGCTTTTCGATATATATCGTTGTTTCTTCCCTGGCTTTCTCGGAGTCTGAAAATAGAAAGCCCGCTGTATCCATTGCCTTCTTCAGTACAGGAACGGGGAAGCCACCCATCTTTTCTGACACTATCTCCGCAGTCTTTTCCCTATTAGCGAGCGACAGGCTCATGGACTGCTGGTAAAGAAGAAGAAATGATTCGACAACACTTCTATCGAGAGAACCGCTTACGAATATCCCCGATGTAGGAATGTTGATTCTCCTATCGTTGAAGCTTTCCCATAGATCTTCAATCGGCATAGACCTTATTACACTCTGAACACGAGCTTCGGCAAGAGAAGCAAATGGTTCAGGTACAAGAATGAGCTTGGCTTTTCCGCTCGCAAGAAGCTGCACAGCCTCCGCGCCGCCTACGTAGACTATAGACGCATCTTTTCCGACTTCATATCCACGAGACTCAAGGGCGCCGCGAAGAATGGTGTCTGCTGTCTGACCAGGTGCCTGCAAGGTGTAGATCACCGTTCCTACTAGGTCTTCTATATCATCTATCGACTTCTCTGTAGATATGAAATAGAAACCATTCCACATGCTCACTGCTGCGAGCTTAATATCTACTCCAGAAGCTGCCAGCTTAATTCCGACGGTTACCGGAAGAAGGCTTATCTGCGCCCTCCCTGTAACCAGCATTGAAATTGCTTCGTCGACGCTTCTCCACAAATTGATTTCGAGACCCGGGACTTCATTAGAGATATCCGAGGAGAGTAACTCAGCAATCGGAATTAGAGTAGGACCAACTGGATTTATGTAATTGATGCCAAAAGATACGAGGGCTAGAGACACCACAAAAACTGTAATAATGAGTTTCTTCATAGAACCACCTCCACTAACAATTATACACTCAATTCACCGGCCTGACGACGGCTTAACAGCTTTGAAGGCCAAATCGCGAGCCTGAAGCCGAATCAGCACTCTCAGGGCCGATTTCTTCCCGATGAAGGCTGGAATCGCCCTCTATAAGGAGTTTGGTAATTTGAGCTCTGAGTGGTAGAATAATAGCGACATCTCATGCGAAGGGGGGAACAGTATGAACAAAAAAGAACTCATCGCTGAAATCGCTGAGAAAACGGGTGTTACTAAGAAAGATGCTGGAAAGACCCTTGACACAGTGATCGAGATCATCGAGAAGACACTGTCTAAAGGTGATGTTGTAAGACTCGTTGGTTTTGGCACATTTATGGTAGCTTCAAGGAAGGCCAGAAAGGGTGTCAATCCGAGAACCAAGAAGCCCATCACGATACCGGGCGGAAAAGTTCCTAAATTCGTACCTGGAAAGGAACTGAAGGAAAAGGTAAAATAGTGTCGTAGACTCTGCGGCGGCCGGAGTTGCCGCCGCTTTTGTTTTGGAGTGAAAGACTTGAAAGGAATCTGGGTTCTCTTTGTTATCTTCATTATTATTGTGGCTTTGGGTGCTTTCTTGAACATCTACTTTCTCAGGCAGTTTGGCGATGAAATGGTTTCAAGTCTCAGTACAAGGGAAATAGAGAACAAACTTCAGACCATGTCCGAAAGAGTCTTCCAGCTCAATCTGAATCTCGACTCACTCTCTTCCCTTGAAGTGAGACAGGATCTTTCGAAGATAATCACCGATTTTCAGGGGATTATTGCGAACCTGAATTCAGTCTCGGCTGGTGTTAGCAGTTCTTCCGTTGGGGACTCGTTGACAAATCTCTCAAATGATATGCAAAGTATTCTGAATCTTCTCACTTCACTGGATAGAAGAGAGAATGTTGACTACTCGACCCAGATAGAGGGAATAAGAGGAAAGATTGTCTCTCTTGAGTGGCAGCTGGAAGAGCTCAAGTCGCTTGTAGAATCCAGTATGGTTGATGTCAAAAACGCCGTCGCGGGAAGAGTTGTCTCTAACAATCCTCGGAGTGTATTTTACGAGGAAGAGGTTGGAAAAGGTGTACGAATAAGAATTGAATCCGGCTTCAAAGGAAGTAGCATTATCCATGACAACGATATCCTTATGATTCTGAACGAAATATATGCCTTGAGAGCCACGAAGATTTCGTTAAATGGGAAGAGAGTATTACCATATACATACGTACGCTGCGTAGGGGCAACTGTTATAATTAATGATGAGCCAACTCAAATTACGCCAATAGTTGTTGAGGTGTTGGGCGATTACGATTATCTTGTATCCGGTCTGGGTCTCTTGAAGGAGTTTTTCAAGGGCAGGGAGATTGAAATGACTTTTCTGCCTCTTGAGTTTATTACCATTCCCGCGGGAGGGGGTTGATTCAGTTGAAAAAAGTTACCCTTCTAACTCTTCTTATACCTGTTTTTGTGCTCTTTACCGGGTGTAACTATCCGTTCATTACTAGAGACGATTTTCTTGCAAAGATGGATGCTATTGAAGAGAAGATTGACTCTATTGCTCTTAGTCAAAGGAAGATAGTTCAGCTTGAAGATGCTGTACAGGAGCTTGCCTTTCGCATAAACTTTGTTCAAGCAATAGAGCCCACCTATGCAGGCTATGATGATCTTGGAGCGTTGAGAGCAGAACTTCAGATAATAAAGAATATGCTCGCTGAATCGGTTATCGACTCCGCCTCATCTGCAGCAATCGTTAAGACGCTCTATGACAAGATCGACGGAGTATTGACCAGCTCGGTAGAAACCAGCATTATGACGCGGGAGATCGATGACCTTAACAGAAAAGTTCAGGCCCTAGAATCTCTAAATTCCTCAAGATACACAGAGCTCGTCCAAAGAATCTCCGAAGTAGGTAGTTATGACAGTTCAATCGATGAAACGAAATTCGAAGAGCTTCTTGGAAGGATAGAAGAGATAAAGAACACCGAAATTGTTGTTGTTCAACAGGAGCCTGAGCGAGATGACGGGAAATACGATGAACTCGTGCGAAAGATCGAGCAGCTTGCAGCAAGAACGGATACTTCAGCCATCGATAGCGCAAGATATGATTCGATTGCAAGGAGGCTTGCTGAACTTGAAGAAACTGTTGGATCGGCCGTTATAGATGCAGAGGTTTTCAACGAACTGGTATTGAGGATTGAGGAAATGGACTCCAGGACACGCGAGCTTGCGGTCAATCTGGAGGCTATTGAGCAACAAGAACAGCCTGAACAGAGAGATTATGTGACGATGACCACCTTTCTTGGTGAGATTTCCGATATTCGTAGCAGACTTGGCGCGGCAGCTTACGAGACCATAGAACCAATGTCTTACGTGTCATACATAGTTAAATCAGGTGACAGTCTGTGGAGCATTGCACAGGCTTACGGTGTCACAGTAGATCAGCTGAAGGAAATGAATACTCAGGTCAAGAACTGGGACTTAATATTCCGAGGGGATGAGATAAAGATACCTCTCTCACTGGATAATCTTATGGCCAAGGCATCAATCGCGACTCACTTCGGCTTGAATCTTGGGGTTGACTTTCTCGTTGATTCAATTGAATCGAACTTCGGAAGCTATGATTACGGCTATGCCAACCCGGGAATGGATCTGACCGTCCCGCCCAATTCTAGGATAACCGCCTTTCTTCCCGGCAAAGTTATTCTCTCGGAGCGAGTAAACGATCTTTACGGTGAAATGGTTGTTGTCGATCATGGGAACAATCTTAAGACGGTCTATGCACGCCTTGGAAGCCGAACGGTAATCAAGGGAGATTTTGTAAGGGTTGGAGATACCATCGGATTGGCATCAGATGCAAAGGGAAATCTCCACTTTGAATTCTGGAAGGCAGATGTCCCTGTGAATCCAGCCGATATAATCTTTGATAATGCGGGGACTTTTGAGGTTACAATGTACACTGAGTGGGATGATGCAAAGAATCCAACTTCGCCATCATTCAAGATGACCGCAAGTGGTGATTTTGTTAAGGGATACCGTACAGTCGCCGCCGATCCTGCTGTCATACCTCTTGGTTCTATTGTCTATATTCCGTTTTTCTCATCATCTCCTAACAAGGGCTTCTTTGTTGTGGAAGATACGGGCAGTTCGATCAAAGGGAATAAAATCGATGTTTACACCCATGATTTCAATATCGCGTCGAGTTTTAAAGAAGATCTTCTCGTATATGTGGTGAAGCGACCTTGAAAAGATCAATGATGCTCTTTCTTCTTTTCATCGTGATTCTCAAAGGTAATGTGCTCGGAACGATCACTTTTGGGCAGAGATATCCCCTTGGCGTTATGCCCTCGGGAATTGTTGAGGTCGAAAACAGCAGCGGTACATACTACGTTACTCTTGTGAAAGGCGATTCAGAACTAGTTGTCTTTGACACCAGTTTCAGGCCCATTACGATTTTCGATACTATGAGAAATGACGGAATTAATGATCTCATCTATAGAGATGGGAAACTGTACTGTTTTGGATTCTACAGCGGTAGGCTGGTTGTCGTGGATGCTTCTTTGCATCCGAGTAGATGGAAGAAGATAGATGAGATTCCAACATCGAGCAGACTGGTTACGGGATCGTTCATTGATGGAAAAATCGGAATACTCACAAATGATTATGAGTTCCTAGTGCTTGATATTGCTAAGAGAGAGATAATCAAGAGGCACAAACTTCCGGTGATTGGACTTTCTGTGGCAGAGGATTCAGAGCATTTCTTCATCTCGCTTTTTCACAATTACAATATGTTAACCGGGTCCCATGAAACCGAAAAGGGGCTGCTGGTATTCGATGAATGGGGAAATCTGGCAAAGGAAGTGAATATCGGCAAGAGACCTTCATACATACATCTCGAAGACGATAGGCTCTTTCTTATCTCCTACGTTGAGGAGAGTCTAAAGATCCTTTCCAAAAGTGATTTCAGCGAAATACGCACAGTCTACCTTGGCAGGTACCCGAATTTCCCGATAGTCCATAACGGAAAGATATGGGTTGCTCTGACCGGTGAAGACCAGATAATGACTGTGGAACTTTCAAGTTACCGGACGGAGTATTATGACCTAATAGGTCGTGGCCCAATAAAAGTCTTTCATAACGGGGAAAGAATTTACGTTCTTGAGACCATTACTGGAACACTTGAGATTTTGGATAGCAGAGGAAATACGATAGAATATGTAGAGTTAGATGGCTATCCGGTAGATATTGTTTTCAACGGAAAGGAAATTGCTGTTTTGCTTCAGGAAGACTGGCAGACAGGAAAAAACACTGGAGCTCTGCTGGTTCTCAAAGCACAATAAGTCGGAGGTTTGAAATGGGTCTTAAAAACATTCTGAAAATCACTCTTTGCTTGTTAATCGTTCTGATGGTTTCTTCTTCATGTCTGGTTCCCAGAGCTAGATTACTTAAGCAGATAGATCCTCAGGTTGTGACTGAGGGAGAAACTCTTGAATTATTGCTGGCCAGTTACATTTTGTCAGGGAACGCCGAAGATCTGAATTTCCAGGTTTTGGAAGGAGTTGGCGAGATCAAGGGAAGTTATTACCTTTACGCTCCCGGTTATGATGAAGCTGGAGAGTACTGGGTAAAACTACAAGCAAGCAACGGGAGTGATTCAGATTTCAGAAGGTTTAAGGTGACAGTTTTTGATAACAATAGAGCCCCTTCTATAGAAATCAGTGATCTTCAGATCTCAGTCGGCGAGCAGATAACCATAGACTTGAGCGGATTATCGACAGATCCCGACGGTGACTCTCTTACTTATGAGCTAGTAGGCCAGTTTGGGCAGATAATTGGAACAGAACTGTTTTTCGACGCAAGAGAAATGCAAGTTGGTGAGTACCAGGTAGAAGTTCGGGTGTCGGACGGCAAAGGGGGCCAGGGGAGCTGCACTTTTCTGGTCACAGTGTTTGACTCGAATCAGCCTCCCGAAATAGTCATTCCTGACTTCACAATCAAAGAGAATGAGATCCTTTCTCTGGACCTTCTTGATTATGCATTTGATCCCGACGGGGATGAGATTACCTTCACTCTAATCACCGGTGTGGGAATCATTGAAGGCATTCAATACGTCTTCGCTGCCGATTACGAGAGTTCAGGAACGTATGATGTTGAGATCGCTGTAAGCGATTCAGAAGGAGCGTCTTCTTCAGGAAGCTTCGAGATAACCGTAATTGACGTCAATAGACCACCTAGCATACCATTCGATCCTGTTCCCAAAATGGCCGAAACAATTGTTCCGACAAGTACTTCGCTTAGCTGGTCATGCGAAGACCTTGATGGGGATTATTTGCTGTACGATGTCTATCTCGGTAAGACTTCGAACCCTGTCCTTGTTGCTTCAGGAGTTTCCGGAGAGACTTATACACCGGTTCACCTCGAGGAGGGAGCCCGCTACTACTGGAAGGTAGTTGCTTCAGACGGCGAAGACGATACAGAGGGCCCTATATGGGAATTCACCACCGTAATCCCGCCTGTGATTCTGGGAATTGTCTCCGACAAGGAGTTGATAGTCTCGCCCAAGGTTTCTATAAATGATCAAGACCTGAATATTCCATTGGATTATGTTGCTGAAAGGGATCAGACTCTAGTAGTTGAAATAGATGAACTTCAAGAGTTTGATTATAGAAAGCCTGTCGGAGATGATGTTAGGGTTAGCTTTATCGAATGGGACGACGGGGAGACTTCACCTAATAGAGAAATCCTCATGAATCACTCAATGAAATTGACTGCAAGGTTTTCAGTGAGCTATTACTTGAATATAGCTACATCGGCCCGATATGAACATGAAATACCTGGCGAAGGATGGCATAATGAAGGGACCACAGTTGTTGTTACCGCTCCGAAAATCGAGGGGTACACTTTCAGAGACTGGGATCTCAACGAAACTTATGGGATAGTGTGTGGGGAAGTAATCGTTGTCAAAATGGATTGTCCGGTGAATCTAGTAGCAAACTATACACACGATTGCCCATAGGATCGATACTTCTAGGTCAGACTTAGGTATCTTTCGTAAGTGTCCGGAGCAACTGTTGCGATTCTTCGCAAGCCCTTTTCGGCAAGTTTGAGGGCGCCTGAAACGTTGGCGCCGGACGATATTCCGACCATCAACCCCTCTTTTCTGTGAAGCCATTTCATCATAGAGAGAGCCTCATCGTCCTCGACTGTGATCACTTCGTCCAGCACTGATAGGTCGAGGACATTCGGTCTGAAACCGGGACCGATGCCCTGGATTTTGTGAGAACCGCTTCTTCCCTCCGAAATGAACGGGGAGCCGGCCGGCTCTATTCCGGCCACGTGAATCCCCGGGAGTGCCTGTTTCAGAAACCGTCCAACACCGGTTATAGTTCCTCCCGTTCCCATACCACAGATGAAACCATCCAGTTTGCCTTCTGTTTGAGAGTGTATCTCGGGGCCAGTAGAGGAATAGTGGAAAGCGGGATTGGCTTCATTACTGAATTGATCTAGCATAAAAGAATCAGGGTTTCTTTCGATGAAGGCTCTTGCTTCATCATACGAACCGGAGATTCCCTTTTCGGCGGAGGTCCTGACTACTTCAGCGCCAAAAGCTTCCATTAGCTTCACGCGCTCAATGCTCGCCGATTCCGGCATGAATAGCGCTGCTTTATAACCGCTTGAAGCAGCAAGCATGGCAATGGCGATTCCTGTGTTCCCGCTTGTCGGCTCAACGATTGTCATCCCTTGTCTGAGAAGGCCTTTTCTTTCTGCATCAAGCATCATTCCTAGGACAGCTCTGTCCTTTATACTGCCTCCAGGGTTGTTCTTCTCGATCTTTAAGAGAACTGATGCAGAACTCCTGAGAGAATTGAGTTCGATAATAGGCGTATTACCTATAAGATCATGAAACACCATTTTGGCTAAGCCTCCACACTCTTCGCAACCTTATAAATTCTTGCGGGTATCCCTGTTGCCGGAGAATCTTGAGGAGCATGCTCAGAACAACACTATTTACTCCTACCCTAGCGTTGTCGCATACATATTTAGGTTTAAGCACCTTCGCTCCTGCTCCAAGTATAACGCTTTTGCCCACATCGGGGTGCCTCCAACCCTTCAAAACGTTTTTTGAACCCAAAGTAACTCCGTGGTAAATCAGAGTTCCTCTGCCTACCGATGTGGTCGAACCAACTACAACCCCAACGTCGTGGTCGATTACCACTCCGCCTTCAAGCCTTGCAGCCGGGTAAATATCTATCGAATAGAGTACTCTTCCGACATAGTGAAGCACTCTTGCCATAAATCGCAGTTCGCTGTTCCAGAAAAGGCGTGAGATCCTGTAGAGTAAGAGACCGTGAAAAACCGCGGAGAAGAGAAACACATGCCAACTCTTTGACGCGGTTGGGTCCTTTTTCAAGATAAGGCTTAAGATCAAGAGATATGTCCATTGTTGTCTGTTTGATGCGCTTCAGTGATTTAATTACTCTCACCTTCTTCACCAGTGCTTCTGCTATATTAAGTATAACGATGGTATCGGCATTGTCCTTAACTCCGTGTGAAAGTAGTCGCATAAGAGAAAGTGAACGAGCCAGAATCTTACAATGTATTGATTAAGAGAAGTGAAGAACATGTATTATCTGGTGAGCGCTGCAAGAGCCCTTCACAAGAATAAGGAAATGTAATTATCGCGCTTGGAGGGTGTAGAATCCAAATGGGGGTGAGTTTCTTGTCGAGAAATCGTTGGTTGTGTATTGTGCTTTTCATACCATTGATCGCTGTAGGAAGTACCGGACTTCACGTAGTCCTCTCACCGTCTTTTTCGGTAAACAGTATTCCTGCCGTAACCAGTAACTATAAACCCGTTCTGGGAGATCTAAGTAGATACATGGAAATCCCTCCTCTCTTCTCCGGGGGAATGGAGATAAGATTGGGAGATTCCAGATTGTATGTGGACATTGACGTAAGACAGGAGTTTTCCGATTACTTGATGGGCAACTGGTTCTCGAATCTCCCGTTGTCTACAGCGTCTTTTCTTCCTTCGGTAGACATGAATTTCCCCAGGCTCGGCTACTTCGAAAGAAAGGATGAAAACTCGTTGTTCTCGATTGGAAGAAGGAAGCTGAGTCTTGGCAGTTCAACATATAGTTTCGTGCTCTCCAATTACCTACCATATTTCGACCATATATGGATCGAGTTGAACGCCAGAGCAAAATCGGGAGTGTATTCGTACAACTTCTTCGCTATTTCGTCTGACAGGACGATCGCCGGAGGTCCGAAGACTCTCCTCGGCCATCGTTTCGGATACATGAATGACAACTTGAGATTGACTTTTGGCGAGGAAAACCTCGTTTATGGAGTCTATCCGGATTTGCAGGACCTCGGACCGTTCCTAATCTACCATCACACCTATCAAGAGCGTTCCAACGTCACTGCTACACTTGCCGCCGAGGTTAAGTTGGGTAAGTCAGTTGTGTATGGAGAGTTCACGCTAGATGATTTTAGACTGGCAACGGAGAGTATCGACTCTAATCCCACCGCCTTCGGCTGGGTAGTGGGGATCTCGTGGAAAATCCTTGAAGGGACCCCATACTCTGGAATGAAGTTTGCCGAGTCGGAGAACGAAATAAGAGACAGAGGCTTGATTCAAAGCGGCGGACTGGAGGTTCGGGTAGAACACTATCATGCAACTACTTATCTCTACAATAGGGGAACGAGTATCGGCAAGTTCACCTATCAATACCGGTTCAATGTCTTGCATCTCGATTCTTGGCCCGTCATCACAGGTTTCTTCGGTTTTCCTTACGGGCCTGACTCGACTCTGAGTCTTCTGGGCCTGCTGTACGAGAGCCAGAACATATCTCTTAGCGTCAAGGCTGAGGTTCTCAGAACTGGCTCAGTCAGTATCGATTCCCCTTATGAGCCGCCTTTCGAACCGGATTGGTATGGACCCAGGAAACCGATAACCACTTCTTTGAATCTCTCTTTCGAAAGCTTCTTCAGTATAGATCCAGACACTGCCATTTTTGCCGGAGGCAGTCTGCTCCTCTCCAGAGAAATGAATTTCTGGTTGAACATGGGTTTCATAAGAAGGTTTTCATTATTATAGGGAGGTATTTCGGATGAAGAAAATCGTTTTGCTGTTATTCCTGGCTTTTGCTGTAGCTTTATTTGGGAGTCAGGGGAGACTCTTGTTCAAAGGTACAGATCAATACAATCTTCTACTGGGCAGAAATCTCATCGAGGGAAAGACAGTTTTCACTCCCAACACAGCTCTTCCTGAGGGATTTGCCTCTGTTCAGATTGGACAGCTTTGGGTTAAGTATTATGTCGGTACGAATATCTTTCTCAGATTCACTCCTCAGTTCCTTATTCACAACTTCGAACCGTTCAAGGAGACCGGGTGGTTGGAATCAGTGGTTCCTCTTTACCTCAGGTATCGTTATGATACTCTGAAGCCCTGGCTTGTTCTGGGTTTTATGAGCGAAGTCACAAACAATGTACTGGGTTTCGTCAACCTAGACATTCCGAAGGACTACAGAAGCTACATCAGCCATGGAAAAGGCTTCGATTCTAAGCCATATATGAATTTCCCGGTCGAACTCTTCGAGGGGAAACTGGAGGCACTCGATATGAGCTGGCCCACCTTCGGCTATGTCTCCTATGCAAACGAAAGCCTTTACGCTTCTCTGGGAAGGTATAAGGTTGCGTGGGGTCCCATGCGTAACGGCCTGATGATAAGTGATGCTTCATCATATTATGACAATATTTCTGCTTCCTATACCACTTCATTGTGGAAGGACGGCCGCTTCACATATTCCTTTCTCGTAATCACACCGACTTCGTTGCTGAACTCAGAGGAGTGGCAGAAGCAGGGTAAGATCTGGGATCTCAATCAGAGAAGAGCATATACAGAAGGGGCAAAGACGATTATCGGACACAGGTTCGATGTTAAGTTCGCTGATTGGGGAAGGGTCGGTGCAGGAGAGCTGAATGTCGTTGGCGGAAAGCATCCAGATCTGAATGATGCCAATCCATTCATCATTTTCCACAATACCTATGGTGAAGATTTTTCGAACGTAATGGCTTCACTTGACTTTTCCCTGGTTCCTTTCAAAGGAGTTGAAGTCTACGGAGAAATAGCAATTGACGATGTTTCATTCGGTTCGACCGAGGCAGGCGCAAGAGGAAAACCAACTGCCCTCGCTTACGGTGGAGGTTTAAGATATGCAGTAGACTTAGGTGAAATGCTGCTTCTTGCGTCTGCCGAAGTCTATCATGCCGACACTTGGATGTACAATCGCTGGCAGCCCCTTCAGACATTCACAAACAGGATATACACGAAATCGGAACTACCCGGGAGCAGAGATTTCACTGACTATCCGCTGGGCTTCAAGTATGGACCTGATCTGAACGGATTCTCAGTAATGGCGAACCTGATAATGATCAACGGGCTATCCATATCCTTTGTGTACGACTATTTCAAACAGGGCGAAGTGACTCTAAGAACTCCCTATCTGAACATGAAAGAGCCCGAGGATGACCCAGGAGAGTTCACCGATCCAAAGGATTGGAGTGGTCCCGTCGGCAAGACTGTCAATGCAAACATCATGAAGCTGAATATCTCGGTACCATACAACAACTTCACTTTTGGGGGTGACTTTTCTCTCTATTTCGGAGATTACTTTAACAAGAACGGGGGATATGAGAAACCTATTTTCGAGATCAGGCCTTATGTGTCTTATATCTTCTAGGTTGTGGTGGGACCGGGCGAGCAAGTTCATAAAGCTCAGATGTTTGCTGCCACTGCAAAGCCGCCCGAGCCTTCGATGGTCAGCGTTTTCCGAATTCAACGAAGAGGCTAGACGCTGAATTAAGTATATCTAGAGGGGTAAGATTCCGAGCGCGTGTAGAGTTCAGAGGTTTGTAAATCAGGATCGGCAAGCTCCGCTTCGAGAAAAACCATATTCGCCACTACTAAGAGCAGGAGGAGGAAGCAGATCCTGTACAGTATCGTTGCTGACAGTACAATGGGGTGAAAAACGGTATAGACCACAGTAACCGGTCAGTCTCTATTTTTGATTCTTGGCTTTTCACAGCGCTCAGCGTGCAGCGTTTCTTGACAAGCGGGCCTTTGAGCCGCAAGCTGTCCCCCACCGCTCAAGCGTGGACTAAGACCAAGAGCGTAGAGAGCGCAAAGCCGTTTTTTGTTTGACAATGATGACAACCCTTGAAATAAGGAACAAAATGCTTGGGAGCCATATAGAGATCATCCAGGTAATGATGAGCCATAAGAGCCGCTGGACGCTTAAAAACACAGACTCACTGTTCGCAGTGAGATGAAGTTCTCCGTTGACGAGTGGGCCTTTCTCTCTTCCATCCCTGTAACTTGCATTTTGAACGTGCAACTGGCCTGGTTTCTTCCCAGAGGAGGACTGCTGACGGTCAAGGGATTTTGGGCTTCCCGGCGCTCAGCTTCTTCTTTCAAGCGTCCGGCGGATCTTCTAGAAGCGAAGCCCTTGTCAACGATCCCTCACAGTGCACAGTGCGCAGCCGAAAACGCCTTTTACAGCTTTATTTTTGAATTGCATGATCTGTCTCAGATAAATCCAAAGACAAGAAATCCGATCACGAAGCCAATTATCAGTCCGAGGATCAATCCTCTTGTGAACTTGTCTGGTTTTCTTCCCGGAGTCGGGGATTCTCCTCTTTGACTTTCTTTGTACCAGTCTCTATCGTAGATTCCCAATCATGATCACTCCTCTCTTTTATGACAAACTCCTTCCAGAATCGCTTTATGAAGAGTATCAGAGGCACGGCGAACAATACACCGAAAATCCCGATAAGCTCTCCAAAAGCTACCAGCGACACCAGAACTACAAACCAGTTTATCTTAACACGATGAGAGAGAATTCTTGGTGAAAGCAGCCACATATCTATCTGATTTGCTATCAAGAGCACAATCGCTCCACCAATAACACCCCAGATGCCGTTTTGAACATAGCCGAGAACCAGCATCGGGATAGTTGTTACAACAACTCCCAAGAAGGGTATGAAATTCGTTATTCCTGCAAGAAGTCCCAGGAAGAGAGCGTTCGGGATTCCCACAATCGCTGCACCTGCACCTATCATAATTCCTTCGATTACCGATATTAGAACCTGGCCAGCGACATAGGTCTGAAAATCAGTGTACAGAGAATCGAGAAAACCGGTTACCCTGGACTGATTGCAACCGGGGAAGAGAATAGGAACCTTCCTTCTCAAGATTCCGGTTCTTCTTGCAATTACGAAGGCCGCTACTATCATGAGAATAATCCCGGTAATCCATGATGTAATGTTTGAAGCAACATATCTTCCCAGTTCAATAGCAGCGCCACTTAACCATTGTGAAGCTCTCTGGGCAAGGTCCGTAACGGAATCTGCAATAAACGGAGGAAGTCGTTCGAGCCACTCTTCAAACCTTCCGTCCTTGAAGAGGGCATCCATCTCAGTGGCAATACTACGGATTCCGTTGATCGTAATCGGAATGGCGCTGTATACAAGAAAGAATAAGAAGAATAGCAATACCAGTCCAGTAATGATTCCAAGGGCAGTCTTCGATGTTTTCTTTGTAACGAATGCGGATGGTGCATTGATTATTAGAGAGAAAAGAAAAGCAAGTCCGATGACCCGCGAGGTCATTGGAAAGAGAAATAGTGTGGAGAATATCGCAATGAAATATCCAAGAATCCATAGCCTAGTCTTTTCCATATTGGCGCGCCTCCAGAGCTGAGAAGATTTGATCTGCTTTGTGTTGTATACTGAATATGTGCTTTCAATACAGAGGTGTTCCTTATGAAAAGAGTATATATTATTGTGCTAGTGTTTATTCTGATTTCGGTCACATCGTTTGCTTCGACTCACTCTTCGAGGATACTGTCTCCCGGATCGGTGAAGGCTATGCTGGGTTTCAAAGATGTGGGATTGAGGATCGGCATACTTCCTTTTCTAGAGGCCGGTTGGTTCATCGATGAAGGGCCTTACTTCACTCTGGGCTATGATGCAAACTTTCATCTCGCTTCCCGGGTTTCTTTCTCTTCGTTGCAGGAGGCTAGGGTAGTTGCAGAGCTGGGGTACGATTTCAATGTTGTCTACCTTGAGATCGGAGGACTGTACGAGTACGCTGCTCCAGATGCATCCTTTCTTGGCGGGCAGCTGAAAACAGAAGTGTTCTTCGACAACGGTCTCAGTGCCATAAGTGCAACTTTGGGCAGATTTCAGAAGGTGGCCGGTGAAACGGAGAAGCAGAGTTTCACTTCCGTTGGATTTTCTGCGAGAAGGAGACTGGACATCGAGAAGAAATTCTACTTTCTGAGTATAGAGAGCGTTGAGCTTGTTGGAACGCTAAAATGGGAGATCAAGGACGATCTCTCAACATTCGATCCTTTTCCAGCGTACAGCTTCGTTGGAATACAGCTAAACCTGGGATTTTTGAACTAGAAAGCTCTTCTTCCCGCACATGGAAAGGTCTAAAGAATATGACGAATCGCGATCGGTTCTTAATCGACAAGCAGTTATGACAGGAGCTTTGCCATTTCGTCGACTTCCTTTTCGTCCGGCATATCTCCATCTACTGACATTTCCATTACTTTGCCGGCCACATATGTGAGAAGCCGATGAGAAACTTTGGAGGCTCGTCTCATAGACATTGAAGCACCGAGAGCTCTCTCAACCCTATCATAGAAGTTTGCTCTTGCATTAATAAGGATCTCCCTTACTCTCTTGTTCTTCATCCCGTGAAGCCAAAGATATACGAGAGAAACCATTATGTCTGACCTTTCCGAATAAAGCTTCAGAACTTCCGCGTAGAGATCATGAGCGATGTCCACTGGTTGTTTTGACTGGTCTATTAGTGGTTCGAGTCGCGGAAGAACGTAGTTGTTCAGAATGTGCCTAGAAAGGTCTATGAGCATTCCCTCTTTCGAACGATGGTGATAGTGAATCGCTGCAAGATTTACCTCCGCTATCCCTGAAACCTTTCGTGTACTCAGGCCCTCAATCGTTTCTTCAGCGATGACCTGTATAGCCGCCTCCATTATTCTCTCTCTTGTTTCTTGACCACGCACTGTCGTCACTCCTTTCAATCATTCGTATAACACAGATTATACCACATAACTGCAGAAATACAAAAGCCGGGGCAATTCCCCCGGCTTCTCCAACTAAGGAACAATTCTAGTGCCGGATTCACCTCTCAGCGCTTGATCGACCTTCTCAAGAGAAGTTATTATCGATTCCTTTCTCGTTCTTGAAACAAACTCAATTGCTGATTCTATTTTTGGCAGCATGCTTCCCCTTGCGAAGTGACCAGCATCGATCAGTTTTCTACCTTCTTCGACAGTAACTACCTTCAGTTCTTTTTGGTCTTTCTTTCCGAAGTTAATGTATGCGTAGTCAACACCGGTAAGAATTACCAAGGCATCGGCATCAATCAGTTTCGCTAGCAGTGCGGACGCTCTATCTTTATCGATAACTGCCTCTACACCTTTTATCATTCCCCTATTATCTCTAACAACCGGAATTCCTCCACCGCCTGCTGCAACAACAATTGTCCCATCGTTGATCATCTCTCGTATCGGTTCAATCTCCAGCACATCAAGTGGTATCGGAGAGGGGACTACACGACGAAAACCCCTACCCGCATCTTCTTTCACCGTCCAGCCTTTGGTTATTTCAAGTTCCTTCGCGGTCTTCTCATCATAGAACGGTCCGACCGGCTTTGAAGGGTGCAGGAATCCCTCGTCTTCCTTATCTACTACGATTTGAGTCAGAACGCACGCAATGTCTCTTCTTTTGCCTCGCTTCAGAAGCTCATTGTTCAGGGTCTGAGTAATCAAGTAGCCAATAGATCCCTGAGTCATTGCATCGTTTACATCGATTGGGAATGGAGGGAATACGTCTTTTGACATATCCTGTTGAACCAACAAGTTGCCCACCTGCGGGCCGTTTCCGTGTGTGATGATCAGTTCATAGCCTTCCTCCACAAGATCTGCGAGATAAGAGGTAGTTGAGAGGAGGTTTTTCTCCATTATTTCTGCAGTGGTTTTTTCGTTTGGCTTATTTAGAGCATTGCCACCTATTGCAACAACAATTCTCTTCATTTTGCCCCCTACAGCAGTGTGGCTATCATAACTGCCTTAATTGTGTGCTTCCTGTTCTCGGCTTCTTCAAAGACTCTTGAAATGGGACTCTCAAAGACATCTTCAGTCACTTCGTTTCCTTTGACTGCGGGGAGGCAGTGAAGGAAGATCGTCTCAGCCTTTCCGGTCTTTCTAATCATCTCGGTATTTACCTGATAGGGTTTCAAAAGGGCTATTCTTTCCTGCAACTTCGACTCCTCTCCCATCGATGCCCAGACATCCGTATAAATCGCGTCGGCACCTATTAGAGCTGAGTCAACGTCTTCAGTCACTTCGATCTTCGCACCCGACTCTTCGGCAATATCCTTGCACTTCTGAACTATCCCAGGATCCGTATGAAGACTCTTCGGCCCGCATGCCACAAAATGCAGCCCCATCTTAGCGGAACCTATCATGAGAGAATTGGCCATGTTGTTCCTGGAATCGCCAACAAAGACTAGTTTTCGCCCCTTCAAACTCCCGAGTGTCTCTTCAATCGTCATGAAATCGGCGAGAATCTGAGTTGGATGGTACAGATCTGTTAGGCCATTGTACACGGGAACGCCTGACCACTGTGCAAGAACATCAACTGTCTCCTGTTTGAAACCTCTGAATGCTATCGCATCAAACATTCTTCCCAGTACTCGTGCGGTATCCTTAAGGTCTTCTTTCACTCCCAGATGAATGTCGTCTTTCGAGAGAAAGACAGCATGCCCGCCTTCTTCTCCGAAGGAAGTCTCAAATGCAGTTCTTGTTCGTGTGGAGCGCTTTTCAAAGACAATTGCCAGGGTCTTCCCTGCAAATCTGACGGTTGGTGTTCCGCCTCTCTTCTCGACCTTAACCTGTCTGGCTATATCCAGAAGATAACGAATCTCGTCACTTGTGAAATCAAGTAGTGTCAAAAAGCTCTTTCCTTTAAGGTTTACGCCCATCTTAACCCTCCTTGTTTTGGTTATCTCTAATATAATACATATATAATTCCTTGCTTTCAATTGTGTTTATAGGCGCGAGGAAACGTAGACTAAACCATATCACAACAATGCGGTGTTATGCTTTTGTATGCTAAGGTATATTGCCCTAATTTGGAGGTGTCCGGTGTTCAAGGAGAAGTTGGAAAGTTCAGTAAAAGAAGCGATTAGGGAGTTCGCCATTGAAAACGAGAAGATTGACTTCAAGATCGAGATGCCTCCTGAGGGATTTGGAGATTTATCGACAAATGTTGCATTCATGCTCTCAAAGACTCTCAAGAAAACTCCGAGAGAAATTGCCACGTTGATTTCGGAGAGTCTTAGCAAGGAGCGAGACTACAGCAGAGTTGAGGTAGCTGGTCCGGGATTCATAAATGTTGATTTCTCTTCAAAATATGTCTCATCGGTCTTGGAGAACATTCTTCAAACTCCGGACTTCTGGAAAAAGACGGGCGGAACAAGCATTCAACTCGAGTTCGCAAGTGCAAATCCAACGGGTCCCTTCACTGTTGGACATGGTCGTCAGGCAGTATTCGGAGATGTTCTATACAGGATCTTCTTTTCTAGAGGTTACAGGGTTCAAAGGGAAATGTACATAAACGATGCAGGCAGACAGATAGGGCTTCTCGGGCGCTCTCTTTGGGTAAGGTATAATCAACTCCTCGGTCTGGAAGAGGAGCTTCCAGAAGATGGCTACCAGGGAGGGTACCTGATTGACATTGCGCGAGATCTTGCTGGAGAAGTAGGTGAGCAATTCAAAGGTGTCTGGAATGATGACTCTGAGAGTTACTTCAAGAAGTACGCTCTTGGGAAGATGCTTGAAGATATCCTTGGAACCTTAAGGACATTGAGAGTGGAATTTGACAACGTGTTCTTTGAGAGTTCGCTAATTGAAGATGGAACTGTTAAATCAGTCATTGAGACACTAGATCGAAAGGGGCTCACATATGAGTCAGAAGGTGCAAAATGGCTCAGAGTATCAAGCTTTGTTGAAGATGACGACAAGGTACTGGTTAGATCTAACGGGACAAACACGTACTTCATGACCGATATTGCATACCACTACAATAAGCATCAGAGGAATTTCGAGAAGGTTTTTGACATTTGGGGAGCGGATCACATGGGTCACATACCTAGAATGAAGGCCGCAATGAAATCTCTCGGAATTGAAGATGACTTCCTCAACGTGATAATTCACCAGTATGTGAACCTGAAGAGAGAGGGCGAAGTTGTCAAGATGTCAACTAGAAGAGGTGAATTCACGACACTCGATGAACTGGTAGAAGCGGTCGGCGTCGATTCGACTAGGTATTTCTTTGCGATGTTCGATCCCGACACTCACATGCTGTTCGATATTGACCTGGCAAGACAGAAGTCCAATGACAACCCGGTATTCTATGTACAATACGCAAATGCAAGAATAAGCAACGTCTTCAGGACTGCACAAGAGAAGAGCGTAGCTGTCTCATTCGATTCTCTAGAATTGCTTGACAGTCAGGAGGACAGAAGAATTATAAAACTGCTGACCATCTTCCCCGAAATACTCGATTCAGTAGTTGCCGATTATAGGACAAATCGCCTGACTTCCTATCTAGAGGATCTATCAAGAGCTTTTCATGCATACTACAACAAAAACATAATCGTCGATTCCGCGAATCCGGCTTTGTCGGGGGCTCGATTGGCTTTGTGCAAGGCGCTTCAGAATATTCTCAAAGGCGGGCTGGAGCTTCTTGGCGTTGAGGCTCCCGACAGCATGTGATGGAAGAACTGAGGATCGAAAAGCTTATCGCAGGTGGGTTCTCACTCGCCAGGACAAAAGACGGGAAGATTGCTCTGCTTGATGCAGGTTATCCCGGAGAAGTTGTGCTTGCTAGCAGAAAGAAGGGAAAGAACGATTTTCGCCTAATGAAAGTTGAGAAGATCATAATCCCTTCAAATTCGAGAAGAGAGAGACTCTGTAGAAGCTTCCCGATATGCGGGGGTTGTGATTGGCAGACTCTAGAATACCCGGATCAGCTCTTATGGAAGAAGAAGGTGATTGCGGAGCAGTTTGGCAGAGTTGGCAAGATCGATCTAGACGAATTCGATATAGTCGCTTCACCGAAGGCAATCAATTACAGACTGAAAATGGAGTTTGTTTGCTTTCAGGGAAGAAGCGGACTCTCTCTTGGGCTTTACAGAAGAAAAAGCAAGTCTCCGGTTAGCTGTCAAGGATGCGTATTGGGTCTTGAAGGTTTTGAGAAGGTGAGGGCCCTTATTGAAGGTGTTTTGAGAAGAACCTCAGCTAGACCCTATAACCAGGCTAGCGGCAAAGGCGAAATCAAGCACTTGATTCTCAGGGGTAATGGAAGCGGGATAATGGCAATATTGGTTACAAAGGGCGAGCATCTCCCTGATGAGGACAGGTTGGTTCATGAGGTGAAGAATAGACTTGGAGAGGTGACTACTCTCGTACATCTCATGAACTCAAATGACAGAGTTGTGATGAGGGGAGTCTCAAGAACTCTTTTTGGAGAGGGCATCCTGGAACAGGAACTCTCGGGGAAGAGATTTGAAGTTCCTCCTGTTGCTTTTTTTCAGAATAATCTCGAAGTTACCGAGCTTATAATTCAGCATATTATGAATGAAATGGGACAATCGGTCGGCAATTCTCTTCTTGATCTATATAGCGG
>Ga0209614_1000765_pt1 | contig 27011 bp, 20 predicted proteins | sample BlaSprsedimmetaG_FD_185484 | JGI IMG/M metagenome (GOLD analysis project Ga0209614, IMG submission 185484) | Hot spring sediment bacterial and archeal communities from California, USA to study Microbial Dark Matter (Phase II) - Blank Spring... ... | reverse complement strand
CACAGGGGAATGCTCAAATCGGCAATAAATTTTCAAGTCGGTAACTCGTGTAATTAGCATTTTTAATAAATAAATTCTTTATGTTACTTGGTGTTAAATAATTCTATTCCGGACAGTAGTGCATTTAAATGATGATACAATGCGCCGAAATATCGCCTTTGGATTGCCCGATGACGAAATTGATGAAGCTCTGGTATGGGAGGCCATCCGCGCGTCGCAACTGGAGGAATTTGTCCGCGAACTGCCTAAAGGCCTGGATACGGTAGTCGGTGAGAAAGGAACGCGCCTTTCCGGCGGGCAGAGACAACGCATCGGCATCGCCCGCGCTCTTTACGGTAATCCCCCGGTGCTGATTATGGATGAAGCTACATCCGCGCTGGATAATATTACGGAAAAATACGTCATTGCCGCGCTGGAAAAGTTGCGCGGCGACCGCACCATTATCATCATTGCCCACCGGCTGACAACAGTGCGTAACTGCGATGTCGTTTATCTTATGAATAAAGGCCGGGTATTGGAACAAGGTAGCTATGAATATCTGCTGGAAAAAAGCAGCGAGTTTCGGAAAATGAATCTTTTAGAGTAACGCAATGATTCTCCGTTTGTATAAACTGCCGGGCAATAAATATTTAGCCCGATAAATTATATAATTATCAAGGTCTTCCGGATGAGGCTTTAATTTGGCATGGGCACGAAACCCTGGAAACTTATACAAGTCGCTCAATGTTTTTTCGTTGTCATGCGGTCTGGCTATCCGAGATCTGAAAACGTGTCAATTTTTAAAGAGCATTATATGTGTTCTTACAAATACTTATACTTGTTTTGCTGTACTAAAAACCCAGAAGAGCCTATAAAATGAAAGCAAGCAAGGCTACTTCATAAATGTCCGCGTCGTTTCAGCAGAGCTATAGTTCAAATTTCTTTGAACAAAGTATCCAATAAGACTTAAACATTTATTATTTAACCAAGATTATAAACGGATGTCCCCCGAATATTTTGTGGACGAGATTGACGCCGATATCAGTGGAGCAAAAAGTCGTTGATTTTTAGCCGATAATGTTCCACCTTATTGTCGCCAAAAATTTATAAACGGCAATAAAAAATAAACGGAAGAGTCGTAAAATATTTTATAAGGAAGTTTATAACGAAATGGTCCTACGTACGCAGCTTAAAAATCCCAATTTCTATTTTATGGTTTTATGCGACGCGCTGATCTTTGCCATCGCGCTTATTTCGGCTTACATGTTTCGTTTTGAGTTTTCGCCTCACCCGTTTTACAAGGCGCAAATGCTCAAGATGCTTGTCTGGGTTGTTCCCTTTAAAAGCATCGTCTTTATCGCCATGGGGATGTACAGCAGCATGTGGCGCTATACGAGTATTCGTGATTTCTGGCTGCTGGCGCGCGCCAGCGCTTTGGCCACGTTACTCATCATGTTTTTTATTCTTTACGCATACCGGTTTGAGAATTATTCCCGAGTGGTATTTATTGCCGATGGTCTTTTCACATTTCTTCTTACGGGCGCGGCGCGGATGGCCGTGCGCTCATTTTTTTCCGCCTCCGGTTCCAAGTTCGGGCAAACCGCAAATGTCAAACATCATAAAAAAAGGGTGCTGATTATCGGCGCGGGCGATGCCGGAGAAAAAATACTTCGGGAAATCTTAGATAACTATAAGCTGGATTATCAAGTTACAGGTTTCATTGACGATGATCGGGCAAAAAAAGGCCGCTCTATTCATGGCGTGCGGGTTTTGGGTTCTGTTGATGATATGGCGTATATTCTGGAAAGAAAGGATATCAGAGAGATTCTTATTGCCACACCGTCGGCCAGCGGCGACCAAATCAGGCGCATTGTTGAAGTCTGTGGGCGTTGCGATATTCCTTATAAAATATTGCCCTCGATGGGAGGATTGATTGACGGACGCGTCAGCGTGAAAGTTTTGCGCGATATCAGTTATGAAGATCTTCTGGGACGGCCGGAAGTTAATCTGAACATTGAGGAAATTCGACACTATCTGGACGGAAAAACGGTTATGGTTACCGGATGTGGCGGTTCCATTGGTTCCGAATTATGCCGCCAGATTATCAAATATACACCTCGTTTCCTTGTTATGCTTGATTCCAGCGAGCCGAACCTGTTTCAGATTCAGATGGAAGTGCAAAATGAAAAATCCTTTGGGGCTTTTCAGGTCGTTTTGGGGAGTGTTCAGGACGAAAAATTAATGGAAGAAATATTTGCTAGATATAAGCCGGAAGTGGTTTTTCATGCCGCCGCCTATAAACATGTACCGATGCTGGAGAAAAATCCATGGGAGGCTGTTTCTAACAATGTTATCGGCAGTCGCACGGTCATGGAGATGGCCGTCAAGCATTGCGTGGAAAAATTTGTTTTGGTATCGACGGACAAAGCTGTGCGCCCGACAAATGTTATGGGCGCCACTAAAAGAGTGGCGGAATTGGTTATGCAGTCGCTGCGGGGTAACAGAACGCGGTTTATGGCGGTACGTTTCGGCAATGTTGTCGGTTCATCCGGTTCGGTTGTGCCTCTTTTCCGGCGGCAGATTGAACAGGGCGGGCCGGTAACAGTGACGCATCCGGAAGTAAACCGTTACTTTATGACCATTCCGGAAGCGGCGCAGATGATCTTACAGGCGGGCGCCATGGGGAAAGGCGGAGAAGTTTTTATATTGCGCATGGGAACGCCGGTTAAGATTGCAGATATGGCGCGCGATTTGATTCGTCTTTCGGGCAGGGAGCCGGATGTTGATATCAAAATCGTGTATACAGGTTTGCGCGACGGCGAAAAACTGTATGAAGAGCTTATTTCCGAAGGTGAGGATATTTTGTCCACTCATCATGAAAAAGTAATGGTTCTTCGTTCCGACCGGTTATTTTACAAAGCGGATAATTTAACGGCGGCTGCCGAGGCGCTGAATAAAGAAATTAATGAATTAGTCAAAGCGGCCGAGCGCCACGACGCGAAGACAATAAAAAAGAAACTTCGGCAAATCGTGCCCGAATACACGCCTTATGATAATGAATCAGTTTTGTAAAAAATGATAGTCGCACCTGAACATAGGCTGGATATTATTCCCCGGAAAATCCTGGTTATTCAGCTTGGTGATATTGGCGATGTCGTCTGGTCGATTCCCACGTTCAGAGCAATCAAAGCTTCCTTCCCCGCTGCCGGACTTTTCGTTGTTACCAGGAAACCGTATGGCGATTTGTTGCTGGACGATGTCTCCATTGAAAAAATATTTCAGGTCAGCGGCGGCGGCATTTGGCCGCAAATTAAGCCGATTTGGGAGATAAAAAAGGAAAGGTTCGATTTGCTTTTCGACCTGCGCGGTGATGACCGCGGCGCGGTTATGTCTCTTTTATCGGGAGCGAGAACAAGATGCGCCTTGTATTATCCCGGATTACACTTGCGTAATCGAGCCTTCACGCATCTGATTGAAAAACCCGTTCCGCGGGAAAAAAAATACGGAGCCGCAGAGCAATCGTTACGCATAATGCGTAAATTCGGCATCCCGGAAGTAACCTATGCGCCGCAAATAAGCGTCAAGGAGGAAACAAAGAAAAAAGTGGAACGGTTATTGGTCGCCGAGGGAATTGCCACAGGCTCGGCCTGGGTCAGCGTAAATCCTTTTTCGCGCTGGTCTTACAAGGAATGGGATGCCGGAAAATGGCGGGAAGTTATTTCATTCATCTGGCGGGAATATCATCTGCCGGCAGTTATTGTAGGTTCTGTTGAGGAACAAAAGCGCGCAGAAATACTTATTTCGGATACTGCCTCCCCGGTAATTAATCTTACGGGAAGGACAAACCTGAGGGAGTTGGCGGCGTTGCTGAAAATGAGCAAATTGCATATCGGCGTGGACAGCGCTCCGCCTCATATAGCGGCGGCGGTGGGCACGCCAAATCTTACTATTTACGGGCCGTCCGATTGGCGTGACTGGGTATTGCCAGACAAAAAAAATCAGGTTGTCGTGACTGATATGCCGTGTTCTCCCTGCTATCAGAAGGGTTGTGATGGAAGCGGAATCAGCAAATGCCTGGAAGATATAACCGCGGATACGGGTTACAGCAAACGTGCGGACGATAATGGACGTGCTAATATATCAGGCTTAAAGCGGTAAATAAAACAGAAAAGGATATAGAAAACACTTTTTACAAAAAGTTTAGGAGACGGGAAATGGGAGAAAATAATTTTTATTCAAAATACGGCAAGCGCATTTTCGATTTCACCGTCGCTTTTTTCGCGCTTATTTTATTTTCACCTCTTCTTTTCATTACCGCCTGTCTTGTGCGTCTCCGGCTCGGTTCACCTGTTATTTTCCGACAGGAGCGTTTGGGCTTGAAGGAGAATCCTTTTGTAATTATGAAGTTTAGGACAATGACCGACGCGAAGGATGAAAACGGCAATATGCTTCCGGACGCCGAACGTCTGACACGTTTTGGTGCCCTTTTAAGAAGGGCGAGCATCGATGAATTACCCGAACTGATTAATGTATTGAAAGGAGATATGAGTATTGTCGGCCCGCGTCCACTTTTTATGCATTATTTGCCCTACTATACCGAACGGGAACGTTTACGCCACACGGTTCGTCCGGGAATTACCGGATTATCTCAGGTAAGCGGCAGAAACTATTTACCATGGGATGAGCGTTTGGAGACCGATGTGCAATATGTTGAAAAAATGTCTTTTCTTATGGATCTGCAGATAATGCTAAAAACTATTGTTAGGGTTTTGAACACAAAAGATGTAGCGGTTTTGCCGGGGACGGTCAGCGTTCAGTTTTCACAGCACCGCGCAAAGTATAAAAATGCAGATAAAAAGGAAGAATAAATGGCACGAATAAATTACCTGATGATAATGTATACGTCAGGATGAGTGAGAGTATAAACCATATTTACACAGTGTAATGCTGTAGAAATCAGCAAAATAACATCATGCAGCAGTTTTTCTGTTCACATTGATAATAGTTGATGACTATTCTTAATGCTTTAACTCGACACAAAGGTGAATTTTTATGAAAAAGCTCATAATCTTCGGGGCATCATTTTTTGATGTAATCAAACTGGTTGATACGATTGCCCGGGTAGAAAAAAATGGCAAATCATAGGTTATCTTGACATTTAAACACGGTGCAATTAGTTGCTGCTACAGGCTTTCCGGTTATGCGCCGCAAAATTGTTGAAGAGGCAAAGAAAATGGGAGGGATTTTCACAAGTATTATTCATCCGACGATGACAATCAGCAGGCGGGCGAAAGTCGGAGAGGGCGCGATTATGATGCGTTACGGAATTATTCAAACGGGAGCTGTAATTGACGATTTTTTTGCCGCCGATGCCTTTGCCGGCGTGGGTCATGATGCAATTTACGGAGATTTCGTTCACATGAGCCCTCGCGCAACAAACTTAGGCGGCGTTGTTATAGGGGATGATGTTTTTTTAGGTATCAGGTCGACGGTTATGCAGGTTCGTATCGGGCGCGACGCTGTGGTCGGCGCATGTGGATTAGTCAATAAAGATATGCCGCCGAATATGATCGCCAGAGGAGTGCCGGCTCAATTTTACGCAAAGAAAGAAAAGGATTTTTTTGATACGTAACTATTACTGTATGAAAAGAGCAAATCCTCAAGGCATTGGCATAGAAGTTAATCCGGCAATAACATTTGCCTCCATTTACGGGAATGACTCACTGTTTGTCGCGCGCGCCTCGCCTAATGCCGCGCATTGGTTGCCTAAAGGTGATATCGCGCTTGATATGTTAACCGGTGGTTTGCTCACGTCGCTGGGCGATATGCCCACTCTGTGTGCCGCGTCAGTATCTACGGATGATTGTCTGGGCCTTATGCGTGACGCCGGCTTTCGGATTCCCTCCGATATTTACCGGTACTTTGATGTTAAAGACTATATGAGGCTGATTAAAAAACTATGTCTCGGCGGCAGAAAGATTGTAACTCAGCACGTTCATCCGGAAAATGAAATACCTTCCGAATGTTGCTGGGTCTCGCCATCAGTGTTATCATTTTTAAATAATAAGGCAAATCTTGAAAAACTTGTTCCAGTCGATATTGTTCCGTCACGCAAAATTTTACCCGTACAGGAAATGATAAAGGCCGATAGAACCTGGAATCCGCCGTGTGTTATCAAAGCAGTAACAGATGAATCTTCCGGTGGTGGCGTGGATGTATATATTTGCCATAGCCCTATCGATATTCAAAAGGCGGGAGCTTTTTTTATAGAATGCCATCATGTCGTAATTGAAGATTATTTGAATATGCGGCGGAATCTGTGTCTTAATTACTGTATGAGCAAGGAAGGTGATATAACTTACCTTGGGTTTGCCGAACAGGTTAGTGATGTTGATGGTATTTACCGAGGTAACTGGATTGATTTTAAAGAAGAATGTCCTTGCGAAATAATCGAAGCGGGGATGAAAGTTGTGCGTGCCGCATTCGATCGGGGATACTATGGATTTTTCGGAATGGATGTTGCGCTGCTTGAGGATGGGCACTACAAGATATTCGACCTTAATTTTCGCGCCAACGGCTCCACACCTGCCGTTCTTTACGCAGAAAGTATCCGCAGAAAGTATCAAAAACACGTGATGCGTTTTCGCCGTTTTACCGGAGAAGGTAACTATCGGCAAATGCTCGATGCAGTATATAAGGCAATGGGAAATGAAATGTTTTTGCCCTTAGGCAGTTGCGATCCATCAGCGGGACCTTATAAACAGCAGCAGCCCTTGCTGATCGGTTTGATTCTTGGTGAAACACGCCAGGATGTGCTGGAAAAGGAAAAAGAACTAGCTTCCCTGGGGCTTAATGGTTAAAATAGAAAATATTTCGCGAAAGGAATAATCAAAATGTCCATGTTGGGTGAGGCACTGAGGCGCTACAGCTTTTGGTTTGTTGACGCATTATGCGGCAGCAAGGTCAAAAAATACCTTCTCGATATGGAAAAAAAGATGCAAGGCGAATTTGATACGCCTTGCGATGATCTGGAAAAGCTTCTTAATCATGCCGTTAATACCACCGAATTTTACGGTAAATTCAAGGACTATTCAAGTATAAATGATTTCCCGGTAATTACAAAAAAACGGGTCAAGGAAAAGTACGGCCAATTTATTTCATCAGTGTATAAGAACAAAAAACTGCATGAAGTCAAAACGAGCGGCTCCACGGAAGAGCGCTTCACCATGCTGCAAGACAAACAAAAAAGAAAAAGAGTCATCGCCGAGATGCTGTACTTCCTTAAACAGTTCGGAGTTTATCCAGGGTATCGTTATATCGATGCCAAGATATGGTTTGAGGACAACCGGAGGACAAAGCTGGCTCAGATGGTGCGCAATATGAGAATGTTCGACTGTTCATCTCTCTCCGACGCTTCCCTTGAGCAGCTTTATGGCATGCTGCGCAAGGGACAAGGATTGAAGTGCCTGACCGGTTACGCTACATTTCTTTCATCCATCGCCCAATATTTCGACAAGCAAGGCTATTCTCCGGATATGTTCGATGTGAAACTGGTTGTTAGCGGCGCGGAGAGGCTGGAGCCTGCCGCTAAAGCACTTCTCAAGAAGGTGTTCGGCTGCCCAGTTGTGTCCCGTTACGCCAACAATGAAAATGGTTTTCTGGGACAGCAGGATTTGGACAGCGAAAACTTTGTGATGAATACAGCGCATTATTATTTTGAAACGCTGAAGCTGGATTCGGACGACCCTGCGCCGCCGGGCGAGCCGTCACGCTTGCTTTTGACGGACATCTATAATCGGGCTATGCCCTTGATTCGTTATGATACCGGCGATATCGTGATTGTAAAAACATCCGGAAAACATGATGCGAAAAAGATGATATTAACTGAAATATCAGGCCGTCAGGACGAAATCATTTACGATGTGCGGGGAAATAAAATATGCCCTCACTTTGTGGCATTGAAGTTCCGCGCCTATGACCGTTTGCCTCAATTTCAGCTGATTCAGGAGAGCCTGGAGGAATTCACGCTAAACCTGGAAGGGGCTGGCGACCTGTATCGCGATGAAGACTTTATAAAAACCGTCAAAGAATTGGTGGGATCGACAGCTGTCGTCAAAATAGAGCACGTGGATAAAATACCTCATCTTTCATCAGGTAAATTAAAAAAAATCATCTGTAAAGTTGATAGATTTGAAGGGCGTTCATAGCGGCAGGTATGATGGAGAATAATAATATATTCTTATGGTTACGGCAGATGCCTGAGTGGGCGCGAAGAAGAGGATTTTGGCTGGTTGACGGCCTTACGGGTGGAAAGATAAAAAATCATTTGGAAGAAATTGGCCGGCTGATCGATGAGGCAGACAGCCAATGGGCTGTTCGCCAAAAAGAAGAGTTGCTTGCGGCGCTTTTACGGCACGCGATTTTCACCACATCCTATTATTCAGGAAAAAGTTTGTCGGCCTTGCTTTCCGACTTTCCCGTGGTGAACAAAACAATCATCCGCGAGGCAGGAGAAAGTTTCTGCAGCAATAAAGTCGGATTGTCCGAACGGATCAGTGTTTTTACCAGCGGGTCAACCGGAACACCTTTTCAAGTTTATCATGACTATGAAAAGAAAAAAAGAAACTATGCCGATACTATTTACTTTGCCCGCCTTGCGGGTTACGACATAGGGCAAAAGTTGCTTTATATGAAGATATGGGTGAAGGAAAAAATGGAGCACCCTCTTATTTATTTTATGCAAAATATCATTCCGGTAGATGTCATTAAGCTCAATGAAGATCAGATGGAAAGTATTGTGAATAAAATGCATGGGGACGGATCCCGATACGGAATTTTAGGTTATGCTTCAGCTCTCGAACTTTTTGCCAGGTATCTTGACGAGAAACACGAGAACATACAGTCGAGAAACGTCGGGTCAGTCATCGCAATTTCCGAGGCGTTAAATGATTACACAAAGACATCATTGCAGCGTCAATTCGGCGTTCCCGTTCTTTCGCGATATTCTAATTTGGAAAACGGGATTATCGCTCAGCAGGAACCTAACGGACTGTCCAGATTTCTGGTTAACACGGCCAGCTATGTTGTAGAAACACTGAAGCTCGATTCAGATGATTCCGCCCATGCCGGCGAGTTGGGCAGAATTGTGGTGACCGACCTGTTTAACTACGCCATGCCGATGATTCGCTATGATACCGGCGATGTCGGATCGTTAATAACTGATCCGGCGCACCCCGGAAAACTGTTTCTGGCAACCGTGGAAGGCAGAAAGCTGGATTTGCTCTATGACTCTAAAGGCAATTTGGTTTCATCGTTTATTGTTTACAAAAATATGTGGAAATATCCTGAAATTATTCAATATCAGCTTATTCAGGAGGGAGAAAAACAATACCGGTTTAAAGTCAATGCTCGCAGTCCTTTTGCCCGTGAGAAGGAGCTTGTTGACGATTTTAAATCGTATCTTGGCGCCGATGCTGAAATTAAAGTGGAATATGTTTCCGAAGTGCCGCTTTTGGCTTCGGGCAAACGGAAAAAAATAGTGAATAATTATATAAAAGCATGAATGCTATTTAATTGTTTAATTATTCCGCCGTCGATGAGCTGTAAAGGTCTACCCGGCGGGGCAAAAAAAAGGACAAAAAATGAAGATTCTAATTACAGGTGTCGGTGGAGTTACGCCAAGGAGTTTTGCCCAGGCGTTAAGAAAGTACAGCAGATACAAATCATATAATCTGATCGGCACCGATTCAAATCCTTACGCGCTTGGGTTATACATGCCTTCTCTATTTGATAAGAGTTATCTGGTTCCCGACGCCGGGGATTCCGCCTACTGGCCTGCCGTCAAAAAAATTATTTCAGATGAGAGTATTGAGTACGCCGTGGTTTCGCCGGAAGCTGAAGTTATTGCATGGGCAAAAAAAAAGACGGAAAGTGGCCTGCCCTGCAGGGCAATCCTGCCGGATTATAATCTGGCCGTCCAGTTGGTTGACAAGGCTCTCGTAAGCGATGTTCTGGCACCATACGGACTGGCGCCCAAGTCCTGCGTCATTAACCGGGAAGATGCCGGTGATGAAAAAAAAATTAAATTGCCTTATCCCTTCTGGATCAGGAGCACGTCTGGCTCCAGCGGTTTGGGAGCTTTGAAGGTCAACCACGAGGGAGAATTAAAAGCATGGATGTTTATTAATCCTGAGATAAAAAAATTTATGATCAGCGAATATCTGCCCGGTCGCAATTTTGCTTGCAAAATGCTCTATTACGGTGGAGAGCTGATTAGAAGCGCCGTCGCCGAGCGAGTCATGTATGTTATGTCTAATGTGGCCCCTTCCGGCATTACGGGAAATACATCCTTCGGGCGTTTGCTCAATAATCCCGATGTGTTTAATGTGGCCCGGAAAGCCATGGATATTATAATGGAGAAGACGAAGTCCGGCAAGCACGGGTTTTTTACCGTGGATCTTAAGGAAGATGATAGCGGAATTCCCAAAGTAACAGAAGTGAATATACGAGCTGTTGCTTTTGTACAGTGCTATGCTGCCGCGGGCGCCAATTTCCCGGAGGATATAATGAGATTGCTGGATGATGATCCGGCTTTTGATAGAAGATTTAAAATATACGAATTTGAACCGGACGTGATTTTTATGAGAGATGTCGACGAACAGCCGATTATCATGAAAGAATCACAGATCATAACAAATTGCGGCGAAGTTTGCTGACTCCTTAACTTCTTTTTATTGCCAGCCGTATGTTACACGTTTGTTTTTTTGCCGTATAGCGCTATATTATCAGGTAATTTTCTGTCAAGATTACTCTAGGCGGACTGCCATTTAATAGTCGTGCAAACGGCAATTTGTTTGATTATCTTGTTGTAAAAAGGGTTTTTTTTTGCTAATAAGCCACCTGAATTTTACGGAGGTCTCTGAATATTAACTTATCGAATTTACTTAATGATTCTGTAGAAAAGTACAAAAGCCGGCCGGTTATTGTTTTCGAAAACCAAAGAATAAATTACGGTGGGTTGGGCAGAGCCGTCAATGCTGCTGCGCACCTGTTAATGGATGCAGGAATAGTCAAAGGCGACAAAGTCGCTCTGGTTCTGCCCAATATCCCCGAGTTCTTTTATTACTATTTTGCCGCGGTGAAACTGGGCGCTGTGGCCGTTCCCCTCAATACTTCTTCCACTACATACGAACTTAATTACCTGCTGGATAACAGCGACGCGAAAGTTTTGGTCGCCACGGAACCTGTGCGTAAGCGTTTTGAGGAAATTCGCGATAGACTGGCTACCTGTAAGAATATCATTGTTGTCGACAATTCCGAGCAAAAACAAAAGTTTAATCAAATATTAAAAAATGACAGTCTATCAGAAATTGGTGAAGATATAAATACTGATGATCCCGCGGCAATTATTTATACTTCCGGACTTACGGGGAATGCTTTGGGTGCCGTTTTAACCCATGGCAATCTTTATTCTCAATCGCATTTGATAGATTCCTGCGTCAAAAGGACATATAAAGATATCGGCCTGTGCCTGATTCCGCTTTTTCATTCTTTCGGCGCTACGGTTAACATGATTAATGTTGTGCGTACCGGCTGCGCTGTGGTGATGATGGACAGATTCACCATGGACGGGCTTTTCGGCGCCATTCAAAAAGAAAAAATCACTTATATCTGTGCCGTGCCGCGGCTTTACCTGGGCATGATATTTCACGCGGAAGCGGCCAACTATGACGTGAGTTCGCTCGAAGTTTGCGTTACCGGTGGTGCCGCGATGCCGCCGGAGTTTATCGAGCCTTTTGAGGAAAAATTCGGAGCGAAAATCGTGGAGGGTTATGGCCTGACGGAAGCCTCCCCCTGCTGCTCGTTCAATATGCTGGATCGGCCGCAAAAACCCGGTTCTATCGGAAAGGCCGTTCCCGGCACAACAATAAAAATCGTTGATGAAGAGGGACATGAACTTCCCCGCGGACAAGTTGGTGAGCTGATTGTCAAAGGCGACAACGTCATGCAGGGATATTATAAGGATGATACGGCGACTGCGGCTGTTATTAAAAGCGGCTGGCTGCACACCGGCGATCTGGGCAGGATGGATGAGGATGGCTATATTTTTCTCACCGGCCTGAAAAAAAGAATGATTATAACCAGCGGTTTCAATGTATATCCCAAAGAAATTGAGGATGTGCTGAACATGCATCCGGCAGTGCGTGAGGTGGAAATAGTCGGCAAAAAGGATTTGATGCGCGGCGAAGTTGTGCTGGCGCGGATTGTCTTAAAAGACGGCGCGGCAGTTAACGAAAAAGAAATATTCAAATACTGCCGAACTTATCTCTCTTCTTACAAGGTGCCGCGAGAAGTGGAATTTGTGCAGAATATAGATAATTGAGCAGCGCCATCTGTCATTGCGAACCTGCCTGCGGCAGGTGAAGCAATCTTATGTATTTGAGCTTTTGTTCATGAGATTGCGACGGCGGCAAGCGACGTCACGCGATGGCCGAAGGAGCATTGAGTAAAGGTTTCAAAACGCAAAAGAGTATATTTTAAGTTTTCAATATTGAAAAGGAGCGAAAAATGAAAGAAGCAGTAATTGTCAGCGGCGCGAGAACCGCGGTGGGAGAATTCGGCGGATCATTAAAGGGAGTGAAGACCGCTGATTTAGGAGCGTTGGTCATCAAAGAATCGCTGCGACGCGCGGGATTGCGCCCGGCGGTTAATGATTTTATTAAAAGCTGCCGTCCGGACGCCCTGGGCAAATTTGAAATGACCGAGATCAATAAAAAATATTATCAATACCAGGAATCGCTTAAGCCTGTTTATGTCGATGAAGTAATTATGGGCAATGTTTTGCAGGCGGGGCAGGGACAGAATGTGGCGCGCCAGTCCTGCATTTACGCGGGACTCCCGGAAGAAACTAACGCCTACACGGTAAATAAAGTGTGCGCCTCGGGCCTCAAGGCCATTGCGCTCGCGGCACAGGCTATTATCGCTGGCGAGGCGGAAATCATCGTCGCGGGCGGCATGGAGAATATGTCGAACGCGCCTTTTGCCGTGCCGGATGCCCGCTGGGGTTACCGCATGAGCATGCCCTATTCGCAGATTACCGACTTGATGGTTTACGACGGCCTGTATGAAATATTCAACGGTTACCACATGGGTATGACCGCGGAAAACATCGCCGCGCTGTATAAAATATCCAGGCAGGAGCAGGATGAATTCTCATTGCGCAGCCATCAAAGAGCGCGCGCGGCCAACGCCTCGGGAGCGGTCGCTGATGAAATCGTGGAAGTGGTAGTGCCGCAGAGAAAAGGAGACCCGAAAATTTTCAAAGTTGACGAGCGTCCGATGGATACCTCGCTGGAGAAAATGAGCAAGCTGGCGGTGGTCTTCAAAAAGGACGGCACGATCACGGCGGGCAACGCCTCCGGCATTAATGACGGCGCCGCGGCGGTAGTGGTAATGAGCGCGGACAGGGCCAAAGAATTGAATCTGGAAGTGCTGGCCAAAATAAAAGGCTGGGACAGCGGCGGCGTGGACCCGGCATATATGGGGCTGGGGCCGATTCCCGCCACGCGCAAGCTGTTTAAAAAACTTAATTTAACAATGAATGATATTGACTTGGTCGAGCTCAATGAGGCGTTTGCCGCGCAGGCGCTAGCCTGTGTGAAAGAACTGGATATTGATATGGAAAAATGCAACCTCAACGGCGGCGGCGTCTCGCTGGGGCATCCCATCGGCTGCTCGGGAGCGCGCATTACCTACACGCTGGCGATGCAGATGAAAAAGAAAAACCTGAAACGGGGCCTGGCTTCGCTTTGCATCGGCGGCGGCCAGGGCATGTCGGTAGTTCTGGAAAGGCCGTAGATTATTTTTGCCTCTGTTTGTGGGGTGACCAAGACAAAGGCGATGAGGTTTTTCGCGGCCTTTGTTTATGGGTTATAAATTGCGCCCGCGCGGTCATAAAGGATGTCTTAGGCGCGGGACTTTTGGGTTTTGCCCGTACGCGGGTTGTTCAGAATAATTAAAAATAAAATAATTTAAACAGGTTATGCTTTATGCTGGTCAATTCTTACTCTTTTATTCTGGTTTTCCTGCCGCTGGTAGCCGCAGCTTATTTTTTTATCAATAAGTACTTTCCGCAAAAATGGTCCAGGCTCTTTTTGATTATCGCTTCGCTTATTTTTATGTCCTTGTGGAACCCCTATTTCGCTGTGGTATTGATTGGTTCCGTTTTATTCAATTTTATCGCCGGCTCGGCCCTTTCGGCGGCGTTTAATGACCCAGGCCGGCGGAAAAGGATAATATTTATTGTCGCCATCGCTTTTAACATTCTGCTTCTGGGATTTTTTAAGTACACGAATTTCTTTTTGGGAAGCATCAGTTCGGTTTTTTCCGTCGAGATAAGCCCGCTGAATCTGATTCTTCCCATTGGTATCAGCTTTTACACTTTTATGCAGATAGCCTGGTTAACAGACATTTATCGGCACGGAGGATATAGGTACGATTTTATCAGTTATTGTTTGTATGTGACTTTTTTCCCATACGTAATTTCCGGCCCCATTGCTTACCACAAAGAAATCATCCCGCAATTTGCCCAGGAAAAAACCGGAAGATTCAACGCCGATAATGTTTGCCGGGGAATTTTTATTTTTGCCATTGGTCTGTTCAAAAAAACAGTTATCGCCGACACGCTGGCTATTGTAGCCAATTCCGGTTACGATGTAGCCTCAACCCTCACCTTTATGGAGGCATGGCTCACCAGCCTTTCTTTTACTATGCAGATTTATTTTGACTTCAGCGGCTATACCGACATGGCAATCGGCGCCGCCCTGATTTTCAATATTGTATTGCCGATTAATTTTAACTCTCCTTATAAGGCGTTGAATATCGCCGATTTCTGGAAACGCTGGCATTTGACTTTGACGCGTTTTTTGAGGGACTACTTATACATTCCGTTGGGCGGCAACCGGAAAGGCGAGCTCAGAACCGGCATTAACATCATGCTGACATTTCTGATTGTCGGGCTATGGCACGGCGCCGCATGGTCTTTTGTGTTCTGGGGATTTCTCAACGGAGCGCTTTCAATCATTTATCGCTATTGGAGAAGATTAGGTATCACCATGAACAAGGCGCTCGCCTGGTTTCTGTTTTTTAATTGGTTCAATGTCTCAGCGGTTTTTTTCCGCGCGCATAATTGGGAAGACGCTTTTAAAGTGTTAAAGGGAATGGTGGGATTGAACGGAATATATATTTCTCCCAGCCTTGCGGACAGCGCTTTCTGGCAGAAGCTTACGGTTATCGGCATCCAGTTTGGTTCCTGGCGGGAGAATTTGCTGCCGACGGACAACATTGTTTATTTTCTTTGCGTGCTTTTGATACCGTTTGTCCTTTTCACGAAAAATTCGAATGAGCTGCTTGATAAATATTCTCCGGGATGGAAGAACGCGCTGGCCGTGGCCCTGATGATGGCCATTGGCCTGCTTTTGCTGAACCGCTCCGGCGTATTTCTGTATTTTAATTTTTAAAAGGAACAAATTGGCATGAAAAGTATATTATGGCTTAAAGTGATGTTTATCCTTACCGCTCTGTTTCTTGCCGTGGTGACGGGCTTCAATTTTTATGTTGACACTTACGGTGTTCGTTTAAGTTTGTTCAGCGCGAAAAAAGAACTCGGCAGGATAGAGGCAGTGGAGTCGATCAACCAGCACATTTTTAACCCCGAGTATATTTTCCGTAATCCCAATCGTTTCGATTCCTTTATTTTCGGTTCATCCCGCGCGATGTTAATCGATCCTAAAAAGATAACCACTGGGAATTATTACAACATGTCGTATACATTGGGCATGCTCCAGCACCATGTGCCGATTTTGAGAACTTTCATTAAAAGAGGCATCAAAATAAAAACAGTTATTATCGCATTGGATGAAATATGCTTTGAACGGGATGCCGCCAAGCACGAATACCACCTGATCAGAATAATGCATCCGTCGGTTACGGGAAGAAGCTTGTTTGATATTTTTTTCACCTATTACTTCCGGTTTCCTCAGCGATTTGAATTATCCAACGGGCTGAAAAAGTTGTTTAACAAACAGCAGGAGAAAAAATTTCTCTTGAGTGAAAGAGGCCTTATTTTGTCCTTTTTAAAAAGGGAGAAGTTAATTGAACAATATGGAATAACTTTTATCGAAACAGAGATTACACGGTATTCTCCGAAATTCTTCAAAGAAGAGATAGAGAACGAGGCTCTTTCTCTCATCAAAGAATTGACAGTGATGGCGAAAAAAAATGATTTTGAGCTGATTATTTTTTTTAATCCGTTGTACAAAAATCAATACATAGAATACGCGGAAGCCCTTTTTTCCATAAAGCGCAAAATTGCCTCGCTGACCGATTATTATGACTTCAGCGGGCTTAATTCCGTTACTCTGGATAATTTAAAATATTACGATAAAGACAGTCATTACCGTTATCTGGTCGGCGATATGATTATCAAAAAAATCACCGGTTGCGGCGACGCGCGTGTCCCCGATGACTTCGGTGTTTTAGTCACCAGTAAAAACGCTGCGGGCCACATCCGTAAACAGAAAAAGGAACTGGAAGAATACAAAAAACGCTTTCTGGGCGGAGAATAATCGGCGCATTATCGCTTGCCTTCTTAGAGAAAGTTCGTTTTGCAGCATTTCTTATTGTGGCAAGCGCATGTGGTTTTTTGAATCTATTTTACAAGTAATTCTTCCAAAAATATAAGCGGGCTTTTCTTCCGGGATTATTTTATTTTCCTGGCGGAAATTATCAGCCCGTTTCCGCCCATGAGAATTTTCCATGAATTTGTTTCGTCAAGCCAGTATTTTTTTTTGCCTTTTTCCCCTTTAATTTTTGTAAAAAGAAAAATCAGCAGAGAAACCGGCAAAAGAAATAGCTGATTATACTTTGTTTTCTCGCTGGTTATGTTCTCTATTTCCAGACCGGCGTAATTGAGCGCCATTTTTACCAGCGGATATGGGGGCCGGTTGATGTGGCCGTTATTTTTGTTTTCCTTTTCAAAGTATGGTTCCACCGGTTCCAGCACACCGTAAAAAATATTGCGCAGCCGGCATTCGATGTTTGAATAATTGGGGTAACTCATCGTGAAAAGGCCGCCTTTTTTTAAGACGCGGCTGAATTCACGAAAAGTATGGTACATGTTTTCCACATGTTCCGGCCCGTCGATGCAGAACGCATAATCGAAAGAACCGTCATCAAAGGGAAAGCGCCCGTCAAGGTCCCCTTTGATGACGGGAATTTCCGGGTTGCAAAATAACGCAGTTCCGATATCCGCCGCGGTAACGTCAAAACCTTCGTTGTGGAGCATCCACGATAGTCTTCCCGTGCCGGCAGGAAAATCCAGGGCTTTTCCTTTGGGCATTTTTTTCATCATATCGACAACTATGTAGTGAATTTCATCAAGCGATCCTACCTGAAATTCCCGTCCGTAAACTTGCATATTAAAATCCTCTTTAATTATTTTTCTGTTTCCGACTTATGCCCCGAACTTCTGCAGTTTTCCCGCATGCGCCAGCGCGATAGCCATGAGTTTTTTCATCGGCATGCGCCCCAGACTTCCGCTAAGACACGCGGTTTCGCCAAAATTACTCGTGCTATCTGCGCGGCAGTTTTTAGCCCAGAGCAATACCGGAACGGGATGAAAACTGTGCGAGGCCATCACGGCGGGAGTGGAATGATCTCCTGTTACCACAAGCACATCCGGATTTAAAGAAAGAATCTCCGGCAAGAGCGAATCAACTCTCTCTATGACTTTGATTTTTTCTTCGAAATTTCCGTCTTCGCCGCGGGAATCGGTCGCTTTTATGTGCACATAAAAGAAATTATATTTTCCATAGCCGGAGGCAAGCTGCTGAATTTCTTCTTCGATGGTGTTTGTTTCCTCTGCCAGCGTCATTTTCAGAAGTCTTGCCACGCCCTTATACATGGGATAGCTCGCGATAGCCAGAGGTTTCAAGCCGAAACGCCCGGAAAAAGAGGGGAATTCATGATAGCCGGAATAGCCGCGTAAAAGAAGGGCATTTGCCTGCTGTTCCTGCCTGAGCACATTTTTTACCTGCCCGGATAATTCTCTTATCGCCGCCGCTGTGTCATCAGCTTCTGGCGCCAGCGCCTGCGCCTCTATTGGTTCCACTCCCGTTTTCTGGGGGTCGGTTTCACTTACCTGTTCGGAAAAATTTCCTCCGCGCAGAACCACCAGCGCGCGGTGTTCCTTTTCCGTGACGAAAAATACTTCCTTCGCGTTTTGCAGGCGTACATTAGCTTTAAGCTTGATGCACAACAGCTTGTTTTTATCTGTTTCGAGCCGTCCCGCCCTCCTGTCCGCGATATGGCCGAATTTATCCAGCGTGGCGAAATTGGCGCGCATGTAGAGATCTCCGGGGGTCAATTCAAAATTTAGCCCCGCCGCGGAAAGCAGGCCGCGTCCGACGTTATATTTTACCGGATCGTAGCCGAAAAGAGCGAAGTGCGCCGGGCCGCTTCCGGGCGTTATGCCGATACCTACCGGATCAAGCAGGCCGGTGCTTCCCTGTGCCGCCAGCCTGTCCAGGTTCGGCGTCATTGCGGTTTCCAGTTCCGTTTTACCGCCCGGTTCTTTGGGCAGGCCGCCGAGGCCGTCCATTATCAGAAAAATTATTTTCTTTTCGTTTTTAGCGATTAGCTTTTCGATAATTTCCGTATCCATGAAAAACTCCTTTTTAATGAGCCTGATAGACTAAAGACTATAGGCTAAAATTATTTTATCCTCCGCGGCTCGTGCGGCGGGGAGCGTGAAGCGTATCTCGTGAAAGATGCTGTACTCCCACCTTCAGGCTTAAGCCTTTCACCTATCTCCCTTTGAAATTAGGTTTTCTTTTTTCCAGAAAGGCGCTCATGCCTTCTTTCTGGTCTTCGGTCGCGAAGCATTGCGCGATAGCGCCTATTTCAAGAGCTGAGGCGTTATCCAGCGACATGTCAAAGCCGTAATTAATCGCGTTTTTGGCCATCTTGAGGGCGAAAGGCGGAAGCGCCGCGAGTTCCGCGGCAAACTTTTTTGTTTCTTCCATTAATTTATCCGCAGGCAATACTTTGTTGACCAGGCCGATTTCATAGGCGCGCGCGGCGTTGATTTGCGCGCCGCTTAAAATTACTTCCTTGGCGATGCCCATGCCGACAAGCCGCGGCAGTCGCTGCGTGCCGCCCCAGCCGGGAATAACGCCGATTAAAATTTCCGGCTGGCCGAAAACGGCCTTTTCCGAGGCAAAGCGGATATCGCACGCTAGCGCTATCTCCGTTCCGCCGCCGAGCGCGAACCCGTTGACCGCGGCAATGGCGGGTTTGGGCATGGTTTCGATAAGCCGCATGGTTTTATGTCCCATCTCCATCAGCTTGAGAATTTCCACGGACGTGGCGTTTTGCATTTGTGAAATATCCGCACCGGCTACAAAGGCCTTATCTCCCGCGCCGGTGAAAATTACCGCGCGTACATCATCGTTATTGATGCACGCGTTTACCGCGTCAAAAATCTCGCCCAGGACTTCCAGGTTCATGGCGTTTAAAACCTTGGGACGATTGAAAGTAATTGTCGCTGTTTTTTCCCCGATTTCCAAAAGAATGTTTTGATATTCCATTTGTTATCCTTTCCTGAAGGGATTGTTAATTATGCCGCACTCACTGCCACAAACGTTTAATGAAAATGAATGCCCTCGCGAGCAGGGGAAGCCGCCACCGGTCATTGCGAATCACGCCGTGGCGTAATGAAGCAATCCCTTGCACCGCGCACCGCTATATTTGTAAAGGCATAGCGGCAAAGCAATCTTACGATACTTTGAGATTGCCGCGATGTGCTTAACGCTCAACAAAGCTTTTATCTAGCTATCTCAATTTCAAAAAATTTTCCATAAAAAAAGCCCGCCGGAAATGACAGGCGGGCTTTTTTGCAGCTAATCACTGTTCAACTATCAAGTCGCGCAGACATCCACAGGTTCCTTAACTTCTTCCATGCCCATGGCTTTCAGCACGATTTCCGCGATATCCAGCGCAACCATGTTTTCCAGCGACCTGTCCTTGATGCCGTCGGAAAACATCGTCAGACAGAAGGGGCAGGCTACCGCCACCGTTCCGGCTTTTGTTGCCGCGGCCTGATCCGCGCGCATATTATTGATGCGTTCGCCTTCTTCTTCCATCCACATCCGCGCGCCGCCCGCGCCGCAGCAGAAACTCTTGCTTAAGTTACGCTCCATTTCGACCAGCTTCAGGCCAGAAATGGCGTTGAGTACCTGACGGGGCTGTTTGTAGATGTCGTTGTAACGTCCCAAAAAGCACGAATCATGATACGTGAACAATCCCGTCAGCGGCTGTTTCAGGTTGATTTTCCCCTTGGCCAGCAGCTCGGCGATGATTTCCGTGTGATGATAAACTTCGAAGTTTCCGCCGAAGTTCGGGTAATCCTTCTTCAGCGCGTTGTAACCGTGCGGGCAGATGGTGATGATTTTTTTCACGTTATATCCGTTCATCACCTCGATGTTGGTTTGCGCCTGCGTCTGGAAGAGATACTCATTGCCGCCGCGCATGGCGGAATCGCCGCAGCATCCTTCCTCGCTGCCGAGGATGCCGAAGCTTACGCCCGCCGCCTGAAGTATCTTGGCGAAAGCTACGGCTACTTTCTTGCCGCGATCGTCGAACGAGCCGGAGCAGCCTACGTAGAAGAGGTATTCCACGTTCGGGTCTTCCGCCAGCGTTTTGATACCGAGGTCTTTAGCCCAGTCACCGCGCATATGCGCCCCGATTCCCCACGGGTTGGAGTTATTCTCCATGTTGCGGTAGGTAAGCTGCAACTCCGGTGAAAAGTCGGCTTCCATCAGAACTTTATGCTGGCGCATGCCGACAATTTTCGGCACGTGTTCGATCGACGACGAGCAGTGTTCCATGCAGTACATACAGTTAGTGCAGTCCCAAAGTTCGTGCAGGTCGATAACATCGCCCACCAGCGCTTTTTGCGCGCCGTTTTCTTCCGCCGGTGTTTCTGCTCCTTCGGAGGCCTTGGCGGCCGCTTTCGCTTTCATCGCCGCGGGAACCTGTTCCAGCCAGTAATTCTTGATATCCTGAACCAGTTTTTTCGGCGAGAGATGCTTGCCGGAAAGATACGCCGGGCAGCCGTCCTGGCATCGTCCGCAGCGCGTGCAGGCGTCCGAATCAAAAATCTGTTTCCAGGTAAAATCATCCAGCTTGCCGACGCCGAAGGATTCCGCGTTTTCAAAATCGCGTATCGGCTCCAGATAGCCCGTCGGTTTCAAAGATATCAAAAAGTGGTTCAGCGGCGTGGTGACAATGTGCAAGAGCCGCGAATATGGGATATAGGCGATAAAGCCCATGGAAATAACCGCGTGCGCCAGCCAGCTTGTTTTATGCCACATTTTTGCCGTTTCTAAATCCATACCGGCAAACATGTGCGCCATCGTCCAGCCGACGAAAGACCAGACTTCCCACGAAGGGTTGGTGACATAAATGCGCAGTGCCTCCACGAGGAAACCGGTGGCGATGACGACCGCGATCAAAATCAGGACGAAAGCGTCGTCGGCCGTGTTGTCCGGTTTGCCTTTGTAGCCCAGCCTGTCCGGCTTCCAGATATAACGGCGGAAAAGCGCCATCAAAACTCCGATGAACACCAGCAGGCCGAACAAATCATACAAGAAGGAAACAGTCAGGTAAAAATTACCGCGCAGAAATACCCAGTCGAATAACGGCGCAGTGATATGGTGTTCCGTTGCGTCGAAAAAAGCGCCGAAGAACAAAATAAAAAAACCAAAAAAGATTAAGCCGTGCATTATTCCGGGGTAGGCGTCTTTCCAGGTTTTGAGCTGCAGAAACCCGTTTACGAAAAGCGATTTGAGCCTTTTGGGCAGTTGATCCCAGCGGATTTCTTCGTGACCCATGGCCCTCCACATTTTCCAGCGGCGGTATATGCCGTAGAAGAAGATAGCCAAAGCGATGGCGCTGGCCAGGTAAAGCCAGATTTCAAAAGTCTGCACGTTCCAGAAAATCTCACGGCCTTCGTTTCCTATTGCGAATTCTGTGTGTTCCATTGATCCTCCAAATATAATAAAAAGGGGGGTATTTACTTAAATGCTTAAAAAAGTTTATCACTTTTACGTTTTGTTTTTAGGTTGAGAACCAAAGATTTTTTCAGTTCTCAACCTAAAAACTTAATTTTTAAGTCCGGCATTCCCTGCATGCACTGGGCTTCGCTGCCGGATTCCGCCCGGCATGCGCCGGGCTTCACCTTCAGCCTTTACTTATTTATCCTATCAGTTTTTTGCACGCGCCGGTTAATGCCGGCACTACTTTAAACAGATCATCCACTACGCCGTAATCCGCTTTGGCGAAAATCGGCGCTTCCTCGTCCTTGTTGATGGCGACAATATATTTTGAAGAGCTCATGCCCGCCAGATGCTGAATAGCTCCGGAAATGCCGCAGGCGACGTACAGGTTGGGAGAAACTACTTTGCCTGTCTGTCCGACCTGGTCTTTTTGCTCACGCCAGCCGGCGTCCACCGCGGCGCGCGATGCTCCTACTGTTCCTCCCAGCACCGCGGCCAGCTCTTCCAGAATCGCAAATCCTTCAGGACCTTTCAATCCGCGCCCGCCCGAAACGATGGCGTTGGCTTCCGTGAGGTCTACTTTACCGCTGGTGTCTTTTTGTACTTCCAGAACCTTGCTTTTTTGGGCTTCCACTTTTACGTCCACTTTGGTTACTGCGCCCGCTTTGGCGTTTTCCACTGCCGGAAACACGTTGGGGCGCAATGACGCCATCTGCGGAGAAGCGCTTATTTCCACTTCGCCGAAGCATTTGCCCGCGTACATCGGGCGTGTGCAGGTCAGCTTGCCGCCGTCGATTTTTACGTCCGTGCAGTCCGTGGCTAGCCCCGTGGCCAGTTTGGCGGCCACGCGCGCGGACAGGTCCTTGCCCTGCACCGACGCGCCGAACAGCACTGCCGCCGGGTCGTTTTCTTTGATTATTTTCGCCGTGACTTCGGCGTGCGCTTCCGTCACATAAGGCTCAAGCGCCGCGTCTTCGCCGACGAATACTTTATCCACGCCGTATTTGCCCAGTTCGGCGGCTAAACTTTCCACGCCGGAACCAAGCAGAATCGCGCTTACTTCATCGCCGCCGGCGTCCGCGAGTTTTCTCGCGGTCGAAGCCAGCTCCAGGCTTATCTTTCTCAGCGCTCCTTCGCGCTGTTCTGCAACTATCATTATTCCTTTTGCCATTTTCAAATCCTCCGCTTCTTAAATTAAATAACCTTTGCTTCTTCCCTGAGCAATCGCGCCAGTTCATCCGCTTTCTGTTCCGGTTCATCTCCGCAGATAATCTTTCCAGGAGGCCTTGCCGGTGGCGGAACGGTTTTGGCGACTTTGGCTTTCACCTCGGTGGCAATGCCCAGCGCCGCCGCGTCTTTCACGTCGACCGGTTTCTTTTTAGCTTTCATAATGCCGGGAAGGGAAGCATAGCGCGGCTCGTTGAGGCCTTTTTGCGCCGTGACCACGCACGGCAGCGCCGTTTCAATCGACAGTTGCGCTCCTTCGATGGGGCGGATAACTTTCACGGACGAGCCCGTGTATTCCAGTTTTGTCACCAGCGTCAGCTGGGGCAGCCCCAGAAGTTCGGCCAGCATCGCGCCGACCTGTCCTGAGTCATCATCGATGGCGCGCTGTCCGCAGAAGATGATGTCATGGGGCAAATCTTTGATTACGGCGGCCAGGGCCGAAGCCGTAACGTAAGCGTCGGCATTGTCGAGCGCCGGATCCGATACATGCACGCCCTTATCTGCGCCCATGGCCAGCGCCGTGCGGATGGTTTCCATCGCGCGCGCCTGTCCCACACAAACAACTGTTACGTCCCCGCCGTTTTTTTCCTTGAGGCGGAGCGCTTCTTCCACGCCGTACTCATCATAGGGGTTCATGACCCACTTGATTTGGCCTTCTTCGATACCCGAGCCGTCAGCTTTTACCTTGATTTGGGCTTCGGTATCGGGCACCTGTTTTACACATGCGATAATATTCACCTTAATACCTCCTTATTTTTTTTCGAATGCTTTACTTTGCAGAACCAACATCGTTTTTGTCATTGCGAGCCCCGCTTTAAGCGGGGTGAAGCAATCTATTTTTTATAGCGCCGGGATTGCTTCGCTCACTTAAGTTCCCCCAAGCGCTTTGCTCGGGACTTCGGCTTACCGCAAAGACGGCATTTTCTTTTTTTTGTCCCCGCGATGACGGAGCGGCGATCATGCAGCCTTTTTGTAAAAAAGCCCGATCTCCTTTTGGGGGAAACCGGGCTTTTTTGGGTTACACTTTGTTTTTCACGATGTCATCGACAACCGCGGGGTCCGCCAGCGTGCTGGTGTCTCCCAGGTTGTCCAGATCGTTGGCGGCGACTTTTTTGAGAATTCTTCTCATGATTTTGCCGCTGCGTGTTTTGGGCAGAGCGTCCGCCCACTGAATTTTTTCAGGCGTCGCGATGGGCCCGATGACCTTGCGCACATGGGCAACGAGTTCTTTTTTGAGCTCATCGGTTTTTTCCACGCCGGATTTCAGCGTCACGTAAGCGTATATCGACTGTCCCTTGATATCATGCGGGTAGCCGACCACGGCGGATTCGGCCACTTTCTCATGCGCGACCAGCGCGCTTTCCACTTCGGCCGTGCCCATGCGGTGGCCGGAGACGTTGATAACGTCGTCGATGCGGCCGGTAATCTGGTAATAGCCGTCTTTATCGCGGCGGGCTCCGTCACCGGCGGTGTAGACGCCGGGGAATTGTTCAAAGTAGGTTTCCTGGAAACGCTTGGGGTCTCCGTAAACGCCGCGCATCTGTCCCGGCCAGGGTCTTTTGATGACCAGCGCCCCGGAAGCTTCCGTTTCCGTGATTTCCTGTCCTTCGTCGGTAACCAGCGCCGGTTCCACGCCCATGAAGGGCATCCCGGGCTTGCCGGGTTTGGTGTCCTGCGCGCCGGGCAGACAGGTCAAAAGCACGCCGCCTGTTTCCGTCTGCCACCAGGTGTCCAGAATCGGGCACTGGGCGCGGCCGATGACATTGTAGTACCAGTTCCAGGCTTCGGGGTTGATGGGTTCGCCGACGGTGCCGAGAATTCTGATGGAGGAGATGTCGGCTTTTTTGACCCAGTCGTCGCCTTCCTTGGCGATGGCGCGGATGGCCGTGGGGGCGGTGTAGAATATGCTGACTTTGTACTTTTCGACAACCTTCCAGAAACGGCTGATGTCCGGGTAGTTGGGCACGCCTTCAAACATGATTGAGGTGGCGCCGTTGCACAGCGGGCCGTAAACAATGTAGCTGTGTCCGGTAACCCAGCCGATGTCGGCGGTGCACCAGTAGATGTCATCTTCATGATAATCAAAAATCATTTTGTGGGTGTAAGCGGTGTAAACCAGGTAGCCGCCCGTGGTGTGTAAGACGCCCTTGGGTTTTCCCGTGGAGCCAGACGTATACAGAATGAAGAGAGGATCTTCCGCGTCCATGTGTTCCGGTTCGCACACGTCGCTGGCCTTGGCCATTTCTTCATGCCACCACACATCGCGTCCCTCAGTCCAGTTGCATTTGATTTTGTCGCCGACTCTGTTGACGACAATCATTTTTTCGATGAAATCGAAAGCCTTGACCGCGTTATCGGCGTTGTCCTTCTGCGGGACGGCTTTGGCGCCGCGGAAAGTTCCGTCGCAGGTGATGACGATTCTGGATTTGCTGTCTTCGATGCGGTCGCGCAGAGCTTCGGCGCTGAACCCGCCGAAAACGATGCTGTGAATGGCGCCGATTCTAGTGCAGGCCAGCATCGCGATCGCCAGCTCTGGTATCATCGGCAGGTAAATCTGAACGCGGTCGCCTTTTTTGACTCCCATTGATTTGAGGACGTTGGCGAATTTACATACTTCCTTATGGAGCTCTTTATAGGTGATTTTTCTGTCCTCACCGGGCTCGTTGCCTTCCCAGATGATGGCGACTTTGTCGCCGCGGGTTTTCAAGTTTTTGTCCAGGCAGTTGTAGGAAATGTTGAGTTTTCCGCCTTCGAAAAATTTGACGTAAATGGGGCCTTTGCGGATATCGTAATTGTAATCCATCACCTTGTCCCATTTTTTGAACCATTCCACGTATTCTTCGGCGATTTCCGCCCAGAACTTGTCCGGCTCTTCGATAGAGCGCTTGTAGAGCTTGTCGTAAGCCTCTCTGCCGCTTATCCATGCCTTTTTCTTGATTTCTTCCGGAATAGGATATGATTCCTTCAATTCCACTTTTGAATCAGCCATAATACTGTTTAACCTCCCTTTAAATTTTATGCTTAAATTTTTTATTGCTTTTTTGTATGGCCAGGCCGGGCGCCACCCCGGTGCAATTCCTGTGAACCAGGGTCATATTTTGACCGCAAGTCACAAACTCCATGCGCCCTGACGTACCTTAATAAGGCTTTCGTGTCAAGAAATATTTGAAAAACGCGGCGCAAGGAGGTTATTTGAATAAAATTAAGATATTAGATAGTTAGACGTGAAGCGAAAAAGCGTGAAGCGTGAAGCGTGAAGAGTGAAGAGAAAAAGCGTGAAACGTGAAGCGTATCTCGCATTTCGTGTCCCCCGCCGCAACACTCTTTAGTCATTGCAAACCACGCGTAAGCGAGGTGAAGCAATCTTTAATAGTGCCCCAGATCGCTTCGTTGCCTGACGGCTTTACGCGATGACAAGGAAACAAGCCTCACCCCGCGATGACACCCATTTGTCAGCGTAAGAATTGTATACTCCCTGTCATTGCGAACCGCGTGCGAGCGAGGTGAAGCAATCTAGTGTTTTATGGGATAGCTTCGGCGCATAAATGTTTCTCTTAGTCATTGCGAACCCCGCGTAAGCGGGGTGAAGCAATCTCTTGATTAATCAAATATTTATGTTATTTGAATATCATGGACAAGCAATATTATGTTTACATCATGACCAACAAGAACAATACAACTCTCTATACG
>Ga0209614_1000764_pt1 | contig 27011 bp, 20 predicted proteins | sample BlaSprsedimmetaG_FD_185484 | JGI IMG/M metagenome (GOLD analysis project Ga0209614, IMG submission 185484) | Hot spring sediment bacterial and archeal communities from California, USA to study Microbial Dark Matter (Phase II) - Blank Spring... ... | reverse complement strand
CTGCCTGCCGGCCAGGGTCACACGTATCCAGTCGGCCGGGCCCTTCGTGAAGCTGGAGTTGCTGACCGAGGATGGGCAACCCGTCCACGTGGAGCTATCCCACGACCGGTCCAATCGCCTTGGCTTGCATGAGAACGACACGGTGTATGTGCGGCCCCGGCAGTCGCGCGTGTACCTGGGGCAGTACTCCATATAGGGGCTTACCGAGCGGCATCGCATTCACGGGGCGCGCCGCCGGCGCTGCGTCCGTCAGGGCAGCAACATGAGCGTTTCATCAGGGTCTTGCTGGGATGCGAGCAGCTCTTCAAAGGGCTCCTTGTCCATCCACTCGACGGTCCCGTCGAGACGCAGCAGGACGTAGCCGCTCGAAACGAACCAGGAATGGAAGAGGCGAGGCGAGTAGGCGACGATGGTGTCCGACGGGGCGTTGAGGTCGATCCAGAGGGCCCGATAGCGCATGTCGCCCAAACGGGCGCGCCCTTCCAGGCTCTTCTTCACGGTGTCGACGAAAGAGGTGGGCGGCAGGGGGACTTTCTCCGATGGATAGTCCTTGCCGGTGCGGCGGTGGTAGTCGAGCTTGTATTCCTCCTGGTAGTCTTGAATCGCCTTGCTCAGATTGTTCATGGCCCGCATCGCCTCTGAACGGATGACGACGTCCTTGACGTTGAACATGAGGATAACGCCGGCCGCCGTCAGCATGACAACGGTGGCGAGTTCAATGACCGTCTTGCGTTGTCGTCTGTTCATGGTTGAGCCTCCGAAGCAGGCATGGATCAAGGACTCACGACCGCCGACCGGCGTTCGCCGCCGGAGGCGTCAGGATGCGAACCCGGCCGTCGGCGACGCGCAGTCGTCCGGCGGCGAAGAGCCGAATGGCTTCGGGATAGGCGATGCACTCCTGTTCAAAGACGCGGACGGCCAGCGTGTCGGGGGTATCGTCCTCCATGACGGGGCAGGTCCGCTGGACAATGATGGGGCCGCGGTCGTATTCATTCGTGCAGAAATGGACGGTGCAGCCGCTGACCTTGCAGCCGGCGTTCAGTACGGCCTCATGGACATGGTGGCCCCACATGCCCCGGCCGCCGAAGCTCGGCAGCAGGGCCGGGTGGATGTTCATCACGCGGTTGGTGTAGCGCGGGGGCAGCTTCCACAGGCACAGCCAGCCGGCCTGGACGACGAGGTGGACTGTGGCGGCGTCGATGGCCTTGACGAGGGCCTTGCTGAATGCGTCGATGTCGGGGTAGTCCTTCTTGCGTATGATCCGGACGGCCAGTCCGGCCTTCTTGGCGCGTTGGACGCCGGCGACCGTCGAACGGGAGCTGACCACCAGCGGTATTTCGGCGTTGAGAAGACCTTCATCGATACAACGAAGCAAGTTCAGCAGCGTGGTGCCGCCGCCGCTGAGCAGGACCGCCAGGCGGATCGGTTTGGCCGGCGCGGGCTTTGGGTTTGGTTCTTTGTGGGCCGCGGCGCGGCGAGCGGACGGCGGCGATGACTCCACATCCTTCTTGAGATCAAGGGCCTGGTTGACGAGTGCGTCGGCGCGGGTGTTCTGGTCGCGTGTGACATGCGTGACCTGCCAGGAGGAGAACCGCATCAGCAGGCCGTGGACTTCGTCGTAGAGGGGGCGGAGGAGGTCGCTCTTGACCTTGTAGCGGCCGTTGATCTGGTGGGCCATCAATTCGCTGTCGGTGAAGACGCGGACGGCATTGAAGCCGTGTTCGCAGGCGGCTTCAAGGGCCCGAATCATGGCCGTGTACTCGGCGACGTTGTTGGTGGCCTCGCCGATGTAGATGCCGCGGCCCAGTATCTGGCGCCCCGCCGCGTCCGTCATAACGAAACCGGCGGCCGCGGGGCCCGGATTGCCCCGGCTGCCGCCGTCGGTGTAAATGACTGCATGATCGGACACGGCACGACCCTCCGTGAAACGGCGAAAACGCGGGCCGGTCAGGCCTCTTTGGGGTGGTAGACAACAATCCGCGTGCAATTTGGGCAGCGGAGGATTTCGTCCCGCGTCATAAGCAGGTTGACAACCTCGTTGGTAATGCCCATGAAACAGCCGCCGCAACTAAAGGCGCCGCGGTCGCCGCCCTGCTGCTCGATCTCAACAACCGCCTCGCCATCGTAGGTCTCGGCCACGCGCTTGAATATCTCGAGGGGTTCGGCGGGGATATCCTTGGCGGCCTGGTCCCACTCGGCCTGTATTTCGTCGATGTCGGCCTGGAGCTTGACGGCGGACTGTTCGGCATCGACCCGCGTGGTATCGAGCTGTTTCTTCTGCTCGTCGATCTGTTGCTGCAAGTCGCGGGCCTGGGCCTCGTCGGCCTCGATATCCTTCATTAGATCCAGCACCTGCGTCTCGATCTTGGAATTGTCGGCACGGGTCGTGTTAAGCTGGGTAAGAATGGCGGCGTATTCCTTGTTGGTCTTTGAGCTATTGAGAGCGGCCCGGAGCCTGGCGACCTGGTCTTCACGGCTCCTGAGTTCCAGTTCCAGCCGATTGAGTTGAACCTTTGTGAGTTGGATTTCCTCTTTCTTGGCTTCGAAGGCGTTCTGCTGGGTGCGGACCTGGTTCTCCTGCAGGATGACGCTGCGGCGGCAACGGGTGAGTTTGGCCTTGGCGGCCCGCAGGCGATTCTCGACGCTTTGAAGTTTCACCAACCCGGCGTGTACAGGTCCCATTCGTGCTCCTTGTGCTCCATATCAGAAATATCGAATCTTGTATTATCGTGGCCTGTGAAGGCCTTTGCAACCACTTTTTTGCGACATTTTAGCGGGCGGCGGGCGGAATCGAGACCGGACAGGCCAATTGGGCCTTGACGGAGCCCCCGGCGGGAGGGTAAACTTCGTGGTTTCTTCAATCAGCCGTTTTTCAGGAGTGCAGACGTGGAAGAAGCCATCGCAAAAGCGGGGGCCCTGATTGAGGCAATGGAGTATATCCGCAGCTTCCGGGGCCGAATCGTTGTCGTCAAGTTGGGCGGCAGCGTCCTGGACGATGTTTCATTGCAGCGGAGTATGTTGGCGGACATCGCTTTCATGGCGACGGTGGGCATACAGCCGGTGATCGTGCATGGCGGCGGCAAGGCCATCACGCGGGCGATGAACGCGGCGGGCATCGAGCCGCAGTGGGTGCAGGGCCGCCGGTATACCGATGAGCGGACCCTGACCATCGCCGAGCATACACTGGTGAACAAGGTCAATACGCCGATTTGCGATGTGCTGGAGGAGCTGGGTTGCCGGCCGATGGGGCTGCATTCGCTGAGCAGTTGCGTACTGTTTGCCGAGACACTGCGAATGGCCGGCGAGGACGGACGCAAGGTCGATCTGGGGTATGTGGGGCGCATAACGGAGGTCAACGGGCAGCTGCTGAGGACGCTGTGCGGGTCCGGGACGATTCCCGTCATCGCGTCGATCGCCCGCGACAAGGCCGGCGGCAAGCTCAACGTCAACGCCGACAGCGCCGCCGGGATGGTGGCCGCGGCGCTTGGGGCCGACAAGCTGGTGATGGTCAGTGATACGCACGGCATCCGGCGGGATATCAACGACCCGGCCAGTTGGATTTCCAGCCTTGACCAGAAGCAGATCAAGGAGATGATCGACGCCGGGATCATCACGGATGCGATGTTTCCGAAGGTGGAGGCGTGCATGGCCGCCCTTGAGGCCGGCGTCCGCAAGGCGCACATCATCGACGGCCGGATCGCGCATTCGCTGCTGCTGGAGATTTACACCGTTAAGGGCATCGGCACCGAGATCGTGCGTCGTGAGTCGTAAGTCTTGGGTCTTAGGTCTTCTGACATGACAACACAAGAAACAATAGCGCTATTCGACAAATACGTCATTGCCAACTACGGGCGGCTGAACCGCGTGATCGTCAAGGGGCAGGGCTGCTACCTGTATGACGCCGAGGGCAACGAGATACTCGACATGTTCCCCGGATGGGCGGTCAGCGGGATCGGTCATTGCCATCCCAGGGTCGTCGAGGCGATCACGAAGCAGGCGGCGGAGTTGCTGCATATTGACAACACGTTCTACTCCGAGCCCCAAGGGCGGCTGGCACAGTTGCTCAGCGAGCGTGCGTTCGGGGGCAAAACGTTCTTCTGCAACAGCGGAGCGGAAGCCAATGAAGGGGCGCTGAAGTTGGCGCGTCTGCACACACCGCGCGAGAAGTACAAGTTCATCACGGCCGAGGGGAGTTTCCACGGTCGGACCTTCGCCACCGTCACCGCTACGGCACAGCCGAAGTACCATGAAGGCTTCCTGCCGCTGCTGCCGGGCTTCATGTATGTGCCTTACAATGACATTCAGGCCCTGGAAGCCGCTTTCACCGATGAAGTCTGTGCGGTGATGGTCGAGCCGATCCAGGGCGAAGGTGGCATCAATGTGGCCACCGAGGAGTATTTGCAGGCGATTCGGCGGCTCTGTGATGAGAACGCAGCGGTGATGATCCTCGATGAGGTGCAGACCGGGATGGGACGCACGGGCAAGTGGTTTGCGTACCAGCATTACGATGTCGAGCCGGATATCGTAACGCTGGCCAAGGCGCTGGGCGGGGGGATGGCCATCGGAGCGATGATGGCCAAGCCGGAGATCGCGGCCTGTCTGGTTCCCGGAAAACATGCGTCCACGTTCGGAGGCAATTGCATCGCCTGTGCAGCCGGTATTGCGGTGATTGAGGCCATCGAGCAGGAGAACCTGCTGAAGCAGACGATCCGGGTGGGTCAATACGCCCAGGAGAAGTTGCGGGCTCTCAAGGCGACTCGGCCGATCATCGACCATATCCGTGGTACGGGACTGATGATCGGGGTGCAGTTGACATCGGCCGGGGCGGGGATTGTGAGCCGCTGCCTGGAGAAAGGCTTGAGGATCAACTGCACACATGATACGGTCATACGGTTCATGCCCCCGATGATTGCAACCGAGGAGCATATCGATCGGGCGATTGAGGTATTCGACGGCGTTCTGGCGGAAAGCTGAAAATCGATGAAGCATTTTCTTTGTATCAACGATTTTACCCGTGAGCAACTGGAGGAACTGCTGCAACTGAGCATCGATCTGAAGGTGCTCTACAAGAATCGGGGGATGGATTGCTGTCTGAAGGGCAGGACGTTGGTGATGCTGTTCGAGAAACCGAGTCTGCGGACGCGGATGAGTTTTCAGGTGGCGATGACGCAGCTCGGCGGCAATGCGATTTACGTCAAGCCCGAGGACGTCGGCGGGATCGGTAAGCGCGAGCCGGTGAAGGATATCGCGCGGGTGTTGAGCCGGTATGTGGACGGTATCATGGCGAGGACGTTCGAGCACGATACAGTGACGGAGTTGGCGCGGTACTCGACGGTCCCGGTGATCAACGCACTGACGGACTGGTCGCATCCGTGCCAGGCGATGGCGGACGTGCTGACGGTCCGCGAGCATCTTGGACGCCTGGAGGGGGTGAAACTGGCGTTCATCGGGGATGGCAACAACGTGGCGCGGTCGCTGTCATTCGTCTGCGCGAAGCTGGGAATGAAGATGGTGGTGGCGTCGCCGGCCGGGTACGAACTGGATGGCGAGACGATGGACACGGCTAACCGGACGGCCCCCGGCAGCGTCGAGCAGGTCAACGACCCCGCCCGCGCCGTCGCCGACGCCGGCGTGATCTACACCGACACCTGGGTGAGCATGGGGCAGGAGCAGGAGAAGGAGAAGCGCCGGGCGGACTTCGCCGGATTCGAGGTCAACATGGACCTGGTCTCGAAGGCGCCGGCCGGCGCCCTGATCATGCACTGCCTGCCGGCGTACCGCGGCTACGAGATCAGCGACGAGGCGGTCGAGTGTTCGCGGTCGGTCATATTCGACCAGGCCGAGAATCGGCTGCATTTTCAGCGGGCACTGCTCAAGAGATTGATGAGTTGATGCTCGATACTCGATACTTGGCGCTTGATGCTCGATGTTGGGGGCGGCCGTGAGCGGTCATACGAAGAGAATACTGGTGGCGACCACCAATCCGGGGAAGATTGCGGAGTTGTCGGCCATGCTGGATGAGGGCATCCGGTGGGTGGGGCTCAGCGAATTCCCGGATGCCGGCGAGGTGGTGGAGGACGGCCGGACGTTTGCGGAGAACGCGGCGAAGAAGGCCCTCGGATACGCGGAGGCCACGGGGCTGTGGACCCTTGCGGACGACTCGGGCCTCACGATCGATGCGCTGGGCGGAGAGCCGGGCGTGCATTCGTCGAGGTATTCCGGGCAGGTCCGGGCCGGGGAGGACCGCCGGACGATCGACCGCCGCAATATCGAGAAGGTGCTTGGGCTGATGCGGGATGTGCCTGCCGAGAAACGCACGGCCCGGTTCGCCTGCCGTTTGTGCCTGGCCAGGCCGGGACGGGTGCTGCTGGAGGCCGAAGGCCGCCTGGAAGGGATCATCGCCACGGAACCGGCCGGCGAGAACGGCTTTGGCTACGACCCGATCTTTTTCGTGCCCGCGAAGGGCCGGACGGTGGCCCAACTGACGCCCGAGGAGAAGAACGCCATCAGCCACCGGGGCAACGCCCTGCGAAACCTCCGCCCCCTCCTCAATCAACTTATCGACACCGCCTGAACGAACGGGATAAGGTCGTGAAATCGGTTGGCCTTGTACTGTTGGCCGTATGCCATTATCATGGCGCAGGAACTGGGACGACCCCGGTCGCACTGTATCCTTGACTCAGGAGATCGTAGACGATGCTTCTTTTTGTTGACGAAGCGGGCCAGGACCACGGTGCCATGCCATGTGAGGTATTGGCCGGCGTCGCAATAGCTGAAGAGAACCTGTGGAATCTTGTCAAGGCTATTCGCTCGGCCGAGAGGGATCACTTTCTTGATTATCTCCGCGACCTGAGGACTACAGAACTCAAAGGTCGAAGACTGCTTAAGCGCAAGTGCTTCAAGCTCGCCGGCCGAGACATTGACATTGAACCGACTGAACTGCCGACCCTTGCGTATCAATGTCTCTTGAAGGGCCGTGACGCATGTCGAACCGGCACGCCTAACAAGGCCACGCCCCGGGAGATTGTGGCGTATCATAGGTCTGTGCTGGGTTTTGTCGAGAAAGTCCTGGATATCGCCGCTGAGCACGGGGTGGTCGTCTTTGCGTCCGTGGTTGACATCGCCGCGGCGCGGGTGAATCCGGAATTGCTGTCGAAGGATTTTGTATACCTGTTCGAGCGGTACTTCTACTACTTGAAGGCCATGCCCGATCACAAGCGTGGCCTCGTGGTCTTCGACGAATTGGAGAAGACGCGGGCCCAGCGACTGATTCAGCAAATGGCCAGCTATTTCCTCGGAACCGAAACGGGCCGGTTCAGGAGTTCCAAGATTATCCCGGAGCCGTTCTTCGTTCACTCAGACTTGACTACTGGGATATTACTTGCTGATCTGGCAGCCTATACAATCGGCTGGGCCTGGCGCCGCGGGCCGATGAGTCAACCTTGCCGCGACGAACTCAAACCCTTTGCCCGCAAACTGCATCTCATGCAATTTGAAGGCGAAAAACCGGGAGATGCCCCGGGTGAGAAGTGGAGACTGTACGGCATCACGTATATCGACGACCTCAGAGGAAGAAGGGACAGAGACCCCCCGGAAAGTCTATAAAAAAAAGGCAATGCCCGCTTCAGAGAAGCGACCAAAGCCTCCACTTATACTATCGCATTTTTGTGGCAAGAGTTCAAGCGGATTATTGCATCTAGAACCCCTGGCGATCCTAGCGTTTCCGTAAGGCATTGTTATAAAAGAACTTATGACTCAGAAGATATTCGCCAAAGCGGCCAAATTGTTCAGGGAGAACCTGCCCTGCATCCTAACCCAGGAAGGCTTGCGGGGCACGTCAAGCTGGAGCGACGGCGCCACAGAGTCCGACGGACATGCGGCGGTGATCCGCAGAGTTGTGCTTGACAGATTATAGGGCGGGTCTTTATTAAGCCAAGTCTAAATTATATCGGCCAAAGTGCCGATGAGTCAGTCGTATCTCAATTTCGGGCATAAGGGTATTATCGGGTGCGCGGCTTTGCGCGGCCCGCGAGATCGTTTACATGGCCAAGTCAAGTAAGTCCAACGGAAAATCGCTGGTCATTGTCGAGTCGCCGGCAAAGGCCAAGACGATCAACAGGTACCTGGGATTGGGTTATGAGGTCAAGGCCTCGATGGGGCATATCCGCGACCTGCCGTCCAAGGGCCTGAACGTCGATATTGAGAACGATTTCTCGCCGACCTACGACATCATGCCGGGCAAGAAGCGGACGGTCGTCAGTCTCAAGGCGGCCGCCAAGGGCTGCAAGTCGCTCTATCTGGCGACCGACCTTGACCGCGAGGGCGAGGCCATCGCCTGGCATCTCTCGCAGATACTGAAGATTCCGGCCGAGCGGACCTACCGTGTGATCTTCAACGCGATTACCGGCGCCACCATCCGCGAGGCGTTCGCTAACCCGGGCAAGCTGGACATGGACAAGGTCATGGCCCAGCAGGCCAGGCGGATCCTTGACCGCATCGTGGGTTATCAGATCAGTCCCCTGCTGTGGAAGAAGGTAGCCAAGGGCCTCAGCGCCGGGCGCGTTCAGTCGGTGGCGGTCAAGATCATCGTCGAAAAAGAGCGCGAGATCCGGGCGTTTGTGCCGCAGGAGTACTGGCTGATTCCGGCGGTCTTCACCAGCGACGCGGCCGATTACAGCGCCGAGTGGCGGGCCTTCATGGAAACTCGACCCGACGGCAAGAATCCGCCCACGGTCGCCCAACAGAATGAGTGGCTCGCGCAGCACCGGGCCTTCAAGGCCGAACTGGTCGGTATCGGCGATGAAAAGTACCATGCGTCCGACGGCGAAACGGCCAACGCCATCCTCGAAGCAATCCGGGGGGCCGGTTTTCGGCTGGAGGACGTACAGCGAAAGCAGTCGTACTCCAATCCCTCGGCGCCGTTTATCACATCGACGCTGCAGCAGGCCGCGGCCAACCGCCTGGGCTTTTCCACGAAACGCACCATGTCCGTCGCCCAGCAGTTGTACGAAGGCATCGACCTGGGCTCGATGGGGACGCTGGGTCTGATCACCTACATGCGAACCGACAGCACGCACGTCTCGGGCGAGGCCATGAGCGAAGTCCGCAAGCACATTGCCGGCAACTTCGGCGCCGCGTATATGCCCGAGCAGCCCAATTCCTACGCGGCCGGCAAGAGCGCCCAGCAGGCCCATGAAGCCATCCGCCCGACGGATGTCGATCTGACCCCCGAGGGCATCCGGCACTGTCTGAACGAGGAGCAATTCAAGCTGTACGACCTGGTCTGGCGGCGTTTCGTGGCCAGCCAGATGACGGCGGCCCGATGGGACGTGACGAATCTGACCGTCGCCGCCGGGACGTCAAGGGGCGTATGCCGTTACAAGACCACGGGCCGGGTGCAGGTCTTCGACGGGTTTGCGAAGGTCTGGCCGGTGTACACCACGGAGCAGCCTCTGCCGAGTCTCACCGTCGGCCAGGACGTGCGCACGGTCAATATCCACTGCGAGCAGCATTTTACCAAGCCGCCGGCCCGCTACACCGAGGCCTCGCTGGTCAAGGTGCTCGAAAGGGAAGGCATCGGGCGACCCAGCACGTATGCCTCGATCATCAGCACCATCCAGGAGCGGGGCTACGTCGAGCAGCGAGACAAGAAGTTCTACGCCACGGATCTCGGCGAGGTGGTGACGGACAAGCTCAACGAGTACTTTCCGCAGATCATGGACGTGGCGTTCACGCGATTCATGGAGGAGCAGCTCGACAAGATCGAGGAGCAGCACCTGGACTGGCTGGGCGTGCTGAGGGAGTTTTACGGTCCGTTCAAGCAGCGGCTGGAGACGGCCCAGGAGCAGATGAAACACGCCAAGAGCGAAGTGGTCCCCAGCGAGTACGACTGCCCCGATTGCGGGGCGAAACTGGTGTATCGGTTCGGCAGGAACGGGCGGTTTCTAAGTTGTTCGGTGTATCCCGAGTGCAAGTTCGCCTGTCCCTGCGACAAGGACGGCAAGATGGTCGAGACCCTGCGGAGCGACCAGAAGTGCCCGCAGTGCGGCAAGAACATGGTGCACAAGAACAGCCGGTTCGGCAGTTTTCTGGGGTGCGAGGACTACCCGGACTGCAAAGGCACACTGCGTCTGGACAAGGAGGGTAATGCTCTGCCGCCCAAACCGCCGGCCGAGCCGACGGGAATCAAGTGCCACAAGTGCAAGGAGGGGGAGTTTGTAATCCGCAGCAGCAAACGCGGGCCCTTCCTGGGTTGCGGGCGCTTTCCCAAGTGCCGCACCATCGTCAGCATCAAACAGCTTGAGCATCTGCGAGAGCTTCAAGCGGCCGGCCAGTGGCCCCCCGCCACCATCGAACAGGCCGATGCCCTGCTCGGTCGAGAAAGCGGCAAGACCAGGACCGCGGCCAGGACCAAGACCGAACCCAAGGCCAGGACCCGGACGCGCAAGACGCCCGCGCCGCGATCGCGATAGGGCTGGTTCGGCCTCGACCCCTGCCTTGCGGCAAATCATCTGCCGTCACTCTGTGTAGAACTTATGCACCGTCTGGGTGTAATACCGCCCGCCGGGTCTCAGGATGGGTGAGGGAAAGTCCGGTTTGTTGGGCGAGTCGGGATAATGCTGTGTCTCGAGGCAGAAGGCCCCGTGCTTGACGTAGGGCTTGCCGGATTTGCCTGTGGTGCGGCCGTTGAAGTGGTTGGCGGTGTAGAGTTGGACGCCGGGTTCGGTGGTCCAGACCTCCATGACACGCCCGGAGGCCGGGTCGTGGGCCGTGGCGCAATGGGTCAGGGCCTTGCCGCCGTTGCGGATGACGAAGTTGTGGTCATAGCCATTGCCGGTCTGGGCGATCCGCTCACCAATGGGGTGGGGCTGCGTGAAATCCAGGGGGGTGCCGGCCACGGGGGCGATCTCGCCGGTGGGGATCAGGCCGTCGTCAACGACGGTGTAGCTGTCGGCGTTGAGAGTCAGCACGTGGGCCAGGACGTCGCCGTTGCCCTCTCCGGCGAGGTTGTAGTAGCTGTGGTTGGTGAGGTTGACGATGGTGGGCTTGTCGGTGAGGGCTTCGTAAGTGAGTTTGAGCTGGTTATCGGCGGTCAGGGTGTAGGTCAGTGTAACATTGAGGTTGCCGGGGTAGCCTTCCTCGCCGTCGGGGCTGATGTAGTTCATCTTGACGTAGGCCTCGGCATCGGTGGCGGCGGCATCGAGGACGGTCCAGATGGCCTTGTCGAAGCCCTTTGTGCCGCCGTGGATGTGGTTCTTGCCGTTGTTGGCGGCGAGCTTGTACTGGACGCCGTCAAGGGTGAATGAGGCATTGCCGATACGGTTGGCGTACCGGCCGACGACGGCGCCGAAGAAGCCACCCCGCTGGAGGTAGCTCTCGAGGTCGTTGTAGCCGCAGTTGATGTCGGCGGCCTTTCCGTCGCGGTCGGGGACGATCAGGTGGACCATGACGGCGCCGTAGTTGATGACGCTGACAGTCAGGCCGCTGGGGTTTTTGAGGGTGTAGAGGTGGATGATCTGGCCGTCGGGCGTCCGGCCGAATTCCTGCTTCGCAAGGGTCATGGGCGTCGTCTCCTTGTTGCTGGGGGGTTGGGAGGGGACCGGCTCCCTGTCGCAGCCGACAAAGGTCAGGGCGGCCAGGGTCAGGAGTATGCGGGTTTTCATTGGGCGCCTCCTTGTTCAAGAATCAAAACCTGGTATCGGCCTGGTTAGAAAACACGATTGCGGGCGAGTATACCGCCCGAACCGGCCAGGATGAAGGGAAAAGTCCGGGTTCTTGTTCCTCCGCCCGGTGAACCGTCGGACGGTCGCGAACGCAGATGAACTGTCGGTTGGTGGTTGGGGTATAGGTATGGGATGGGGCGTGGGGATTGGCCGATGTGGGGGGATTGTAGGGGTATTGAAGCGGGTCTGAGGGTGTGCAAATGCCGGTTTCGTGGCGTTTTGGCGGTTGCTATGGGGCTATGGATCGGGTATAATAGTGTGTGCGGGGTCCTAGGCCGTGGTCCGGACCCCTCTTCTGAACGGTCAGGGATTACCACGCAGGCACTGGTGGAGGTTTGTCATGGCGTATGAATCCGAATCGGTCTGGGCGATAGACCTGGGGAACAATTCGCTCAAGGCCCTGCACTTGACGGTCGTCAACGAGGTGATTCAGGTGCAGGATTTCGACGTGATTCGACACGGGAAGATCCTGTCCGGCAGCGGGATCGCCGCGGCCGAGCGCGATGAGTTGATTGCCCTGAGCCTGCGGCAGTTGGGCGAGCGGCATCCGGAGGTGTACGAGTCGGAGGTGATTATCTCGGTGCCGAGCCAGAACAGCTTTGCCCGGTTCGTCACGCTTCCACCGGTGGACAAACGCAAGATCCCCGAGATCGTCCGCTTCGAGGCGGTTCAGCAGATCCCGTTCGACATCAACGAGGTCCAGTGGTCGTACCAGATGATGTCGGGCGATGACGAACCGGAGCGGAAGGTCGGAATCTTCGCCATCAAGAACGAGGTGGTCAACGCGGCGATGGAGCCGTTCGAGAACGAGGATGTCGGCGTGGGCTACGTGCAGATGGCGCCGATGGCGCTGTATAACTATCTGCTGTACGACCGGCCGGACCTGATGAGCTCGGAGCAGCGGGCGGTGGTGTTGCTGAATGTAGGCGCCGAGAACACGGACCTGGTGGTGTGTACGCCGGCGGGGGTCTGGCAACGGTGCATCCTGATCGGCGGAAACGCCTTCACGCGGGCCATCGCCGATACGTTCAAGCTCAGTTTCATGAAGGCCGAGAAGCTCAAGCGCACGGCGCCGGTGAGCAAGTACGCCCGACAGATCTTCCAGGCGATGCGTCCGGTCTTCACGGACCTGGCCGGCGAGGTGCAGCGGTCGCTGGGGTTCTATACGAGCAGCAATCCGAACGTGAAGCTGACGCGGGTGATTGCGATGGGGGGGGGGACGAAGCTGCGGGGCCTGTTGAAGTACCTCCAGCAGACGCTGCAGATTCCGGTGGAGCGGCCGGATGCGTTCAAGCGGCTGTCGCTGGCGCCGACGGTTCCGGCGGCCAAGTTCACGGCGAACGTGGCGGACTTCGGCGTTGTGTACGGACTCGGCGTCCAGGCCCTCGGTTACGGCGAAATCAACAGCAATCTGCTGCCGTCGGCGGTGGCGAGGTCGCTGGCCTGGGCGGGCAAGTCGCGATGGCTGACGATCGCGGCGAGTATTCTGCTGGTGGCGTCGGTGGCGGCGCTGGGGCGGACGATCCTGGATGGGGTGTTGTACCGGGGCAACAAACCGCTGCGGCAGGACATTAACCGGGTCATCGCGCGGGCCAACGAGGCGGCGAATAATCTGGAACAGCAGCAGCAGCGCGGCGTGGCGTCGCAGGCGATTATCGAGAAGCACATGAAGCCCTTCCAGTATCGCGACACCCTACCGAACGTTCAGCAGTTGCTGTTGTCGGTGCTTCCGAACGAGAAGAACAACGCGGCGCAGGCGGGACTCTATCAGGCGTTCGCCAGGGGCGACATCGACGCGGTGATGCGGATTCCCCGTAAGGAGCGCAAGCAGCTTTTCGTGACGGGGATTTCGATTTACTATTCGGATGATTTGCCGTCGGCGCGATTCGGGAACACGGCGCTGCAGCGCATGGGCAGCGCGACACAAAGGCCCGGCGACGCAACGGATATGCAATACGAAGACGAGTACTTGATGATGATGGAAGAGGAAATGGCCAGGGTGTACGGGAGCCAGTATTCTCCGATCGGGGGCGGCGGCGCGGCGGCCGCCGCCGAGAAGAAGCGCGGGTTCGTGGTGACGTTGAGCGGCTACAGTCCGTACAAGACCATCGGGGAGCTGGTTCATCCGGACAACGTCGAGCGGACTCCCGAACGCTGGGGCCTTGTCACACGGTTGTTGCATCTGGACGATACGGTGTCGGACGGGAACAGCCCGTTCGCTGTGTACGATGTGAGAAATCCGGACCAGTTCAGGGCGGAGTTCGGGGCGGTGGACCTGGACGCGCAGATGCCGATGGGCATCGGGGTGGTGGAGGAGCGTCCGGTTCCGGGCGGCCAGGCGGTGCGGGTCCTGCTGGATCCGATGACCAAGGAGATCATCAGCAAGACGGTGCAGACCGATGCGTCGGGCCGTGAGGTGGTGAACCCGCGGACGGGTGAGCGGCTACTGGAGGAGAACGACCAGTGGTTCATTCTCAATTTCAAATTGGAGTGGCGCGATGCGCCCGCGGCGGCGTCCACAAGCGGCGGTAGGGGCGGCATGGGCGGCGCAGGGCCGAGCGGTGCGGGGGCCGGCAGTGCGCCGAGCAGACCGCCCACGCGGGACATCGGCGGCGGCGATCTTTACGAATAACGGGCAGCGGTACACACTATGGCGGCGAGTTGATACGATGAATCTGGACTTGAAGGAATTAAAAGCGAAGTTGGCGCCGGTGATGAACCGCGCGATCCTGACGCCGGTGGTTGTTACGCTGGTGGGGCTGGTTCTTCTGATTCCGACGCAGCTCATGAGCGGCCGGCTCAAGTCGGCGGTTCAGAGCGAGAGCGTGAGCATGGGCAACCGGCTGCGGAATCTGGACGCGGTGCCCGAGGAACAGTGGAAGATGGAGCAGGCGTATCAGGAGGCCTTTGCGGCCGATGCGAACCGCGCGGAACTGCTGTCGCTTCAGAGCACGCAACGGGAGTTGCTGAGTTATCGGTTGTTTCCCGATCCGTGCAGCACGTCCCAGATGATCTTTGAGAATTACGCCAGGGCGTATCGGGCGGGCATCGAGGCCTTTGTGGCCCAGGCGGGGGGCGTGTGGCGGCCTTCGGATTTGGAGCTCCAGCACGAGCTGGAGAAGGCGGGCCCGTCGCTTTCGGGTGGGCGTCGGGTGTCGACGTTGCTGCGGAGTCGGACGGGGACGATGGACCTGAATCGCATGATGCTGAGCGAGACGGAGCGCACCATTGTAGACTTGTTGTGCCTTGAGAAGGCGAAGTCCGGGCGGTTGTACGCCAGTGCGGCGGACCTCTCCGGCTACGACTTCTGGGGCTCGTTCAAGTACGAAGGGGCGGAGTCGGCGGTGCGCAATTGCTGGTACTATCAACTGGCTTACTGGGTGATCGAGGACGTGTTTCAGACGGCCTCGGCGATGAACGCCGGTTCGACGTCGGTGCCGGATTCGACGGTCAAACGGGTGGTGGGGGTGTGGTTCAAACTGGATTCCCAGGCGGCGCGCAGCCGCAGCGGGCCTTATTCCCGACCGCTGGGAGCCGCGGGGCGAGGCGCCGGCGGGAAACAGGATATCCCCTCGTACGCGAAGAGCCAGCGCGACGGTGCGCTGACGGATGCCTGCACGGCTCGCTACTGCGACGCGGACTGGGACGTCGTCCATTTCAACGTAGCCGTGGTGGTTCGGGCGGACGCGACATTCGCCTTCATGAATGAACTGTGCAGCGGCAAGACCCACGTATTCCGCGGCTGGGACGGGAGCAGTCCGGTCCAGCCGATGAAACACAATCAGATAACGATTCTGGAGGCCTCAATGTATTCGGTGGACCGTGGGGCGGGCGACCATGCGTTGTACCGGTACGGCGAGAACGCCGTGGTTCAACTGGACCTTATTTGCGAGTATCTGTTTTACAAACCGGCCTACGATATGATCATGCCGCAGCTCATCAAGGACGATTTGGCGGCGGATACATCGAGCCGGCGCCGGTAATGTGAGTTTTGAGACCATTGAAGCAGGGAACCAACGATGGGCGACAAGATACGCGAGTTTCTGACAAACCATTTTGAAAAGCTGTTGCTGCCGTTGTTCGGTATAGCGGTAATCTGGCTGGTGCTGACAAAGGTCATCATCGGGCCCAATCGCGTCAAGATGGGCAATGAGATGTACGAGCCGTGGGGCATCGACCGCACGATCAGCCGTCTGGCCGAAGAGGTGAAACTGGAGCTGGCCTCGGAGGCGCAGTCGAGGGGGGGCTATGTGAGCAAAACGGCCGAACTCGAGCGGTTGTACGACTCGGCGATGGAAGGGATCGGTCGCACCACGGCGGTGGTGATCGCTCCGCGAACCGTCGAGACGACCTCGGTGGCGGGCCGGGAGTATTCGCTTCCGAATGTGGGTACGATTACCGATGCGGCGGCCGCACACCTCCGGGCGGTCGCGTATGTGCCGATCGAACCGATCAGCGACAAACTGGAGTACAGGAACGCCAAGACCGAGCCAAACGACATCGATATTGTGACGGTTCAGGGGACATTCGATCTGCCGGGGTTGATCAAACGCTTTGAGGCCAGTTTCGCCGGCAGCGAGGTCAAACTGGAGTGGCGCGACGCCTCGCTGGCCAAGCCCGTATTCGGCGAGGTTCGGCTGGAGCGGCAGACCATGACCGACAGCGGCGGCTGGGGTCCGTGGACGGTGGTTCCGCGTTCACGGATCGACCATCGCAGGAGCCTGTTCCCGGTGGCGGATCGAGTGGATCAACTCGGTGTGGGCGGCTTGCAGGTGAAGAAGATTCAGTTTGACGATCCGCAGCTTCAGGCGGACCTTCTGCAGCCGCCGGTGTATCAGATCGCGTCGGCTCGCGAGGAATGGTATCCGCCGCGGCTCTACGCGCGCTTCGCGAAGCTTCGCGATGAGCAGGTTCAGCAGTTGATACTGGATGAACGCCAAAAGGAGATCGAGGATCGCGAACGGCTGCGGGATGCGCAGCGCGGCGGCGGGGCGGGCGACGCATTGTACGGCGGCTACGACACCAGCGGGACGAGAGGACGCACGGGGGGACGCTCCACGACGACCCCGAGCCGGACCACGACGAGCCGGACGGGACGGACGGGAACAACGACGACGCGCGTGGACCCGCGCACGGGCGCGGGCGGGATTCGTCAGGAGACGAGCAGCGATCTGGATCGGGAGCTGAAGGCATTGCAGATTCCACCTCGGACGGATCCCAAAGAATTGAAAGCACCGGTGACATTCTGGGCGATTGACGATACCGTGGTCCCGGGCCGGATGTATCGGTACCGCGTGAAGGTCGGCGTGTTCAATCCTATCGGCGGGACGAACAGCTTCCGAGACAAGAACGCCCCGGAGAAGGACCAGACGCTGTTGTGGAGCGCGTATTCGGATGTGCTGGGGCCGATTTACGTGCCGCGGAGGATGTATCTGTTCGCCGGCGACGTCCAGCCGGCCGCGAAGATTGTGGGCGTTGAAGTGGCCAAGTATTACATGGGCTACTGGCGCAGCCAGAACTTCAGCGTCCGCTGCGGCGAGACCATCGGGACCGTGGTGGAGCAGGTCAAGAAGGCGCCGCGGCGGGCGCTGGATATGTATGAGGATGATCCGTATATGTATGGGATCTCGCCGGTGCCGCAGGCGGACCCGGCGAACCCGGATGAGATTGACTTTCGCACCGGGGCGGTGGTGGTGGACGTGGCGAGCGTGGATGACTGGATCGCGGGCCGTACGATGCGGCAGGTTCAGTATTTCGAGATGCTGTATAGTTTCGACGGCCTGGAGATTCTGCATCTGCCGATCGGGGCGACGTACTGGCCTCGGGAACTCCAGGTGGCGCGGTCGGACGTTCAGAAGGCGATGACGACGCCGATCGAGCCGTTGCGGTCGTCAGGCAGCAGGGTCGGCGGGAGCGGCCGGGGTGGCCCCGCGCCTGTCGATACGGCCCTGTACGAAGAGATGTATATGCAGGAGTATCAGGGATTGTACCGGCGGTAGGTGTCGATACTCGATACTGGATGCCCCGGGGCCGGTGGGAGGGTGGTGGCCTGTTTCGGGATGTTACGGGTTTGTCACGGATCGAAACGTCAGTACCGGGGCCTCGGTTGTGCCTTCGGGAGGATACGTGACGTGAATCTTCGCGGGTCTTGGGGGTATGACGTCGAGGAAATTGTCGCTGAACGCCGCCGGTGGTTCGCTGGTGATTCGCAGGTCTTTGGCGACGGCGTCGGCGGTGAGGGCAACCTCCCAGACCGTGTCGGTCAGACGCTCGGTGTGCGCCGAGATATTCGCCGGGGGCCATTGGATGTGCTTGTCGGGGACATAGAGAAAGAGATTGCGGGCTATGGCGGTGTCATCCTGCTTGAGCAGCAGGTGCAGGGCACAGCAGCGCGAGGCATCCGGGGTGACGAGCGCGCGGGGGAGCTTCAACGGCGTTGAGACGCTGAACGGCCCCACCAGGACGGGGAAGGTGATTCGATCGAGCAATCGGCCGGTCAAGTGGAGCAGGCGGGCCTCGAGGGTGGCCGTGATGGTGGCCGGCGAGTCGTTGACGACGACGACGGCCTCCGGACGCAGCGGCCGGGCCAGGCCGGTGGTCGGCTCATCGAGGCACGGCACGATGGTCACGAGCACGGGGGCGTAGAAACGCCGGGCGTAGTAGTACAGGGCCTTGGGTCGGCCGTCGACGTCGACGGCCGACCAGCTTATGGCGGGCGCTGGTTCGTTGAACTGCCAGAACAGAACTCCGCTGTTACGGCGGTTGTGGATGCGGAGGAATTCGACGTACTGTTTGACGGAGCGGGCCTGGGTCAGTTGGGCGTGGTAGGCGAAGCGGTCGAGGTCCGCCGTTGGAGCGAAGCCGGCGGCGGTGTAAGCATGGAGCCGGGCATTGCCGTCGATTTGGTAGTTGTGCTTCTCGAAGGTCGGCGACTGGATGCGGAGGTCTGTGCCAAAACGGCGGATCGTCGCTGCCGCTGGAGGCGCCTGGAGTCCGAATTCGGTAACGAACGCCGGGACGTCCTCAGCCGGGCAGAGGTAGCGGCGGACAGGCCGGCAGCCCGACCAGACATCCCAGCGGTGCGTGGTCAGGGGCCTCGGAGCGGGTTTTTCTCGGCGGCGTGCGGCGGCGAGGTCTGAGTGAAAGTCCTGCAGAGGCAGGAATCCGTCTCCGGTGGCCAGAGGGGTGGTTGGGATGTAGCTGGTGTCGCCGTCGAGCTGGGCGACCAGGCGAGGCAGTATCTGGTGGAAGATGGCCTTGCCGTAGAACTTACGTCCCTTACCGAGCTGTCCGATGGCGTGGAGCCAGTCGATTTCGTTGTTGCCGCACCATAGGGCCAGACAGGGGTGGTTGCGGAGGCGTTCGATGGTGCGGACGGCCTCGGCCTGGACCTGGTCGCCGAACCACTGGCGGTCGGGGTAATAGGCGCAGGCGAACATGAAGTCCTGCCAGACGAGCAGCCCCAGTTCGTCGCACAGGTCGTAGAAGCGGTCGGATTCATAATACCCGCCGCCCCAGACGCGCAGCATATTCATATGGGCGTCGCGGGCGGCATGGAGGAGGGCCTCGTAGCGCGCGTCGGTCAGGTCGCCGGGGTGCATGGAGGCAGGGGTCCAGTTAGCGCCTCTGACGCGAATAGGACGGCCGTTGACGATGAACTGGAAGGCGGGCTCTGCGTCGTGGCGGGCGCCCGGATCGGCGACAGGGCATTGGAGCCGGATAGTGCGGATGCCGAATTTCGCGGTGTGGCGGTCGATGGTTCGGCGGCGCGTCTTGAGTTCGAGGTCGAGGATGTAGAGGGGCTGGCCGCCGTGGCCGTTGGGCCACCAGAGATGCGGCGATGGGACGTGGATGACGGTGGAGTGGGTGTGCTGACCCGGACTGAAGGACAGGTCGCAGGCGGTGGCGAATCCGGGGCCGGTGACGGCGAGCGTACAGATGAGGTCGGTGTCTTCGACGGCGTCGAGCGTGACGGCGATGCGCAGGTCCGCGGTCTTCTCGGCCAGGTCAATCGTGCGGATGTGGACGTCGGCGATACGGGCGGCGTGCAGGCCCTCGATGCGAACCGGCCGCCAGATGCCGCAGCCGGGCAGCGTCGGGGCGAAATCCCAGCCGAACTGGTACTGGGCCTTGCGAATGTAGACGCGGTGAGGGTTGCTGAAGCCGGCGTTGGTGAAGGCGGCGTGGCGTTTCATCAAACGCTGGGCGTGCTTGACGGGCGGCTCGAACTTGACCAGCAGGACGTTGCCGGCGGGCTTGAGCAGGTCCGTGATGTCGAAGCGGTGGCCGATGAACATGTTGTCGGTGCGGGCGACGAGCTTCTCGTTGAGCCAGATGCCCGCGATGGTGTCGAGGCCCTCGAAGACGAGGTGCTTGCGGGGGCATTCGAGCAGGTCGGCGGGGACGTCGAAGACCTTGCGGTAGACCCAGGGATTGTCGGAGAGGCCCTGATACGCCTCCGGGTTGGCGTCGAGGTCGGCCGGGTCGATTCGGCCGGCGTGGATGAGAGAGCTGTAGATGGAGGATGGAACCGGCGTGTCGAGCCACCCGGCCCGCGGATGCGCCGGTTCGAGGTCGCGCATACGCCGTGCGGCGGTCGGGTACTCCTTGAACTGCCATATTCCAGTCAAATCCAGCGTCGTGACGGCCATTTTCGGCTCCGTTGTATCTTCGCGGTATGTCGAGTGTATGATACATCTACGGATAGCTGCCCGCAACGGAAAGCCGATTCAGGGCTTGTACGGAGGAAGAGACGTAAAGCGGTTGCTCAGCGGGCGGCCTTCGGACGGATCCGGCGGGGTAGCCGCCAGAGCAGGCGGACGACCAGGTTGCCGAGCAGGGCCGAGACGATTGAGAAGATCAGGCATCCGCTCCAGAGGTAGAGGCTCTGCTCGATGACCCTGGCGGGCGCGCCGGTCAGATGAAACAGGTGCAACACCCCGGCGGCGACGCCGGAACTATCCAGCAAGTACACGCCGAGCCGACGGGCGGCCAGGTAGATGGGCAGGGCGGTCAGCGGATTGGTGACCCAGCACGCCAGCCACGCGACCGGCAGGTTCAGACGCAGGACTATGGCGCCGACGGCGCAGAGGAACATCTGAAACGGTATCGTAGGGGTGAAGGCGACAAACAGGCCCAGCGACAGGCCGCCCGCGATGGACCGCTTGTCGATCTTCCATACGTGAATATGGAACAGCCGTTCACCGAGGATGCGGTGCAGACGGCTATTGCGCAGCGCGTGTCTGAGCCGCTCCTGTCTCTGTCGCCATTTACCGGACCACATTGTCAGATCATATCGTAATCGTAGGGTTTTCGCATGGGGCGGGCGATGTAGGTGTCCGCCTCGCTGTCGCCGACGAACTGCTCTTTGGCGGGGTCCCAGTTGAGTTTGCGGCCCAGACGGATGGCGATGACGCCCAGGTGGCACAGACTCGCCGAGCGGTGGCCGACATCCGCCGGGCAAATGGTGGGCTTGCGGGTCTTGACGCAATCGATGAAGTTGGCCATGTGGTCGTTGCTGACATAGACGCGGGGGGCGTCCTCGGGCAGTTTCTGTGTCAGCAGCGAGCGGTCGTTGGCGGTGATAACGCCGCGTGTGACCCAGATCCAGCCGTCGGAGCCGTGGAACTTGATGCCGTGCTGCTGGCCGTTGCGGTCCTTGACGCCGCCGTGCCATTCGCTGGCGGTGGTGCTGTTGCAGGTGTGGACGACGCCGTTGTCGTAGGTGTAGGTAAGCGAGTATTCGCTGGCGGCCGTGAAGCCGCCGGGGATCATATCAACCAGTTGCTTGCCCTCGATGGAGACCGGACCGGAGCCATCCTTGTCGAGGGCCCACAGGACGATGTCATTGTGGTGCGCGCCCCAGTCGGTCATCGTGCCGCCGGAGTATTCCCACCAGTAGCGGAAGCTGAAGTGCGTGCGCTCCTTGACATAGGGCGTTTGCGGCGTCTGACCAAGCCAGAAGTCGTAGTCGAAGCCCTGCGGCACGGCCGATACCTGAAACGGACCCTGCCGCAGACCGGCGGGCAGCCAGACCTCGACCTTCTCGATCTTGCCGATGCGGCCGTTGCGGACAAGGTCGCAGGCCAGGCGAAAGTGCGCGTCGCTTCGCTGCTGGGTGCCGGTCTGGAGGATGCGGTTGGTCTGCTTCTGGACCTCGGCCAGGCGCCTGCCCTCGTCGATGGTGAGCGTCAGGGGCTTCTCACAGTAGATGTCCTTGCCCGCTTTCATGGCGGCCATGGCAATCAGGGTGTGCCAGTGGTCCACCGTGCCGCAGATGACGGCGTCGATGTCGTTGCGTTCGAGCAGCTTGCGAAAGTCCGAATAGCCTTCGGCGTCGGGGAAGTCCCTTCTGGCGGCGGCCAGGTGGCCCGCGTCAACATCGCAAACGGCCACGATCTTGCCGTGCCGCGAGGCATTCCGCGCATCGCCGCGCCCCTGCCCCCCGCAGCCGATCAAGGCCAACTGAAGGGTCTCACTGGGCGCCGCCGGGGCCGCCGGCCGCTCCTGACCCAGCGATTCCTCCACAAACCACCCCGGCAGCGACAAAGCCGCCCCCGACAACGCCGACCGCTTGAGAAAATCACGTCGTGAACTATTACTACGCCCAATACTCATATCTGCCTCCTTATGATTATGATAATGTCTGGTTGGTTGCCAACGAGACCGTCTGCACAGCACTCCAGATAGCTTACTGATCGGCCAGGTCCCATAGCATCTTCACGGGCTTGCGGCTGCCAGGGTTCTCGGGCCGCGCCTCCGGAACAAGGGCCTCAGCCAGTGCCTCTGGTGTTTCGGGATTCGGCCACGGCAGCGCTCCTTTGCGTCGGAGGCTTTCGATGCCATCGCCCACGTCGCCAGTAGCCCGGACGTACACAGGGACAAGATGCAGTTTATCAAGTTGCTCGACGGCGCCGGCCCAAGTTCCGCCTTTCTCAAAATCCGAACTTACGACAAGCCCCGCATCCGCCAGAGCGTAGATCAACTTGTTGCGCTGCATGGCGTGTCCAACATTGAATCCGGCCGCGGGATCGTAGGGAGAGACTACGACCAGCTGCCGTCGCATCAAAAGGGCGCGATGCTCACGATTGAGCACTGCGCGTTCCATACTATCGGCCAGCACACCCACGACCTTGCCTCCTGCCTCGATAGCTCCTCGCATCGCCGCCTGGTCAACGCCGCGGGCGCCCCCCGAGACGAGGGTGCAGCCCGCCGCGCCCGCAAGCCAGCCAATATGCTCCGTGTAGGCAAGCAGCGCATCATCCACGTGCCTCGAACCGACGACGGCCAAGCCCCCTGTATCAAGAATACCCGCATCCCCGCACCCATACAGAATGGGGGGGGCATCATCTTTGAGCTGTTGCTTGAGGCGTCGCGGGTACTCATCATCGCTTGAACTGACCACCCAGATGGACCGAGCCGTCCATCGCTCCACCGCCTGACTCAGAAGAAAGCCACGGTCCAGCAACCGGCGAAGTCTCTCGGGAGCGATCAGATGTTCGCACTCGTCGAGCAACTCCTGGGCCTGCAATGTGAGCAAGTCGCCGGCCTGCCGGTCTTGCCGGCGCAGGAACCCGGCCAGTTGTTTGTACTGCCCCATTGTCAGAACGTCCGCAGGTTCCTGTCCCTTGCTTACGATAAGCGGCGCCGTCAGCAACAGAATCGCCTGTGTATTGGATGAGAGTATGTTGTTCATTCCCTTTTTCCCGTCAGTGCAAGGGCCAGCGGAAAGACTTCTTCGACACCGTGGGACCGCAGACACCATGCCGCCACGGTCAGCGTCCATTTGGAGTCAACCATATCATCGACCAGCAAAACAGGTCCGACGGGCGGCCGTTGTGCACTTATTGCAAGGGAGCCGACGACATTCGATGCCTGTTGGATGCTGTTGGCCATGTTCTTCTGTTGCGGCCGAGCTTCCGTTCTTCGCAACGCCGCATGGAAGGGCAGCCCAATCGCCGCCGCCAGGCGTCTTGAGAAATCTGGTACGAGTTCGGTATGCCGCAGCGAAGGGACGCAAGTGACCCACTCGGGTGCCGGTCGAGGACTCCACTCCGCAACCAGCTCCGCGCACGCCCGCACCAATTCATCCGAAAAACACCTATCACGGTATTTCCCGTCGCGCACCAAGCCTCCCCACCCCGCATCCCCCCAGACGCACAATGCCCTGCCGGGCTGCGACTGAAACTCCGGTGGGATTCGTCCCGTGAGGTTGTACTCCGGTATTCCGCCGGCCGGCCACTGTCTGCGAGGCTGAATCGGCAGACTTGTCCGACGCAGAAATGCTACGGCTTCTCGCACAAGAACCGGATCAGCGGTTGTCGGCAGCGGCGGCAACGCAGGCGGGCGGATTGGGCCGGGATCGCCGTCCAAGGCCCGGACGAGAAACTCCATATGTCCGCAACGCAGGTTCACGTAATCCTGCATCTGGCGCTGTTCGAATCGCCGCAGGTCGGTCAAACGCCGGGCTCGTTCCCAGAAAGCAGGGCTGAGGTCTGAGGCGGTTAGCTGCCACTTTGACTCCTGCCTTGCGATGGGTGATGGCGACTCCAGTGACAGCAGGTCTATCGTCTTCTGGATACGCCCTCTGCTCAGGTTGATCCTGGCCATCAGTTCAGGAATTGAGAGACCTTCAGGCACAGTCTCAAGAGCATCAAGCACGTCTGATACTTCCGACTCGGTCGGAAAGGCGGTGTCGATGAAGTAGTCAGTGATGTCAATGTCTTCTTCGCCGCTCAGCAGTATGCCGTAGGCAGCATCGAGGGCCCGGCCGGCCCGGCCGACCTGCTGGTAATAAGCCACCACGGAACCAGGCGCCTGGTAGTGTATCACAAATGCCAGGTCCGGCTTGTCAAAGCCCATGCCAAGAGCGGTTGTTGCCACAAGCGCCTTCACGCGATTGTCCAGCAGCGCCTGTTCGAGCATGGGACGGCTGTCCCCGGTTTCGCCCGTGTAGGGTTCCACATTCAGGCCGCGCGACTTGAGCCAGTCCGCCACCTGCACGGCATCACGCACGGTGAGGGTGTAGATGATGCCATGCCCCGCCAATGCCGGCACTTGGGCGGCAATCCAGGCCAGGCGCTGCGCCTGGCTGGGCAATCGCATCGTTTGCAGCACCAGCGATGGGCGGTTCAAATCGCCTCGGGAAACGTGAAGTTCCGGCCCTAGCACTTTCTGCAAGTCGTCCATAACCCGGTCGTTCGCCGTCGCCGTCGTCGCCAGAAGCCGGACATTCACGGGCAAGGTGCGTACGATTCGCTCCAGAAGACGATAGTGGGGGCGGAAATCATGTCCCCAGTCGGAGATGCAGTGCGCTTCATCGATCACCAGCAGCGCGAGCCGGCGAGCGATTCCCGCGAGAACCTCCGAGCGAAACTGTTCGTTGGCCAGCCGTTCAGGCGAAATCAAGAGAATGTCCACCGTATCCCGTTCGATTGCGGAGGCGACGTCGCTCCATCTCTCTCTGTTGTCGGAGTTGATGGTCTCGGCCCGCACGCCCATCCTCTCAGCAGCGGCAATCTGGTTCCGCATGAGGGCCAGCAAGGGGGAGATAAGCAGGGCTGGCCCCATCGCCCTCTCGCGAAGCAGCTTGGCGGCGATGAAGTAGACGAAGCTCTTGCCCCAGCCGGTCTTCTGCACCAGCAGGAGTCGTCCGGCCCCTTCGACAACGTGCCGGATCGCCTCCTCCTGACCTTTGCGAAAGCAGGCGTTCGCAAGGCGGGTCCCGAGCTTCAGCAGCTCCAACGCCCTGATTCCGTTGAACGTCAATCCATACCTCGCAGGTGTATTCATACCGTTCGTGGCGCCATCTCTTCACAAGCGACACGCCGGAACAGCGATAGGCCGCCTTGTCCGGCGCAGGGGAGCCTTTGCGCATCACACGATACCACCGGCTGTCGAGGGTTGTCAAGTTGGGGGGGCAGGATTTTTGTCATGTGCACACCCGGTGGTCCTGATAGAATACCGGCTGTGGTGTGTGACTCCGATGTGCACGTTTCTCGACTCGACTCTGTAAGGAGGTCTTCCCATGGGCGTGAAATGCAGCTTGATCTTGACCACGGTAGTCTCAATCTGCGGAGCACTCGAAGCGAAGTCGGATGCTCCGGTGGCTTCAGCCCATGCGAAGTGGGAGATGGGGCCTTCGAAGGAGGCTTCGTATTTTCCGATTGCGGTGTGGTTGCAGAGTCCGGCCAATGCGGCCCGGTACAAGGCGGCGGGGATCAATGTCTATGTGGGGCTGTGGCGGGGGCCTACGGAGGAGCAGCTTTCGACCCTCAAGGAGGCCGGGATGAAGGTGATTTGTTCGCAGAACCGGGTGGGGCTGGCGCACAAGGACGACCCGACGATTATCGCATGGATGCACGGGGATGAGCCGGATAACGCCCAGTCGCTCGGCGAGGGCAAGGGCTACGGGCCACCGGTGCCGCCGGAAAGAATCGTCGCCGATTATGAGCGGATCAAGGCGGCGGACCCGACTCGGCCGGTCCTGCTGAACCTGGGCCAGGGGGTCGCGTGGGATGGCTGGTACGGCCGGGGCGTGCGGACCAATCACCCGGAGGATTACCCGCTGTATATCCAGGGCTGCGATATCGTATCATTCGACATCTACCCGGCGGTGCATGACAAGCCGGAGGTCGCGGGCAATCTGTGGTTCGTGGCCCGGGGCGTCGAACGGCTCGTGCAGTGGAGCGAGGGCAGGAAGGTCGTCTGGAACTGCATCGAGTGTACGCGAATCGGCAACCCCAACCGCAAGGCGACCCCGCAGGAGGTGCGGGCCGAGGTCTGGATGTCCATCATCCACGGCTCCCGCGGCCTGATCTACTTCGTCCATGAATGGCAGCCGCGTTTCAATGAATCGGCCCTGCTGAGCGACGCGGAGATGTTGGCGGCCGTAACGAAGATCAACGCCCAGGTCGCGGAATTGGCGGTGGTGATCAATGCCGAGACGGCGGATGGGATGTTGACGGTCGAGACCGAGAACACCGATGTGCCGGTGGCGGCGACAGCCCGGCAGGTCGGCGACGATGTCTATGTGTTTGCGGTGGCCATGCGTAGTGGACGGACGAAGGCGGCGTTCCGGGTGGCCGGGGCCGACGGCGGACGCGAGGTCGAGGTGCTGGGCGAACAGCGGCGGCTGGATTGCATGGATGGGAGGTTTGAGGACTCGTTCGGGCCGTGGGAAGTGCACCTTTATAGAGTAAATAGCAAATAGCAAATGGCAAAAAAACAACAAGCGACCCGACAAGAGGCCCGCGGCGGAGTGCGGGTATAGGGGCTGATAACCAGGGG
>Ga0209614_1000763_pt1 | contig 27048 bp, 22 predicted proteins | sample BlaSprsedimmetaG_FD_185484 | JGI IMG/M metagenome (GOLD analysis project Ga0209614, IMG submission 185484) | Hot spring sediment bacterial and archeal communities from California, USA to study Microbial Dark Matter (Phase II) - Blank Spring... ... | reverse complement strand
AACATGGAGTTCTCGGACCATTATCTCGAAGTGTCCTATGACCTGTCGAAGGTCATGTTCATCACCACGGCGAACATGCTCGACACCATCCCCGGCCCGCTGCTCGACCGGATGGAGGTGCTGCGCCTGCCCGGTTATATCGAGCAGGAAAAGCTGCAGATCGCCCGGACTTATCTCATCCCCCGGCAGCGGGAACAGAACGGCCTCAAATCCGCCCAGATCCGGTTCACGGACAGGGCGGTCCGCCGAATCATCGCGGAATACACGCGCGAGGCGGGGCTGCGGAATCTGGAGCGGGAAATCGGGTCCTGCTGCCGCAAGGTCGCCCGCATGATCGCCGAGAACCGGGCGAGGCGTTATACGGTCAAGCCGGACAACGTGCCCGACCTGCTCGGCCCGCGCAAATTCTTCCCCGAGGTCGCGCAGCGCAAGAACGAAATCGGCGTGGCCACCGGCCTGGCCTGGACTCCGATCGGCGGCGTGATCCTCTTCGTCGAGGCCACGGCCATGCCCGGGGGCAAGGGGCTGGTGATGACGGGACAGCTCGGCGAGGTGATGAAAGAGTCCGCCCAGGCCGCGCTCTCGTTCATCCGGTCACACACGGACCGTTTCGGCATCCCGGAAGACTTCTTCCGGAAGCACGACCTGCACATCCACATCCCGGAGGGTGCCACACCGAAGGACGGCCCGTCCGCCGGCGTCACCCTGGCCACGGCGATCGCCTCGCTGCTCACCCGGCGGCCCGTCAAACGCGACGTGGCCATGACGGGCGAGATCACGCTCCGGGGCAAGGTGCTCCCGGTCGGCGGGATCAAGGAGAAGATGCTCGCCGCCAAACGGTCCGGCATCGACCATGTGATCCTCCCGAAATTCAACGAGAAGGACCTGGAGGAAATTCCGGAAGACATCCGTAAGACCATGAAGTTCTCCCTCGTCGAATGGCTGGACGAGGTGTTCGAAATCACGCTGATAAAGAACGGGAGAAAACCGGACCGGAAACCGGCCGCGCCGGCCTCCTGAAAACGGGAAGACCGGCGTTCCCGCCCGGTATGGACAAAAGGAAAATCCGGATGGAAATCCTGGACCTGAATGAAACACATCTCCAAACCTATTTACACTGTCTGGAAGACTGGTCCGACGAAATGAGGGAAGCTGGGAACCACAAGCACGTCTGGTTCAACCGGATGAAAGACCGCGGACTCCGCGTCCGGATCGCGGTGGAAGACGGCAAGGCCTGCGGGATGATTCAGTACGTGCCTTCGGAACATTCCTTCATCGAAGGCGACGATCTGTATTTCATCCATTGCATCTGGGTGCACGGCCACAAACAGGGCGTCGGAAACCGGCAGAAGAGGGGGATGGGGAAAGCCCTGCTCGAGGCGACGGAACGGGATGTCGAATCGATGGGACGGAAAGGCATCGCCGCCTGGGGCCTCGCCCTCCCCTTCTGGATGAAAGCCTCGTGGTTCAAAAAACAGGGATATCGCAAGGCCGACAAGGACGGCATGGCCGTGCTTTTGTGGAAACCTTTCGCGGACGGTGCCGCCCCTCCCCGCTGGATCCGGCTGAAAAAGAAACCCCAGCCGCTTACGGACAGGGTCGCCGTCACCTCATTTGTGAATAGATGGTGTACGGCGCAGAATGGTGTGCATGAAAGGGCCAGACGCGCCGCGGCGGAATTCGGAGACCGAGCGGTATTCCAGGAAATCCGCACATCGGACAGGAACGTATTCTTGGAGTGGGGCATCTCCGACGCGCTGTTCATCGACGGAAAACATGTGCGGACCGGCCCGCCGCCCTCTTTCGAGAAGATCCGGAAGAAGATCGCCGGACGGGTCAAAAAAAGGAAAACCCAACCCGGTTCGTAAACGCTTTGGCAGAACGGTGAACCAAGATGCGCCGTGACATCCGTAAAACACTGTACATCCGCTGGCTGCAGGGATTCTGTTAATGACCGCCTTCAATCCGGAACGCGAAAGGAATCTCTCAACATCCGATTGGAGGAACTGATGGCGAAAACACGCATTCTCATCATGGGCGCGGCGGGCCGCGACTTTCACAATTTCAATGTCTTCTTCCGGAACAATCCGGGCTACGAGGTCGTGGCCTTCACGGCGACCCAGATCCCGAACATCGAGGGACGGCTCTATCCGCCCGAACTCGCCGGACCGGCCTATCCGGAGGGCATCCCGATCCATCCCGAAGAAGAACTCCCGGAACTCATCCGCCTCAGGCGGATCGACCAGGTCGTCTTCGCCTACAGCGACGTCTCCCACGAAACCGTCATGCACAAGGCCTCGATCGTGAACGGCGCGGGCGCGGATTTCGTTTTGATGGGATCGGACAGGACGACGCTCAAATCCGCAAAACCCGTGATCGCGGTCTGCGCCGTCCGGACGGGAGCGGGCAAGAGCCAGACGACCCGCCGGGTGAGCGAAATCCTCAAAAAGAAAGGGAGACGGATCGTCGCAGTCCGCCATCCCATGCCATACGGAGACCTGGTCCGGCAGCGCGTCCAGCGGTTCGCGGATTCCGGGGACCTGGACAGGCATGACTGCACCATCGAGGAGCGGGAGGAATACGAGCCCCATCTCGATATGGGGAACATCGTGTATGCCGGCGTGGATTACGGGGCGATCCTGGAGGCGGCGGAAAAAGAGGCGGACGTAATCCTCTGGGACGGCGGCAACAACGACACGTCTTTCTACAGGCCGGATCTGTGGATCACCGTGGCCGACCCCCATCGCCCGGGTCATGAGCTGTCGTATTACCCGGGTGAGACAAATTTCAGGAAGGCGGACGTGCTCATCATCAACAAGGTGGACACGGCGGAAAAGGAACATATCGAGGCGATCCGGCGGAACGCCCGGGCCCTGAATCCGGAGGCCGTGGTCATCGAGGCGAATTCGCCGATCGAGACCGATCATCCGGAATTCATCCGGGGCAGGCGTGTCCTCGTGGTGGAAGACGGCCCCACCCTCACGCACGGCGACATGCGGTACGGCGCCGGCATCGTGGCCGCGCGGAAGTTCGGGGCGTCGGAGATCGTGGATCCCCGTCCCTGGGTCGCCGGGACGATCGCGGATACATTCAGGAAATATCCCGGTATCGGCCCCCTGCTGCCCGCCATGGGCTACGGCGAGGGGCAGATGAAGGACCTGGAGGAGACGATCCGGCGTGTGGACTGCGACGCGGTCGTGATCGGCACGCCCATCGATCTCTCCAGACTGATCCGGATCGACAGGCCCGCCGCGCGCGTGAGCTACCGGCTCGAGGAAACCGGGAAGCCGACGCTGGAGGAGGTCTTGAAGAAATTTTGATTCGGGAGGAGATTTCCACGGTTTTGAGCCGGGCGGGTGATGAAGAGGGAAAGGGGGCCGGCGCCGGGCAGGTTACTCCTCCGGGTAAGCCACAAAAGGCACAGAATTAAAAAAATTTATATACCTTTTGTGCTTCTTATGGCCAATCTCTTTCCTAATCAGCCACAAAGAGCACAAAATTTCTATTCTCAAATATTTTTGCGTCCTCTGTGCTTCTTGTGGCCAATCTCTTTCCTAATCAGCCACAAAGAGCACAAAATTTCCATCTCATCTTCCCCTTTTGTGCTTCTCTTGGCAATCTGTCACGAAGCGAACTGGTTGAACGGTACATAATAATTCATATTCTTCGGTACGAGTTTGTAAAACTTCTCGGGCACGGCCTTGAAATCCCGGGCCGAAAAACCGGGTTGGTGGCCGAGTCCATGAACTGGCGCTGGTCGACGATGCGGTGCGGGATGCCGGCAATCATGAAGATTCAAACGAGGTCAAATCGTAACCGATTTATGATATGAAAAACAACATTCAATGTCAAGCGATACAACTCGACGGATTTTCTTCATCAATCGCAACCGAAGTCAAGAAATCGTCTTGAATATTGATTGTCTTGTCTCAACCGGAGAATAAATCAATGAAAAAAGACAAAATCAAAGCCGTGGGGAAAATGCAGGATTACATCAAACGCCATCTCCAGGACCCCATCACCCTGTACGACCTGGCGCAATCCTGCGGATTCTCGCCCTGGCATGCATCCCGGATATTCAAGGAACTCCTCGGCAAGCCCCCCTTCGAATACATCCGGGCCCGCAGGATCTCTCAGACTCAGGGATGAAAACGTCAGGGTGATCGATGTCGCCTTCGATTTCGTATTCGACACCCACGAAGGATTCACGCGGGCGTTTTCCAGACAATTCGGAATCAATCCGTACCGATATAAAAAGAATCCCCCTCCCGTCAAACTGTTTCTGCCGTATCGGATCATGGATTCCTACCCGAACCCATTTCAAAAGGAGCGCCAGATGGAAAAAGAAAATTTGGAAAAAAAGAACACCGATTCCGTCAAGACCATTTTCGTGCAGGTCATCGAAAAACCCGCCCGCAAAATGATCCTGAAAAGGGGAATCAAAGCGACAGATTATTATGAATACTGTGAAGAGGTTGGATGCGGGATCTGGGGCCTCCTTGTCAGCGTCAAAGAGGCGCTCTATGAACCCGCGGGATTGTGGCTGCCGCCCCAAATGGTGCGCCAAGGAACTTCCGTCTATGCACAGGGCGTGGAAGTCCCCGCGGACTATTCGGGGCAAATCCCGGAAGGATTCGAAATCATCGATCTCAAACCCTGCAAGATGATGATCTTTCAGGGTCCTCCGTTCCGGGACGAGGATTTTGAAGTCGCGATCCGGGATTTGTGGGATGTGATGAAATCGTACAATCCCGAAATCTACGGATTCGAATGGGCCGACCCGGATGCGCCGCGGTTCCAGATAGAGCCCCAGGGGTATCGGGGGTATATCGAGGGACGGCCCGTCAGAGAACTGTCGCGGACATAACCGGGCATCCGTGAATCCCATCAGGGGCTGTATCAAACGTCCGGTTCAACCAACACCCGGCATGAATAAATATCCCGTTCAACCCGCGCCCGGGGTGGATACCCCGGGCGATCGGGAAGTCCCTTTCTGTCATTGCGAGGAGTGAAGCGGCGTGGCACTCTCCGGCCTCCCGATCCATGGAGAGCGCTTTCCCTGACCCTCACAAACCCCGGATGTCCGAAGGGCTCCGGGTGTTTTCTTTTACTCCTCCCCCCACAAAAACCCGGCATTGCGCTGAGAAAATGCACAACAACCGGGGTTTGCCTGTCTTCGGACGGCCCGAAGGAATGCATCCGATAAAGACTATCCGCGACGCGCATCTTTTCCATCGTCCGGGATGTCCGCACTCCCGTTCACCTGCGTGAAAAATCCTCCCTTGTCCCGCTCCATGAAAAGTATTATATTGATTAAATGTCAGAATACAGGAACGCTCACGCTTTTGGGAAAGGGATTCATTTGCAGCGCACGCTCCTCATCATCAAACCCGATGCCGTCGCGAAAAACAAAATCGGCGAAATCCTCCGCCGCGTGGAAGAGAAGGGGTTCCGGATCGTCGATCTGTACAAACGCCGGCTTACCCGGAAGGAAGCGGAGACGTTCTACGCGGAACACCGGGGGAAGCCCTTCTTCGAACCGCTCGTGGATTTCATGACCGAGGGGCCCTGCATCCCCGTGGTGCTGGAGGGGGAGAACATCATCCCGCAGCTGAGGAAACTCGTCGGCAAGACCGACCCGGCCGATGCCGCGCAGGGCACGATCCGAAGGGACCTGGCGGAAAACGGCAGGAGGAACGCCGTGCATGCGTCCGATTCCCCCGAGACCGCGGAGAGGGAGATCGCCTTCTTCTTTGACGGAAAACGGGAGATCATATGACCGACCTCAACCGAAAGTCCCTCGATTATCACGAAAAACCCGTGCCCGGAAAACTCGCCACGCACATCACCAAGCCCTGCGAGACCCGTGAGGAACTCTCCCTCGCCTACACTCCGGGAGTGGCCGCTCCCTGCCTCGAAATCGAAAAGAACCCGCGGGACGCCTTCCGGTACACCAACCGGGGAAATCTCGTGGCCGTCGTCTCGAACGGCACCGCCGTACTGGGGCTGGGAGACATCGGCGCGCTCGCGGGCAAGCCGGTCATGGAGGGCAAGGGCGTCCTCTTCAAACGCTTCGCGGACGTCGATGTCTATGACCTGGAAGTCGATACGCGGGACCCGGACGAGCTGATCCGCGTGGTGCAGCTCCTCGAACCCACCTTCGGCGGGATCAACCTGGAGGACATCAAGGCGCCGGAATGCTTCTACATCGAGGAAAAACTCAAAGAAACGATGTCCATCCCCGTGTTTCACGACGACCAGCACGGCACGGCCATCATCAGCGGCGCGGGACTCCTCAATGCGGCGGAGTTGTCCGGAAAGGATCTGGGAAAGGTCCGGATGGTGGTCGTGGGCGCGGGCGCGGCGGGTATCGCCTGTTCGAAGATGTTCGTCCAACTGGGCGTCCGGAAAGAGAACATCCTGATGCTCGACAGCAAAGGCGTCATTTACAAAGGACGCGGGGAGGGGATGAATCCATACAAGGAGGAATTCGCCACGACGGAATCCTGCCGGACGCTGGAAGAGGCGATCACGGGCGCCGGGATTTTCGTGGGCCTCTCGAAGGCGGACCTGCTGACCCCCGCCATGCTCAAATCCATGGGGCCCGACCCGGTCATTTTCGCCATGGCCAACCCGGATCCGGAGATCCGGCCCGAGACGGCGCGGCGCGTCCGCCCGGACGCGATCGTGGCCACGGGAAGGAGCGACTATCCCAACCAGATTAACAACGTGCTCGGATTCCCCTTCATCTTCCGCGGCGCACTCGATGTGCGCGCCACGGCCATCAACGAAGCCATGAAACTGGCCGCGGTCCGGGCCCTGGCCGGTCTGGCGAAGGAGGACGTGCCCGAATCCGTCTCGAAAGCCTACGGCGGAGATAAATTTCGTTTCGGGCCGGAATACATCATCCCGAAGCCCTTCGATCCGCGCGTGCTCGAATGGGAGGCCTCGGCCGTGGCCGAAGCCGCCATGGCCTCGGGCGTGGCGCAGGTGGCAATCGACATCGAGGCATACAGAAATCGGCTGCGGGTCAGGATTCATAGCCGGAACGCCTGACAGGAGACGGGCATCGCGGCCCGTCTTTTTGGTTGATTTGGACCGGGAATTTCAGTATTTTGTGAACAGAGGAACAGAACGTAAACCGTATGAGAACAGGTTGTGATTTGATACATTCTTCCATCCTGTGCGTCCCCGGAACGGATCCGGATACCGGCACCGATGAATCCGGGATACTTTTTCGAGGCACCCTGCGAGGTCCAACATCCGGAACAGGATTTGGACCTTTCCCATGCCGTGATATCGCCTTTCTGACACGCGTCCTGTGCGGAGGTTTCCAGAATCCATGAAAGTCCTAGTACTCAACTGCGGCAGTTCCTCGGTCAAGTTCCAGCTCATCGCCATGACGGATGAACAGGTACTGGCCAAGGGAATCGTCGAGAAGATCGGCGCGAGCGACGCCATCATCACCTATCAGGCCAGGGATCAGAACAGACTCCGGGAAACCCGCGAAGTCCTGAATCACGAGGTGGCGGTCGATCTGGTCATCAGCATGCTGCTCCACCCCCAGCACGGCGTGATCCGGGACAGGACGGAAATCGACGGCATCGGCCACCGGGTCGTGCACGGCGGAGAAGACTTCTCCGATTCCGTGCTCGTGACCGATGAAGTTGTCGCGGCCGTCCGAAAATGCATCCAGTTCGCGCCCCTGCATAATCCGCACAACCTGAAGGGCATCGAGGCCTGCGAACGCCTCCTTCCCGGTGTGCCGCAGACGGCGGTCTTCGATACGGCGTTTCACCATACCATCCCCCCGCAAGCCTACCTGTACGGGTTGCCCTACGCGCTTTATGAAAAACTGGGCATCCGGCGTTACGGATTTCACGGCACCTCGCACAAGTATGTTGCACACAAGGCCGCGGAATTCCTAGGAAAACCGGCACAGAACCTGAAACTCATCACCTGTCATCTCGGTAACGGCGCGAGCGTGACGGCGATCGACGGCGGAAAATCCATCGACACATCCATGGGTTTCACCCCGCTCGAGGGCCTCATCATGGGAACCCGCTGCGGCGACATCGATCCGGCCCTCGTCCCCTATATCATGAACCGCGAAAAACTGACCGCCGACCAGATGGACGCCATCATGAACAAACACAGCGGCATGCTCGGCCTGACCGGCACGTCGAACGACATGCGCGAAATCGAGGCCGAAGTCTCCCGCGGTTCCGAACGTCACAAGCTGGCCGTTGATATCTACTGTCACCGGATCAAGAAATATATCGGGGCGTATATGGCCGAACTGGGGGGGTGCGACGCCGTCATCTTCACGGGCGGTATCGGAGAAAACTCCCGGAATGTGCGAATGAAATCGGTCTCGAATCTCACCCGTTTCGGCATCGCGGTGGATGCGGAGAAGAACCGGAAGAACGAAATCGCGATCGGCACCGGACCGGTCGCGGTGCTCGTGATTCCTACCAATGAGGAACTGGCCATCGCGCGGGACACCAAGCAGATCCTGGTGCTGGGCGAGGAAACCCTGAAGAAAACGGCGGCCAGGGAGGCGGGGAACGGCCGGATCAGCCATTTTGTGGGACACGAGAAGGCGGACCTGGTCCTGCTGTGGGCCGAAGAGCCCGGCGCGAAACCGGCCGATCTGGCGAGAAAGCTGAGTAAAAAACTGAGCAAACCCATCACGACGGAAATCGTCAGGGAAGAGCTGGAATATCTCGGACTCACGTGACGGAATTCCGGAGACAGGTACCCGAACAACAGGATCAACCATGGGAAAAATAAACAAGGAAGAGTCCGGCTGGATGGTCGCGTTGAGCTGGCTCAGCGCACTCGAGGAAGCGGCGCGGGACTTTCACGGCACCCGTCCCAAAGTCTTCTGCCAGCGCGCCTACGACCATTCCGTGCAGCATTATCTGAAGATGCTCGGGGATGAGTACGGCCTGCAGGTCGAAAAGGCCGATACGATTCGCAGCGCGGTGGAACATTACATCCAGATCGGGGTCATCGGCGGCCTGTTTCAGGATGAAAGCGAATTCGAACTCGTGAGCGTCAACCCCCACAGGCTCGACATCACGATACATCATTGTGAGTATCTGAAAAGCTGTCAGTGCCTCATCGACGAGGGATTCGCCATCCGCGACCTGACCTGCGCCCGGATCGGCTGTTTCAGGGCGGCCGTGAAGGTACTGGCCAACCTGGATTGTGATTACGAAGTGCGGTCTTTCAACATCAACGGAGACTGTCAGGGAACCATCGAACGGATCTAAATGGATTCTAACTTAAGAAAACGGATCGAACAGGCCGGGAATCCGGCGGACGCGGGCCTTCGGCGTGAAGCGATCATCGCCCTGGGTTACGAGCGGGATCCCGCCGTCTACATCACCCTGCTCGATCAGATCAATGATCCGTCCGCCGGCATTCAACACGCGGCAATCATCTCCCTGGGCCGCTTCGGGAATCCCGAGGCGATCAAGGAGCTGGCCAAACCCAAAATCCTGCGTTCGCCCAGCGTGGATGTCCGCTGGGCCGCGGTCGAAGCCATCGGAAAACTCGGCGATTACCGTATCATCGACCACCTCGTCTCGGCCGTGGTCGACGAGGCCTGGATCGTGCGCAATCAGGCGGTCACGCAGTTAAAAGCCATCGTGAGGGACATCACCCGGGAACGGGAGAAGAAATCGGCGCATATGCTCATCCGTCTTCTGGCCATGAAAGACCGCGAGATCGTGGATCTGGCCATCGACGGATTACACGAACTCGGCACGATCAGCATCGATTTGTTGCTCGAAGGGTTGAAATCCATATCCAGCCGGATCCGCGAGAATGCGGCGGCCACGCTGGGCCGGATGCAGGTCGATGCCGCAGTGCCCCTGCTTATCCCGCTGTTGTCGGACAAGAATGAATACGTCCGCCGCAGCGCGGTGCAGTCACTCGGCGAGATCCGCGATATCTCCGCCATCGAACCCCTGGTGCACTGCCTGAGTGACAATGTCGAAAAAGTCCAGAAAGAAGCGATCGATTCCCTCGTCGCCTTCGGGAGACAAAGCACGGCGCCGCTGTTGAATGTGCTGACGCATGAACCCAACAAATTCGTGATCCGGGCCATTTTGTATACGCTGGGTGAAATACAGGACCCGGCCGCGATCCCGGCCCTCGTCCGGCAACTCGGGAGCAGCTATTTCGTCATCCGGAACACGGCGACCCGTGCGCTCGTCCGCTACGGGCCTCAGGTGACCTCCCCACTGATCTCGAATCTCTCGGTCAACCAGTCCGGCATCCGGCCACTGGTTCGCGCCGCTACCACGGAAGATAACCTGCTGGGCCGGATCCGGGCGATCCGGGCGCTCGGCGCACTGGAGGAACACCGCGCCGTCAAAACACTGAAGAAATTAAGGGTTTCCGGCGACGCCGCCATCGCATCGGAGGCGGAGAAGTCTCTCGCCGCCATCGGAACCGCGGCCTGGAGACGGTGCAGCAGCCTGGTGGTCCTGCGCGAGCTCGGGGATCCGGCCGTGCTGCCCCATTTCATCCGCGCTTTGGCGGACTCCTCGTCGAATGTCCGTCTCGAGGCGATACGCAGCCTCGGCCGGTTCGGCGGCAAAGAGGCCGTCGCCGCCCTGATCCGGGTCGCGGAGAAAGACAAGGATCCCTACGTGCGCATGGAAGCAGTCCGCCTGCTCCGCCTATGCGGCGCCGGCCATACCGCAGTCCCGGATCTGGCTTTGAAGTCCCTCAAAGATAAAGACCGTAACGTCCGCCGGCATGCGGCCGCGCTGCTCGGCCTCTTCCATGACGACCGCTCGGTCGAACCGCTCATCTCGGCCATGACCGACAGACACTGGGGGGTGCGTGAAGCGGCCGAGATTTCTCTATTGAATCTGGGCGAACGGACGGTGGATGCATTGCTTCATGCGCTCCAAAACAAATCATGGACGCTGCGTTTCCGGGCAGTCCGGCTACTCGGCGAACTCGGCGATCCGGCCGCCATCGATCCGCTCAGAAAAATCAGCGTCCGGGCGGGAGAACGCCACGATATCCGGCGTATCGCCCGTGAGGCGATCGGGAAGCTGTCGCGCCATTCCGTTCCCGCCTGAAACGGTAAAGGATTGATCATGACCGAAAATCCGGATTCGGAACATCTGGGAAATCAGGATTTCTACCGCAGACTCCGTGCGCGGATCGTGGCCTGGTCCGAAAGCCGGGAGGGATCGTCCCACCGATGGACCGAAATCCTCCTGTTGGCCCCGGACCTCTTTTACCTGCTCATCCGTCTGAGCGCGGACCCGGACGTACCGGTCGGGGAAAAAGCCAAACTGGCCGTCGCCGTCGCCTATTTCGTCAAGCCGATGGACCTGCTTCCCGAACTGATTCTGGGACCGGTCGGCTTCCTGGACGATATCGTCCTGGCCGCCTACGCCCTGAACAGCCTGATCAACCGCACCGACCCGGAGATCGTGACCCGGCACTGGACGGGCAGCCGGGACCTCCTGGTCACGATTCAGGAAATACTGAACAAGGCGGACCGGATCATGGGCTCCGGACTGGCGAGAAAAATCCGCATCCATTTTCTTGGCAGAAGAAAATAAAAACGAAATTAAGGGAAAAAATGACCGGTCTCTGGATCAAAACCGATCAGCCGAATCATATTATTTTACAATGACAGACGGTTTATCCCCGTTTTTAATTTTCAGCGATTACTTCTTTATGAAATTTTCGTAACTGTCTGCCTCATCGATGCCATGTTCTTCGACCGGCCCTTCATTATGGTTTGATTCTTGCTTATACATCTGACAAATCTTTTCACAAGACACTGATCATTTTATTCATGCGGGTTCAGCCCAAACTTCAGCCATTTAATTTTGCGTCATTCGACGATTGAGCAGCGGCAAGACAATAGGGTGGACGGATATCAATTGATGGAGGCCTATCCCAATCCGTTCAATCCGGTCACACGAATCGGGTATCGATTGCCCGAGGACTCGGATGTTAAGATCGAGATCTTTAACCTTACCGGGAGTAAAATTCACACGCTCTTTGAAGGGGAAAAGGCGGCCGGAGAACATACGGTGTATTTCAATGCGGAGTTTTTGCCCTCCGGACAATATTTTTGCAGGTTCTCGGCGAATCGATTCGTGGTGGTCAAAAAATTACTCTTATTGAAATAGAGATCCGGATCCTACGGCCCTCGGAAGCGGGGCCGCAGGATCCGGTACACGGTACATTCGTATGTGGAAAGTAAAAACGGGGTAATACCCATCGGCATGACGGATTGCGTGTGATGGAGTACAACCCCGATCCGGGAGAGATCGGATTCAGCCTCCCAGCCGGGAATTATTTCTCCGCGACGACCAGCATCTCGAAATCGTCCGTGCGGAGGGTGTGTTCCCGGCTGAAAGCGCCCAGCCTGGCCCCGAAGATGTCGACGGTTTGGAAATCCAGGGACTTCAGCAGCCAGGTGATTTCGGGCGGAACATAATATCTTTCATTGCATTGCAGCTCCTTCAGGTTTCCGTCATCGTCCTCGGCATAGGTCGTGTTGTGATCCCGGAAGGTCATGAGATCGAAGGTATGATTTTTGTAAACCGCGTTGCCTTCGACCTCCGTGGATGCGTGAAACTCGTCGATCGAATGGGACAGGGGGAAGAGTCCGTTCAACGTCGTGAAGATCAGCTTGCCGGGCCGCCGCAGCGCCTTTCCGGCATTTTGCAGAATCCGGTAATTCATCTCGTCCGTTTCCATCAGGGGAAACGCGCCCTCGCACAACATAATGACGAGGTCGAACCGGTTCTCGAAATCCAGCTCCCGGGCGTCCGCCCGGATGAATTCCGCTTCGACCCCCTGCTCTCGGGCCTTCTCCCGCGCGCGCCGCAACTGAGACTCGGAGAGATCGACGCCCGTCACCCGGTATCCCCGCCCCGCGAGTTCGATGGCGTGACGGCCCGTCCCGCAGCCGATATCCAGAATTTCGAGCCCTTTGTCGGAATGGATTTCGCGCTCGATGAAATCACATTCCCCGGCCGTGCCCTGGGTGAACACTTCCTGGTCGTATTTCCGTCCATAATTTTCGAAAAGGGCTTCATACCATTGTGTCATGGTTTCCTCGTTCGAAATGAATTTTCCGGATTCTCCGGTTCCGGCCGTCGGCTCCGGTTTCCTTACCCGCACAAACAGGTTCGTCCGCCTGCCGATCCGTCCGCCCGGGCGGCCCCGAAACTGACGTTCGCCTCCGGCCCACGGCACCTGATCTTTGGGGACGACATCTCCCCTGCCGAAGGGTGGTCTCTTTTCCTCTGTGACAGGCGGGGAAGATGATGGACACCCACTCCCGGTGTTCCGGGTTTGACCCGCCCCCCTGTCCGGGATGTGTGTTACAGCCCCTTTTTGTCCAGGATCTTCTCGATCTCGTCCATCGTGCGGTTCATGGCCTGCATGGTCTTGTCGAACGGATCGGAAGTGGTCATGTCCACACCGGCTTCTTTCAGCAGATCGATAGGATACCGGCTCCCCCCGGCCGAGAGAAACGCGAGCATACGGTCCACCGCGCCTGTCTCTTTGTTGATCACCCTCTCGGCCAGCGCCGTGGAGGCCGTGAAACTCGTGGCGTACTGATACACGTAATAATTGTAATAAAAATGGGGGATGAATGACCATTCGACGGGTACCCCCTCATCGATGTGTGTGACCCCCCGGTCGGCTCCGTAGTATTTGTCCAGGATTTCCCCGTAGATGTCGGTCAGTGTATTGCCGGTCAGGGGCTGATCCTTTTCCGCGGTCTCGTGGATCCTGAGTTCGAATTCCGCGAACTGCGTCTGTCTGAACACCGTGCCCTTGATGCCGTCGAGGTATTCCATGAGCAACGACAGCCGGACGTCGTCGTCTTCGATCTTCTGCATCATCATGTCGTGGAGCAGTGCCTCGTTCAGCGTCGAGGCTACCTCCGCGACGAAGATGGAATAATCCGCGAGCGGATAGGGCTGGTTTTGGTTGGACAGGTAACTGTGCATGGTATGCCCCAGTTCGTGCGCCAGCGTGCTCACGTCGTCGTACTTACCGTTGAAATTGAGCAGGATGTAGGGATGCACGTCATACGCACTGCCGTTCGAGTAGGCGCCGGACCGCTTGCCCTCGGTGGGGTAGACATCGATCCAGCGATCGGCGAACGCCTCTTCGACGACCCGCGTGTAGTCCCTGCCGAGCGGTCTGACGGCTTCGAGAATGAGTTTCTTCGCATCCTCGATGGTATATGCCAGGTTGACCCCTTCGACCGTGGGGGCGTAGAGATCGGAATATTTCAGGGTATCCACGCCGAGCATGCGCTTCTTAATCCCCAGATACCGGTGAAACGTATCGAGATTGCGGTTCACGTTCTCGATCAGCGCGTGATACACGGCGACCGGGATGTTGTTGACGTCGAGCGCGGCGTGCAGCGAGGAGTCATATCCGCGGACGCGGGAATAGAAAATATCCCTTTTGATGTTGGCATAGAGGGCCGCGCCCAGAGTCTGCCGGAAGTCATTCATCCTGCCCCAGAATTCACGGAACACCCGTTCGCGATCCGCCCGGTTTTCTGCCGCCCGGTGCAGGCCGTATCCGGCCTGATTCAACCGGACTTTTGTCCCGTCCGAGAGTTCGATTTCGGGATAGGGCAGCTCCGCGTTCGCGAAGATGGTGTAGATGCTGGACGGACCGCCGGCCATGAGACCGGCCTCCGCGATGATTTTCTCTTCTTTCTCGGAGAGCTTGTGGTCCTTGCGCCTCTGGAGATCATACAGATAGAACCGGTACACTTCCAGTCCGGACTGTTCGCGGATAAACCGGTCGATGGTTTTCCGGTCCATGGTCAGCAGTTCGGGTTCGATGAATGAGGCCTTGGAGTGGAAGTTTGTCGCCAGCTGGGCCATCTCCTGTTTCATCGCCATATTCTCGGCGTTGCGCGTGTCGAGATCCGATTTCATGGCTGCGTAGCTGTACAACCGGCCGAATTCCCTGGATAAATCGCTGTTGAAATCGAGGCAGGCGAGCAGGTTTTCCGCGGATGCGGTGAGTTTCCCCCTGAATTGGAGGATGGTATCCATCTCCTTCAGGAGTCTGTTCTTCGTGTCACGCCAGTCCGTATCGGTGGCATACAGGTCTTCGAGCCGCCAGGTATGCGCGACGGGCACCTCTTCCCGCGGGCGCGCCTGGGAAAGGGCATCTCCCTCTCCCCATAACATGGAAGACACCAGAAGCATGGACATAATACCGCCTGTTCGTTTGTACATGACCGGTTCCCTTTCTTGTTTCGTTCATTCAACCCAGACAATATACAAAACAAAAAAAACAGAGGACACTGATTTTTTAACAAGGAGATTGTTCCGCTTCAAAAAGCGGACGGTCCGCAATGTGCGATGACTCCGGAAGCCGTTTCTGGAATATCAAGGCCGCTTCCCCCCGCCCGCCCGGATCAGGGCGTCTTCGGCCGCCGCGATGACGGCGCTTGAGGTGACGGTGGCTCCGGTCACGGCGTCCACGGCGAGGCTCTGATGTTTCAGAATCCGCCGGGGAATCACGGTCAGCGCCCCGTAGGGACGGCTCTCGGCCTGCGCCGTGACCCGCAACGCCGAGATCCGGCCTCCCTCGATCTCCAGGCGGACGCGGATGTCGCCGTCGAACCCCGGACAGGATCCTTCATAGGTTCCGTCGATGAGGATTTTCGGGACAGGCCCGCCGGGGTCGAGGGTCCTTGCCGCGATGTCCCAGGAAGCGCGCCATTGCGGCCGGATCTCGGCGTCCCGGCCTTTCCGTATGAAACCGGCTCCCCAGGCCGCTGCGAGTGAATCGCGGCCCGCGGCCCGCGCGATTTGGATGCCGCGCATCGGAATAAACGCATGACCCCACCGGCTATCCGGATGCCCGTCGGATTTCCCCGAAGCCTGGACGAGATGATGCTTCACGGCATCGCCGTCCCCGAGCAGCATGTAAATTTCCGCGATCAGGAGCGCTTCATAACCGGTCACAGGCGTTAATCCGCCCAGGACCGCCTCACTCGCCTCCTTTATCCCGTTCCGCGCCAGCACACGCGCCAGGAGGAGACCGGCGCGGCGGCGCAGCCCTTCGAAGGTCTCGGGAAATCCGTCGATCCCTCCCTGATACGGGCGGTTCCCCTTCCGTTCAAAAAATTTTTCGAGGAGTTGAAACGCGGCCGCATCTTCATCCAGATCGGCATAGGTGTTGGCCACTTTCACCTCGAAATAGGGACGCAGATCCAGGGGAGCGCCGCGGGAGAGTCCGTATAGCTGCGGGAGGGTGCTCCGCACGGCGTCTTCATCCCGGTATCCCCGGAAGGCCACCCGGTGCGCATCCTGCCGGGTAACGGGAACGGTCTGCGGCGCCGGCCACGACACGGGCCGGTTCAGGTCTTCCGGCGTGAGCAGGGGAGATCGGGCGGAGACGGGTTCTCCCGGGGAAAGAATGGTCCACAAAAAAAAGAAGAACGGCATCATTTTCACGGCGTATCAAGCCTCATCCGCATGATCAAAATGCTCCTTCACAAAGCCAAGGACCCGCTCAGGATGATCACCGATGTAATTATAGGTATCAAATCGCCGCGTTATACCCTCAATCCACCACATTTCTTTCGGGTCCGGCGTCGCATCATAAAAACTTTGCGTATCGGCAATAGACGTCCAACGATCCGCATAGGCCTGAACATACAACACCGGAACTTTGACATCTTTTACGTATGGCAATGGCGACATGGTTTTCAACGCATAACCGCCACGCCGTTGCACAAACCAGTCCACGATACCGGCCAAAGGTGCATTGGCTCCCATGCAAAAACTGACCAGGCCGATCCGGGGGTGAACAAGATCGGTACGTTGATTCAGATATTCGATGGCGCCTAACAGATCCTGGTATTCGTTCAGCCCTACGCCTGTCAGCCCCGCCTCACTCTCGCCGTGATTGCGAAAGTCAAACATCAAGATCGGGTGACCGGCTTGATGTAATGCCTGGGCAGTTTTGAGTAAGTCCACATCGATACGGCACAGGGGGGGAAAGCCCTGAAACTTGGCAAGGAAACCATGACGGTTAAAGGGGAGCGGATGCGTCAGAATAATCGCCCGCTCCGACACGCCCGATACCGGTATATACCAACCCTTCAGCAACAAACCATCCGTGCTGCTGAACTGCACATCTTCATATGCCATCCCATATTCCTGCGGTGTTCGCACGACAGGCTGCCGCCGGGAATACAAAACGGTATTAGAGAAGATATACCCCATAACCAGGAAAATCAGGATCAGGAACCCCGCTCCCAAGACCAGTATCCAATAGAATGGCATGTCGTTTCTTTCCGATTCTTGCGTTTGTTGAGAAGAAAAGTCACAGACCCGGGAACCCGTATCAAACAATCGATCGGGATTCAGATGCGCGAAACATCCTCAAATCTGTTCTTTTCATTGTCACCGCGGAAAACAGATGCAATTGCAAAGGACGGAGCACGGTCTTTCCAACCCGGCCAATCTTCATTTCTGCGGTTAAAGCACATTCCTAAGTCAATACAACATACAAATCATTTTTAAATATCACCAGTAAAAAAGATTAATCATCTCGAACAGATGGCGGTGTTGACTGTCGATTTCTTCGATGCCCACAGCGTACGTTTTGGACCATTTGAATTAAGACTTCATCGTCATGACTTCAAAACCCTGAGAAGCTCCGGCAGGGCGTAGGGTTTCTGGAGAAACCGCATCCCGCGTTCCTTGACGACATGGAGCCGGGATTTGGGGTCGGCGTATCCGCTGCTCAGTATGATGCGCAAGCCCGGCTTTCGTGAAAGGAGTATTTCGGCCAGTTCAAGACCGCTCTGGTCGGGCAGCACCACATCGCTGAAAACCAGATCGAAATTGCCTTTCTCAAGATCGAAAAGAGCGATGGCTTCCTTGGCGGTCGACACGGAATAGACCTGGTAATTATTTTGTTTAAGGCCCCTGGCTGTGTATTCCCGCACGCGCACCTCGTCTTCGATCACCAGGACGCGTTCGCCGTTTCCCCGGAGCCGTCCGTAATCCACGGATTCCGGACTCATATCCTCGCTCTTTACGAAAACCGCGGGAAGATAGATGTCAAAACGGGCGCCGTTCCCGAGCCGGCTTTCGACCTCGACCCAGCCGTCATGCTCCTGGACGATGCCGTAGACCACAGACAACCCCAGACCCGACCCTTTCCTCGGGCCCTTGGTGCTGTAAAACGGCTCGAAAATATGCGCCTGGGTCTCCTCGTCCATGCCGATGCCTGTGTCGGCGATGGTCAGGCGCACGTATTTTCCGGCTTTCCTCCCCGGGTCTTGATCCGGATCGGATTTCCCGATCCGGACGTTTTCGGTGGAAACCGTGAGCCTGCCGCCGTTCGGCATGGCGTCCTTTGCGTTGACCACCAGATTCATGAGAACCTGCTCGATCGTACCCCGGTCGGCCCAGACCGTCCACAGATCGTTTTCGAGACGTGTTTCGACTGCGATCTCTTCGCCGATGATGCGCAGGAGCATCTTGTTCAGCGTCTCGATGCTCTGGTTGAGATTGAGAGACCGGAATTCCATGGGATGCTTGCGGCTGAAAAGGAGGAGCTGTTTCGCCAGCGATCCCGCATGGGCGGCCACCCGTTGGATTTCTTTGAGTTCCAGATAGACGGGTTCGGACTCCTCGATCTGCATCATGGCGAGATCGGTGCTCACCTGGATGGCCGTGAGCAGATTGTTGAAATCATGGGCCACGCCGCCGGCCAGGACGCCCACGGCCTCGAGTTTCTGAGAATGGAGGAGCTGAGACTGGATTCTGGCTTTTTCTTCTTCCGACCGCGTCCGCTCGATCCGCGTGCGCAACGCCGTGATGCCGTATGCGAGATCTTCCGCCAGGTCTTCGAGCAGCGCAACTTCTTCTTCCCCGAACCGGGCGCCGTCCTGGGACAGGATGGTCAGCACACCGAAGACGCCGGAGGGATTCGACAGGGGCAGGCTGACCATCGATTCGAATCCGGAGACACTCAGGACGGCATACCACGCCGTGGTGGATTCGTAGGAAAGAATGTCCCGGATCAGGACCGTTTTCCCGGCCAGGATGTCCCCGGCCATGGGACAGGTCTCGAAGTCGCACGTCCGGGCCATGTCGTCGGCGATTCCGTGATACTTCTCAAAACGCACCGCACGCGACACCGGATGGACCCGTGTATTCCCGTCGTCCCGGCTGAAGAATCCGACCCAGGCCACATCCAGCTCGCCGGTGCGCACGATGCTCCGGCACACATCGTCCAGGAGGGCGGCTTCATCCGCGGCGCGGACGACCGCCTCGTTGCACTGGGAGAGGATTTTGAGGGCGCGGTTGGCCTTGCGCAATGCCTCTTCGATTTTAAACCGCTCGGAAACCTGTTTCTGGAGGAGGGTGTTGGACTTCATCAGCTCCGTCGTCCGTTCGTTCACCAGTTTTTCCAGCCTGTCCCGCGTCTCCTTGAGCGACTCTTCGACCTGCTTGCGCGCGTTGACGAGATTCTGGACATAGATGCTGAACAAAACGATGACCAGCACGGCGAGCAGCCGCATCCAGAAACTCATGATATCCGGATACAGAATTTCCCTGAAAAGGCTGGCCTTGCCGTAAATAAACCAGTCCCGGAACGATTCGAGGATCCAGTACAGCCCGCCGAAAGCGACGCCCGAGGCGATCACGCCGAGAGTCCGCACCGGCAGGGGCTTTTCTTCGCGGACCTCTTCAAGGCGGACTCTGAGGGACTGGGCGTAGACACTGAACAGCATGAGGATGCAGACCACCAACACGCGGGTCCACAGAGACATGGTGTCCGGCAGGAAAATCCGCTCGAAGATATCGCCCCTCCCGAAGGTCAGCACATCCTGAACGGATTCGAGCAGCCAGAAGATGACGCTGAAACCGATTCCGACCCAGATCAGGTTGACGGATTTTCCCGGCTTTTTGGTATGAACGGATTTAAAAGTCGTCTCCATGGACATCATCCTTCATCGTATTCGACACACCCATTGTTCCTGATTCCGGATTCCGGATTTCAGATTCCGGACCGCGGATTCCTGCTTTCCGCTTTCCGCTTTCCGCTTTCTGCTTTCTGCTTTCCGCTTTCTGGTCTTTTCTAACGAATCTTCTTGTGTGTCTTCGCTTTGCGTATCTCGGACAGCGTGTATGCGAGCATCTCGGCGAACCCTTTCAGGGATTCGAGCGCGTCTTCGCCGATCTTCATGTCTCTGGACGGAAACAGATTCAGCACGCCCGTCGCATGACCGCTTTCATTCAGCGGGAGACAGATCAGCCGGGTCAACCCGGCCCGGACCGCCGCATTGGCCCAGTGCGTGTTCTCGGGCTCCTCCTCAAGATTTTCCACCACACTCGGAATGCCGGTTTTCAGAGTCTGACCGACCGGCCAGCGTTCGAGTTCGTATTCCTCCCGCGCGACATCGAGCAATGCGGGATACCGCGCGTCCGCGACCGCATGGCCCATCCATACCACGTCGAGGTCTTCCTCTCCTTTCCGGAAGCCGACCGCGGCCATGGGGAATCCGGCGGACCGGACGAATGCGTCGCAGATTTTGTTCAACAGATCCGACACCTTGTGTTCCCGCAGCATGACCTCACAGCCCGCCAGCACGGCCCTGAAAATCCGGCCGGCCTGTTCGGCCCCTTTTTGTTCTGAACGGAGGGCCTCGTTCTCGATGCGGAGATAGTTGTTGGATTTGGCGTAATCCGCGATGCCGCGCTCGACCGCGGTGTACAGCCGGTTGCGTTCTTTCTCCAGCGCCTTGTCGATGCGGACCTGCTCGCGCGTCAGGGTGTGCACATAGAGGCTGAGCAGCACGATTATGAAGACGGCCAGCATCCGCATCCACAGGTGCATGGTATCCGGGAACAGGAGCCGGTCGATAAACCGGACGTTTTCCATCAGCACGGTGTCGCGCACCGATTCGATCGTCCAGTAGAGCAGGCTGAACAGGACGCCGGAGAAGATGATCCGTTTCGGATCGACGGGTTTGTCCGCCTGGGTTTTCAGGCGCTGGAGCAGCGTCTGGGCGTAGATGCCGAAGAGGAGCAGGATGCACAGCGCCAGGAAGCGTGTCCAGAACGACATGAAATCGGGCATGAAAATCCGTTGGAACAGATCGCCCTTTCCGAAGGTGACGACGTCTCTCACGGCCTCGAGAATCCAGTAAATCAGGCTGAATCCCAGGGCGATCCAGATGAGGTTCACGGATTTCTGGGCCTGCCGCTTGATCGCCTCCGTGGTCACGGAGACGGACAGTTCTTTTTCTGTGGTGATGGGTCACCTCCCGGGTTCGATCTCTGCGCTGTCCCGATTCAGTTTCACTCTTCTTCTCATGGAGGCGTGCCATGAATGAGCGTATACGTGACCGTGGTCGAATAGGTCGCCGCCGGAACCGGCTGGGTCAACTCGACCCGGTGCTGAATATCGAGGTTATTGACATTCCTGGCATTGTTCGTCCGAAAAAAATAGGCGGCCGTCGGGGCGTCCGGAATCGACACATAGCTCTCTCCGTCAATCAACCGGGCATCCGCATCACGGCGCACCTCGAGCGTGAGGCCGGAATGCCAGCCGGCGGTACTCTTCTGGACCGTGACATACCAAGTTAGCCCCGCCGCCCCTCCCCCACCTCTCATGCTGAGTCTGACGTCCCCCATGGTGTTTTCATACACCGCATCGGGCGGGTCGCCGGGAATCCCCGGCGGCAGCACGCCGAACTCCACGGGGGTATTGACAGTGACGGAGATACTTTGAGAAACCACGGGCCGTGCGTTCAAGCCGCAGAGCAACAGGGTAAGACAAATGACTCTGCCGTATCTGTATCGGTTTATGCCGTAAACCCGGGTCACTTATCGCTCCTTGAATTTTTCATACAGCACCGACCCGCCCTCCTGCATGAACCGGATGCGCCGCCTCTGGGGGATCACGCAGGCGTTGAGCTGCTTGCTCTCGCCGGCTGCGATCTCGATCTCGAACAAATCCTGTTCGAACTGATGATAGGCGGGCAGATTCTGCCGGTAAAACCGGACGGTCCAGCGCCCGGGCCGGAGTTCTTCGAACGCGAAATCCCCGTTGGCATCCGTGAGACGGCGGATCATCTCGTCTTCCCGGGTCATCTCGACCACGATCCGGGGCAGCCCGTGGCTTCCGTTTTCGCATGTCGCCGTATCCGCGGCCGCCGCCTCGCCCGCTCCGATCACAAACCCTTCCTCGTCCGTCCCTCTGTCTCCGGGAAGGGAATGAAGCAGTACCCGGCCCCTCAGTTTCGCCCCGTCGACCACGCCGAGTTCAAGAAAAATACCCTCTTTCCCTTCAACGGGTGTAACCGGCATGGGTGTCTTCACGAGGGTGACCCGGTTCAGGCCCATCACGGCCTTGTCGATGGACAGGTAATACTCCCGGCTCTGGAGATTCCGGAAAATGAACCGGCCGTCTTCATCCGTAACCGCGGTAAACCCGTTCATGCGGACCAAGAGGTTCCGGAGGGGCTGTCCGTTCTGGGCGTCGAAGATCCGGCCCCGCACGATGCCGGTGTTCGCCTTGCGCGAGAGGGGGATCCCCAGGGGAGCCTGGTATTCGGCCACCACCGCCCGGTCCGACCGGTTCGAGTTCCTCAGCAGGGAATGCCTGGCCCGGATCTGTACCGTATGCCGGTTGGGCAGCAGATACCGGACGAGAAATTCGGTCTGGTTCCGGTCTTCATAATACTCTTCCGGAGAATAGTTGTTCTGCAGGGAAAGCATCGTCTGGAGTCTCTGGCCGACATGGTACCTCATCTGCAACCCGGCCGTGAAAACCCGGCGCTTCTCTCCGGAATACCGGATATTCTCGTCCCAGTAGACGAAGCCGCGGTAGTTCTGCCGGCTCGAGGGACTGTAATACACGCTCGCCGTGTAACGGGTTTTGCCGGCCTTCCGGTCGTACAGGGCATTCTTCGTCTCCCCGAATTCCGCCGAGGCGGAAAGCGTGGCGGGGCCCGCCGGCGCATTCAGCCGCAGGCGGAGTGAAGTCTCGTCATAGTCGAAGAAGGAATTCATCCGGTCTTTGCGGCTCTGCCGGATGTAGTCGATCGTCGCCTGAGACCGGGGTGAAAACTGGTAATAAAGACCGCTCTCGAAATACCGGGCAAGGGGTGCGTCGAACCGCGTGGTGTCGAGTTCGAAATTCTGTTTCTCGTAACGGTACTGCAGCCGGATGCCGGCCCGGCGGAACGGAGAAACAGAAAGGGCAGTCGACAGATATTTCGTATCCGAAAAATATCCGGCAAATTCGGGGTCCGCATGAATCCAACGGACATGATAGGCAACCCGCTCATGCTTGCCGGACAGTTCGGCGTCGACCGCAGACCGGATGCCGCCGTCTTCGGGTTCGGCCGCATATTCAAGATTCATGAGGAGATTGTTCCAGCGGCCGCCGCCCGAAAAACCGAAAAGCGTGCCGCTTCGCCGGGTCCGTTCGATGTCCACCAGATGCGCCTGGATTGAAAGGTCTGTCGCCTGATAGCGGACATATCCGGCCGTCGAACGGTTTTTTGAACTGAACCAGCGATTCTTTTGATCATAAACCCCGAATTTCCAATTGGGATTCAGGGCAAATGCGGCCTCCACACCGCGGCCGTAATTGGAATACTGGGTCAACCGCGACAGCGTGTAGTACCGGTCCCCGGCGGCCGCGGACAGACGATTGCCGGAGTACTCGGCCATATACTCATCGCGTTCGGCATAGATCGAGAGTGCCTTCTGGTAGGCGTCCGGGCCGCGGAGACGGAACTTGAGTCGATGGTTGCCCTGTTGATCGAGTTTGCCTTCTCCCCGGACATCCCCCTGGAACCCGGATGCGGTTTTCCGGTCTACGGTCTGGGTGACGACGGCGGCGGTCGCCGTGACGGGAAACCGAAAATACGGATCGTCTGCGCCGTAGACGCGGGAAATCACACCTACCGAGACGCCCGTACCTGCGACCTCTTTTTTCAGCACCCCTGAATGAAGCGAAAACCGCAGATGGCTGCTCAGGGTATAGGCAAGCCCCGCATCCGTCTTCATGCGGACTGTCACCTCCTCCATCGCACCGGCTTCGAGCCGGAATGCCGCGGGTTCGGTCTGAACCCTCCAGGGCTGATTGGTCGTACCTTGAATCGTAAGCGTATCCGGCAGATTGCTGAGATTCTTGACATGGAGGACGACAGCGATTTCTTCCCCGGCAATCACCGACCTGGGCGCATCCCAGATTTCGATCAGATATTCACGGTATTCGCGGACATGGACGGGCAGCGCAAAGTATCCCGAGACCGAGGGGTCTTTTCGGCTGCGGACACGATAATACACGGTATACTGGCCGGCGGGTGCGCCCTGGGGGATAAAGAAACTCAACAGCCGCAGGTCTCTCTCTCCGTGATGGAGATCGAAGGGGAATTCCCGGGTAATCAGCCTCCAGCCCTGCGGCAGCTCCACTTCGCTGACGCATTCATGATCTTCGCCGCTCCCGTTCTCCATCGCGATCAGGGTGGTGACGTTCTGATTCGGGACCGCCTCGATGAGCGTCTCGGAAGCCGGCCTGACCTGGATGTCGCCGTCGCCCGCCGCAAGGGTCAAGGTTGCCGCAAAAAAGAAGAGAGATGTCAGCCGCCGGGTTTTCATGGACTGTACGGGTGCCTTTCCTGAACCGTTCGTTCTGAAGTCTTGTTATACAAATAACATGCCAGAAGGAAATGAAAATTCGGGAAATAGCGCCTGCGGGCCGAAACAGGTGATCCGGTGGGGAGGACAACCGTTTCCAGTTTGATTTTTAATGACTTAAACCTGATTCAAACCTGCGGGTTGAGAATCGGGGAAAGACGATTCCCGAAGTTGAAAAACGAACATTTCAATTTGAAATCATCGGCCCGTTTGATTCAGGGTTCAATTTTCAGAGTGAGGTTCATGCCGAAAATATCTTCGTCGCCGCAGTCCACGATGACAAGGGCCTTGTATTCGCCTACGGACAGGGAGGTCACATCGATCTCGCGGCGCACGGAACAGCCGGGCAGAATCCGCGACTGACGCGTCTCGAATTTGCCTTGAAATTGCCCCTCGACATCGAAGACTTCGACCCAGATGGCGGGCCTGACGAAACGGTTTCCGTCATTCTCCACTTCCAGCACCAGAAAACGCCCTGTATCCTGGCGGATGAGCTGCGCGTTCTGGAAACGAACGCTTCGATCCCCGGTGTTGCCGATCTGCGTGACGACCTGTACTGCATATCTGATCACGGTTCGGATCTGGATGCCCTCCGGCTGTTCAGGCGTGATCTCTTCGACCGGCTCGACCATCAGGATGCTCCAATAGGTGCCGGAAAGCCCCGTATCCGGCACACCGACCACATAATTGACGATCATCTTCTCACCGCCGGGCACGGTAAACTGGCGGGGACTGATCTGCATCCATCCGGCATTGGAACGGGCGACCGCGCCGGGTGCATCGTACCGGCTCGTGCCGTCCGATCGGTAGGTATAATCGGTCTGGTAGACGCGCGCCGTACGCGGTTTTTCGCCCATGTTCATCACCTCGATCACGCCGGTCTGTCTCGATCCGGGCTGGAGCGCATATTCATGCGAGAGCTCGCCGAGCACGGTGATCTCGGCTGCAAGCGGCACATAGAAGAACGAGGCGATCCATAAGAGAGTGTGCCTCGAAAATCTTTCTCTTTTCATTTTTCCATCTCCCTTAAAATCCTATCGCGACCGTCTTCCGCTCATTCTTGAATGGGGTCCGCCTCCCATTTTCAGCCTCCGGTCTTTCATTGTGCCCCATTCTCAAATGGTCCCGTTTTCCTACCAAACTGTCAAGGTATAAACCACCGTGGTAGAATAAGTCTGAGCGACTTGGGTCGCCGAGACCCCGGTTAACCGGTATTGGAGCGGAAGGTTGTAGGCAAACCAGCACCTGCCGGTGAAAAACTGCTGATCGACGGATGTAATGGCCTGATAGGTTGTACCGCCGCTGATCGAGCCCCAAACAGTCCCGCCACTCGTCCGCCGCACAGAAAGCGTCCAGGCCATCTCCCAGAGCGTGTCGTTCCGCCGTACATCGACCCGATAATCTCGCCAATTAAAAAAACCTCCACCCGTGCCTAATGACAGGGTCACATTACCCGCGGTATTTTCGTAGTTCGAATTGAGGTTCTCGCCCGGCGTCCCGGTCGGCAGGTCTCCGACGCCCACGACCAGATCCCACTGGCCGCTCACCGAAATACTCTGCGAGTACAGAAAGACCGGCAGAAAGACCACGCCGATGACATATCGCATGAGGAAGGATTTCATGTTCATTTTCTGCTTTTAACATAATCAAACGACACGAACAATGCCAATACAAAAAACATACCAAAAAAAAAGAGGAGACGCGTGTCTCCTCTTTTTCCGTTCAAAATGGGGTGCTTATGTACCGGCCGCAAAGGTATAGGTCACCGTGCGCGCGATGTTCTGTGCCGTGACCGTTCCGTCGCTCTCTGCGGTGTAGGTCAGCTGGGCGCCGTCGGTCGCGCCGGTTCCGGTATAGCAGCTAGAAATCCCGTCGATCAGGTCGCCGGCGGTCGTGCTGAGGGTAACCTCACCCTGTGCCGTACCCGGGGTACCGGCACCGCCGCTCGGCGCACCGGCCACGACTTTCAGCGTCACACCGGCAGGCATGTTCGCACTGAGTGCCGCCGTGATCTTGCGGTTCGAAGCCGCCAGCACCGTGTACTGCAGGTAATGGGCATCGTTCGTGACAGTCCCAGGCTTGTCGCCGGGATCCGTAACAGCATCCGTGTCGATGGTCAACGTGATGGCCGTTCCTGCATTGACACGGATGATGTTGAATGCAGACAGTGCAACCGTCACATCATGATTGGCAGAAGTTTGCGCCAAAGCGCCGCCGGCCAGGGCCAGCACGAGTAAAAGAGCAAAATACTTTTTCATCTTGATATCCTCCGTTTTCGCGTTTTGTTTTTCTTTTCCGAAACTTTTGGGTGAAACTGAACCTTTTT
>Ga0209614_1000761_pt1 | contig 27120 bp, 38 predicted proteins | sample BlaSprsedimmetaG_FD_185484 | JGI IMG/M metagenome (GOLD analysis project Ga0209614, IMG submission 185484) | Hot spring sediment bacterial and archeal communities from California, USA to study Microbial Dark Matter (Phase II) - Blank Spring... ... | reverse complement strand
ATCATTTATTAGGTTTCATATACCATCTTAATTTGACAATGGCACATTAGCGTAAAACCACGCTTGTGGCGCAAACGCCCGGCGATAAAGTCGCCGGGCTACGGAGCAGCGCCCGATGAATCGGGCTCGGGAGCCCCGTTCACGGGGCGGAAGCTCTGTAGCCGGGGCTTTATGCCCCGGCGGGCTTGCCCGGGAACTAGGCCGCCAAAGGTAGAATGTGCCATTGTCAAGTTAAATTTGGAATGAAAAAAGGCCGGTAGAGTGGGTCTTGTCTTTGACAAACCAAATTTCCGTGTTATAATCACCGTTCGGTCACTTGAAATCATGACATAATTTGGGATGTTAGAGGGCCGAGAGCGAAAGGAATATATTGATGACCTATTTGGAGAGCAAGAGCTATGCCCGCATCACCAATGCGGAGAGACTGCCACGCCTGATCGAGGTTCAACTCGAATCGTTTCGTTGGTTTCAGGAGGAAGGTCTAATCCAGCTCTTTGACGAGATATCTCCCATCGAGAGCTTTAATGGCAATCTCAAGCTCTATTTTCCCGGCACCAAGGCCAGAGAGGCTCAGTTTAACCTGGGTTATCATTTTGGGGAACCCAAGTACTCGGAAGAGGAATGTCTCGAACGGGATATTACGTTTGCAGCCCCGTTGTACGTGGAGGTAGTCCTCGATAACCGCGAGACAGGGGAAATCGTCGAGTCCGAGATATTTCTGGGCGATTTTCCGATCATGACCGAGAACGGCACATTTATCATCAACGGCACCGAGCGGGTGGTCGTCAGCCAGCTTATCCGTTCCCCAGGTGTCTACTTTGACGTGACAGAGGATTGGGTCACAGGCCGGCGGCTTTGTGCAGCCAAATTGATCCCCGATCGGGGCGTCTGGATGGAGTTCGAGACCCGCAAGTCAGATTATCTCACCATCAAATTTAACCGCAAGCGCACGCTGCCAGTCACGATTCTGTTGCGCGCTCTGGCCGCGGTTGATGATTCGATGGGGAGCGACATCCTGTCCAGTGGGACTGACGAGGAATTGTTGGCCCTCTTCCAGGATGCAGATAGCAATCCCAACCATCAATATATCCTGACGACCATACGCCAGGAGCCGAACTGGGAGCAGAAGGATGGCCGCACGTTGGCCGAGGAAGCCCTGCTCGAGTTCTACCGTCGGCTGCGGCCGGGCGATCCCTCCACCCTGGAGAACGCGCGTGAGTATTTGGAACAGCAACTGTTCGATTTTCGCCGGTATGATTTGCAGAGGGTGGGTCGGTACAAGTTGAATCAACGCCTGGGGCTCGACATGGATTCGGAACACCGGATGGTGACCAAACGGGATGTCGTGGCCTTGGTAGATCGGATGATTCGTATCAACAACGGAGTTGTGGATGCCGATGATATTGACCACCTGGGCAATCGCCGGGTGAAGACAGTCGGCGAGTTGATCCAGAACAAATTGCGCATCGGCCTGCGCCGTATGGAGCGGTTGGTGGTGGAGCGGATGTCTATTCGTGAATCGGAATCCTTGACCCCCGTCAATCTAATCAACATCCGCCCTGTGGTCGCGATCATCCGCCAATTCTTTGGATCCAGCCAGCTCTCCCAGTTTATGGAACAGACCAATCCGCTGGCCGAGCTGACGCACAAACGTACCCTGTCGGCGTTTGGGCCAGGGGGATTGCGTCGAGAGCGAGCGGGTTTCGATGTGCGGGACGTACACTACAGTCACTATGGACGCATCTGCCCCATCGAGACCCCAGAAGGGCCCAACATTGGGTTGATTGGGCGATTGGCGACCCATGCCCGCGTCAATTCGTTGGGATTTGTCGAGACACCCTATCGAAAGGTAATTCGCGAGGTTGAGCCAACGGCAGAGATGCTCACCGGTCACAGGCTGAGGGAAGATGTCGTGGATCCTGAAAGTGGCGCTGTGGTCGCAGAGGCCGGGACGAAGGTGTCGTCCGAGTTGGCTGAGCAGATTGCGGCCCTGGATTTACAAGAGAATGTCCCCGTGGTGCCGATGGTGAGCAGTGAATTGGTCTATCTGTCGGCGGACAAGGAGGACCTGTACACGGTCGCGCAGGCGAACGCTATTCTGGACGAAGAGGGGCATTTTGTACGTCCGCGTGTCTCGGCCCGGCGCGCTGATCGGTTTGTTTCGGTTTCGCCAGAAAGGATTGATTACATAGATGTGGCGCCCTGCCAGATCGTGGGGGTGTCGGCGTCACTGATTCCTTTTCTGGAGCACGACGATGCCAACCGGGCCTTGATGGGCTCCAATATGCAGCGGCAGACCGTGCCCTTGATCCAACCGGAAGCCCCGCTCGTATCCACGGGCATGGAGTGGCGGGCCGCCCTCGATTCGGGGCAGGTCGTGCTTTCCAAGAACGATGGCCAAGTCATGGCCGTCACGGGTGACGAGATCTTTGTGCGTCACGACAGCGGACTGCATACCTATTCCCTCCACAAGTATCAACGGTCCAATCAAAGTACGTGCATTGACCAGCGACCTGTCGTCTTCAAGGGGCAGCGTGTACAAAAGGATCAGGTATTGGCGGACAGCTCTTCGACCGAAGGGGGGGAGTTGGCGCTAGGGCAAAATGTGCTGTGTGCGTTCCTCTCGTGGGAGGGGGGCAATTTTGAGGACGCTATTCTGATTAGTGAACGCCTCGTGCGCGATGATCGGTTTACCTCGATTCACATCGAAAAGCACGAGATGGAGGCCCGCGATACCAAGCTGGGGCCCGAGGAGATCACGCGGGATATCCCCAACGTGGGTGACGAAGCCCTCAAGGACCTGGACGAGGAAGGGGTCGTTCGGATAGGCGCAGAAGTGGGGCCTCTGGATATTTTGGTGGGCAAGATCACGCCCAAGGGTGAAAAGGAATTGAGTCCCGAAGAAAAGCTGCTCCGCGCTATCTTTGGCGAGAAGGCCCGCGAAGTCAAGGACTCGAGTCTGCGTCTGCCCCACGGCGAACGGGGCAAGGTGGTGGACGTCAAGGTCTTTGATCGGGAGAAGCATCGGGATCTCAAGGTCGGGGTAGAAAAGATGGTGCGCGTGTCTGTGGCGCAAGCTCGCAAGATCACCGAGGGCGACAAGATGGCTGGTCGCCACGGGAACAAGGGCGTCATCTCCCGGGTGATGCCGATTGAGGACATGCCTTTCCTGGCCGATGGGACTCCTATTGACTTGATTCTGAACCCGTTGGGTGTACCGGGTCGGATGAACATTGGCCAGATTCTGGAGACTCACCTGGGATGGGCCGTGCAGCGGCTGGGATTTCGGGCCGAGACACCGGTCTTTGATGGCGCGGATGAAGCCCAAGTCGAGGCGGAACTGGCGCGCGCCTGGCTGATCGATCGAGCCTGGGACGAGATTACAGAGCGGGCGTGGGCCTGGTTGAAGGGGCAGGACTATCCCCTGGAGACCCTGCGGGATGATGAAGAGGCGCGGCGATTGTACATCGTGGCCTGGTTGGCAGAAAGTGGGTATGATGTAGATCGCTTGATTATGGAGCACACCTACGCTCGTAGGGCGGTGTTGAGAGAATGGTTGAAAGAGCGGGGGTATGAGCCAGATGCCCTGCTCTCCTTCGAGAACGACCCACGGACGTTGAATGAACGAGTCCCGGTGGATTATCGGGCGCGGATCACGTGCCTGCGTGTCTGGTTGGAGGATCGAGGGCATGATGTGTCCGGTCTGGAGGATGAAGCAGTGGAACGATTGGCTGCTCAGGTGAGTGTCGAGTCGTCCGATCCGCTGCCGATTTTAGGCAAGATGGTGCTCTACGATGGGAAGACGGGCGAGCCTTTCGATCGGCCGGTGACCGCGGGGATGATCTATATCATGAAGCTCGCTCACCTGGTCGAGGATAAGGTGCACGCGCGATCCACGGGCCCCTACAGCCTGGTGACACAGCAACCCCTGGGGGGCAAGGCGCAGTTTGGTGGGCAGCGTTTCGGCGAGATGGAGGTATGGGCTCTCGAGGCGTATGGTGCTGCGCACGCGCTGCAAGAGATGCTCACCATCAAGTCGGACGATGTACAGGGGAGGGTCAAGACCTATGAGGCCATCGTCAAGGGGGAGCCGGTTCAAGAGCCGGGGGTGCCGGCCTCTTTCAAGGTTTTGGTGAAAGAATTGCAGAGTTTGGGCCTGGCGGTCGAGGCGATTACGCAGACGGGCGAGGTGCTGAATTTCGGCAAGGATGAGGATAAAGCCAAGACGCCGGCATTGGGTGTGGGGCTCTTGAACTTGCGGCGAGATCGCTAGGCGGCGGCCAGGTTGGACTGAAAAGCGAGTTTGACCTTTTGTAATTTCGTGGTAGAATGAAGGCTCTTGGAGAGGTGGCAGCCAAAGCCCCTGTCACCTGGTTGACAATTAAAGATGTGTAATGGGATGACAAGAAGGCCATCGGTATGGGTGGATGGCCTTCTTCACTGAGTTTTTTCTGGAGGGAACGTGCCTACTATCAATCAATTAGTTCGTAAAGGTAGAAAGCCAAAGCCGAGCAAGTCCAATGCGCCTGCACTGCAATACACGTTCAACTCTTTCAAGCAGCGGCGGATGCGGCGTGACAAAGGTGCGCCTCAGAAGCGAGGGGTGTGCACCAATGTGCGGACGATGACTCCAAAGAAGCCGAATTCGGCGCTGCGCAAGATCGCCCGGGTTCGGTTGTCGAATGGAATCGAAGTGACGGCTTATATTCCCGGTGAAGGGCATGCGTTGCAAGAGCACTCGGTGGTGTTGGTGCGAGGCGGGCGCGTCAAGGATTTGCCGGGCGTGCGCTACCACGTGGTACGGGGCACGTTAGATTCGTCTGGTGTGGATGGGCGCGTACAGCAGCGCTCCAAGTATGGGACCGAGCGTCCCAAGAAGTAAGAACAAGGCAGGTGAATTATGCCGCGAAGGTATCGTCCGCCCAAGCGAAAGACCACGCCTGACGTTCGTTACGACAGTGTGGTCGTAGCCAAGTTTATCAACCGGGTGATGCGTCAGGGGAAGAAGAGCATCGCCAGGCGAATTATGTACGATGCGATGGACATTATCCAGGAGCGAATGAAACGCCCTCCGCTGGAGGTTTTGGAAGAGGCGGTGCAGAATGTTTCACCGGTCTTGGAGGTCAAGCCGCGCCGCGTGGGGGGGTCTACGTACCAGATTCCCATGGAAGTGCCGTCAGACCGCCGGCTCAGTCTGGCGATGCGGTGGTTGTTGGCTGCGGCCCGCAGTCGTCCGGGCAAGTCTATGGCAGACAAGTTGGCCAATGAGCTGATGGATGCGGCTCAGGGGAGTGGGGCGGCGGTTAAGAAGAAGGAAGACACTCACCGCATGGCCGAGGCGAACCGGGCCTTTGCTCATTATCGGTGGTAGGGGGGCAAAAGGCCAGTTTGTCGCGGTGTGGTTGGAATAACGCACAGAGCGTCCAATTTGTCGAGTGATGGACACGCCAAACCCGCTGAGCCAGATTCGAAATATCGGTATCATTGCCCATATTGACGCGGGTAAAACGACGACGACAGAGCGCATCCTATTTTACACCGGTCGCACCCATCGAATGGGGAATGTGGATGATGGGACGACAGTTATGGATTGGATGGCGCAGGAACGGGAGCGAGGGATCACGATTACGGCCGCAGCCGTGACTTGCTTCTGGCGAGAGCATCAAATTAACATTGTAGATACGCCGGGACACATTGACTTTACGGCCGAGGTGCAGAGAAGTCTGCGGGTTCTGGATGGAGGAGTGGTCGTCTTCGATGCGGTAGCAGGCGTCGAGCCTCAATCGGAGACGGTGTGGCGACAGGCCCAACAGTTTCGGGTGCCGTTGATCGCTTTCATTAACAAAATGGATAAATTGGGGGCTGATTTTGCTCACGCCATCGAAACGATGCGAGAGCGCCTGGTCGCCAATCCCGTCGCAATTCAATGGCCCATCGGACGAGAATCCGGCTTTCGAGGCGTGATAGATTTGCTCGAGATGCAGGCCATCGTGTGGACAGACGGGTTGGGCGCGTCGTCCGAGTTCGTCGAGATCCCGGCCGATTTGGAGGACGTGGTGCTAGAGATGCGGGAGCAGGCGGTCGAGCGAATTGTCGAGACGGACGATCACTTGATGATGCGCTACCTGGAAGGCCAGGAGATTTCAGCGGCCCAATTGCGACAGGCTTTGCGGCGGGCGACGCTTTCTGGGCGGATCAACCCGGTGTTGTGTGGATCGGCTTTGCGCAACAAGGGCGTGCAGCCCCTGCTCGATGCCATCGTGGATTACCTGCCGTCGCCGCTGGATATACCGCCGGTGGAGGGGGTCAATCCGTACACACAAAAGGTGGAGGTTCGTCATTCGAATCCGGACGAACCCCTGGCAGCACTGGTCTTTAAAATTGCGAGTGATCCATACGTAGGAAGGCTGGCCTACTTCCGAGTCTATTCGGGGAAGATAAAGGTCGGTTCGACGGTCATCAACATCACTGGCGAGGCCAAGCAGCGCAAAGAGCGCATCAGTAAACTGCTCCGCATGTACGCTGACCGCCGGGAAGAGATTCAAGAACTGCGCGCTGGGGATATTGGGGCGACGTTGGGCCTGAAAGCGACGTTTACCGGAGATACGTTGTGCGTACCTCACGGGCCGATTATCCTGGAGGCGATCACGTTTCCAGAGCCGGTCGTCTCGGTTGCAATTGAGCCTCGGACGGCTGCGGACCAGGATCGGTTGACGGAAGGGTTGCAGCGTTTGGCTGAGGAAGACCCGACGTTCATCGTGCGAACGGATGAGAACACCGGGCAGACGCTCATTGCCGGGATGGGAGAGTTGCACCTGGAAATCCTGACCGATCGGTTGATGCGTGAATTCGGTGTGAGCGGACGGGTGAGTCCACCACGGGTCACCTACCGCGAGACGATCACGCAGCAGGCCAGGGGAGAGGCTACCTTTGAGCGCCAAACGGGAGGGCGAAACCACTTTGCCCACGTCTGGCTGCAAGTGCAGCCCTTGCCGAGCGGAGAGGGGTTTCTGTTTGTCAATCCTATCCGACCCCGGGATCTGCCGGCGGAGTATATTGAAGCGGTAGAACGGGGCTGCCGGGAGGCGATGGAAAGCGGTGTGTTGGCTGGCTATCGGCTGGTGGATGTCAGGGTGCAGTTGCTCGATGTGGAGTGGGATGAGGAGGCATCTTCGGAGTTGGCATTCAAAGTGGCTGGCGCGCAGGCGTTCAGTCAGGCAGTGGAGGAAGCCTCTCCTGCTCTACTAGAGCCGGTGATGGATCTGGAGGCCGTGGTGTCGGAAGCTTATACCGGCGAGGTGATGGGGGACTTGAATGCGCGAGGGGCGGAAATCCGGAAAGTGACCTCTCGAGTGGGAAGTGTGCAAGCGATACGAGCTTTTGTTCCCCTGGCCAAGATGTTTGGATACGCCACTGCCTTGCGCAGTTTGACACAGGGTAGGGGCACGTTTACGATGGAGTTTGATCATTACGCACGAGTTGACCAACAGCGAATGGATGCCATTATATATGGCGGAGGTTGGCAGGCAGGTTAATCCTTGCTGATACATTGTTCGAAAGGAGTGAGACATGGCAAAGGAAACATTTGAACGAACAAAACCACACGTCAATGTAGGAACCATTGGGCACATTGACCACGGCAAAACAACACTTACTGCAGCAATTACAAAGGTACTCTCATTGAAGGGCTTGGCCAGTTTCCAGGCCTACGATCAGGTAGCCAAGGCGGACGCCAAGATGTTCCGTCGTGACGCGACCAAGATCCTGACTGTGGCTATTGCGCACGTGGAGTACGAGACTGAGAATCGGCATTATGCTCACATCGATTGCCCCGGTCACCGGGACTATATCAAGAATATGATCACCGGTGCGGCGCAGATGGATGGAGCAATCTTGGTCGTCTCGGCGGCGGATGGTCCGATGCCCCAGACACGGGAGCACGTGCTTCTGGCTGGTCAGGTGCACGTCCCGGCCATCGTGGTCTTTTTGAACAAGGTGGACCTGATGGACGATCCCGAACTGTTGGAGCTCGTAGAACTGGAGCTGCGCGAGCTGCTCGACAGCTATGATTTTCCAGGGGACGAGATTCCCATCGTACGCGGCAGTGCGTTGGGCGCATTGCAGAGCGATAGTACAGATCCAGATGCGCCAGAGTACGAGTGCATTTGGGAACTGATGCGCGTCGTGGACGACTATATCCCTCAGCCAGATCGGGATGAAGACAAGCCGTTCTTGATGCCGGTCGAGGATGTCTTCTCCATCAAGGGTCGGGGTACGGTGGTGACAGGCCGTGTCAGCCGAGGCAAGATGGCGCCGATGACCGATGTCGAGATCGTCGGGCTGCAAGAGCAGCCCGTCAAGACAGTCGTCACCGATATGGAGATGTTCCGCAAAAAGCTGGTCGAGGTCAAGGCAGGTGATAACGCTGGGTTGCTGTTGCGCGGGATTGACCGGGACGGGGTGCAGCGAGGACAAGTCATCGCGGCCCCTGGCAGCATCAAGCCTCACAAGCGGTTCATGAGCGAGGTATACGTCCTGCAGCGGGAAGAGGGTGGACGCCACAAGGCGTTCTTCAGTGGCTACCGTCCGCAGTTCTACGTCCGCACGATGGATGTGACCGGCAACATCACTCTGCCCGAAGGGGTCGAGATGGTGATGCCTGGCGACAATGTGAATTTGGAAGTGGAGTTGATCGACCCGGTCGCCATTGAGGAAGGCTCCCGCTTTGCTATCCGCGAGGGCGGGCTGACGGTTGGCGCGGGCGTCATCACCAAGATTTTGGACTAGGTGAACAGGTATGGCAAAGCAGAGGATCCGCATTCGGTTGAAAGCTTACGATCATCGCGTGATAGACGAGTCGGCCAAGCGCATTGTGGAAACGGCAGAGCGTACAGGGGCGACCGTGGTAGGGCCGGTGCCCTTGCCGACCAGGATAGAGCGTTTCACGGTCCGTCGTTCGACCTTCATTGACAAGGACTCGCACGAACATTTCGAGATTCGCACTCACAAGCGGTTGATTGACGTCGTCGAGCCGGACAACAAGACGATTGATTCTTTGATGCGGTTGAATCTGCCTGCTGGTGTAGATATCGAGATCAAGTTATAAGCGAGGGAGATAGGGCGGAGGGATGGAGGAGAGAGTTTAGCTTTCTCCTCCCATTTTCCTGGCTGTCTCTTCAGAGTTGGCGCGAGTGGATAGGCTGACTCTTTGGCTCAGGGTGAGGGCGCGTTAAAGACAGGGCCATCCCTTGGGAGGTGGTGTGTGAAGGCTATCTTGGGTAAAAAAGTTGGGATGACACAGATATTCGACGAGCAGGGTAAGGCCATTCCTGTGACGGTGATTGAGGCCGGCCCGTGTTACGTGACTCAACTCAGGACCTTGGAGCGGGACGGGTACCAAGCTGTGCAGGTGGGTTTCGAGCAGGTGCATCCTGAACGGTTGAGCGGTGGTGAGAAAGGGCATCTGTCCTACAGCAGTGTACCCCCGCTGCGCTATCTGCGCGAGTTCCGTTTGCGCGTGGAGGACGAGATCGAGGAAGGACAGCGCGTCTTGGCGGACGTCTTTGAGGTCGGCGATCAGGTGGATGTGGTGGGCACCTCGAAGGGGCGTGGATTTGCCGGGGTGGTCAAACGGTATGGTTTTCGGGGCGGTCCCAAGACGCACGGTCAATCGGATCGGCAGCGTGCGCCCGGTTCCATCGGCGCCGGTACTGGCCAGGGCCGGGTTTGGAAGGGACAGCGGATGCCCGGTCGGATGGGGAATGCGCGAGTGACGGCCCAAAACCTGCGGGTCGAAGTCGTGGATGCGGAGCGAAATCTATTGGCGGTGCGAGGCAGTGTGCCAGGCGCCCGGGGTGGGCTCTTGATGATTACGCAGGCCCGCAAGTCAAAAGAGCTGTTCAAGCAGCGGGGTGAGTAGGAGAGCCATGGTTGTTCCATTGTACAACACCAAGGGAGAGACTGTCGGCGAGATCGAGTTGCGCTCGGACATTTTCGAGGCCGACGTGAACGTGTCTCTGATGCATCAGGCGTTGGTCCGTCAGTTGGCCAATGCCCGACAGGGGACGCACAAGGCCAAGTCGAGGGGCGAGGTGAATCGCACCAAGGCCAAGTGGTATCGGCAGAAAGGGACCGGGCGGGCGCGGCACGGCAGTCGTAACGCCAACCTGTTCGTGGGCGGTGGTGTGGCTCACGGCCCGACTCCCCATCGCTATACCAAAAAGATGCCGCGCAAGATGAGCCGGGCAGCGCTGCGTTCGGCGCTTTCGGTCAAGGCGACGGAAGATCAAATCGTCGTGCTGGACGCGCTGGAGATGGAGATGCCCAAGACGAAGGATATGGTGGCCGTGCTAGACCGTCTGGGGCTGGAGCAGCGGGTGCTGATTTTGCTTTCGGAAAGAAACGAGCCCGTGGAAAAGTCGGCGCGCAATTTATCCCAGGTCAAGACCCTGCGGGCCAGTTATCTGAACATTCGGGATTTGTTTAATTATGATTGCGTGCTGATGCCGTTGGATGCACTGCACGTGGTTGAGAATATTTTGGGGTAGGCGTGATGAATCCCTACGAGATAATCGTTCGGCCAATTGATACAGAAAAGACGCGTTATCAGGCTTCCGAGTTGGGGCAGTACACCTTCGAAGTGCACTCTGGCGCCAACAAGATCGAGGTCAAGCGCGCGATTGAAAAGATCTATGGTGTGCAAGTGGCGTCGGTCAATACGATAGTGATGCCAGCCAAGATCTCGAGGCGGCATGGCCGGCGCCGCGTGATGCGTCGTCGAGTCTGGAAGAAGGCTTTGGTCACGCTGGCGCCGGGCCAGCGTATGGAAGTGTTTGAAGGGGTATAGGTATGCCGGTAAAGACGTACAAGCCAACCTCACCGGGGCGGCGAGGAATGACCGGTTCCACGTTCGACGAGATCACGCAGGTGGAGCCGGAGCGCAGTTTGCTGCGTCCGTTGCGCAAGCGAGCTGGAAGGAACGTCCATGGGCGTGTGACGGTTCGTCATCGGGGCGGTGGACATAGACGACAGTACCGGGTGATTGACTTTAAGCGCGACAAGGCAGGCGTGCCAGCCCGGGTGGAGAGCATCGAGTATGATCCCAATCGCTCGGCTCGCATCGCCTTGTTGGTCTATGCGGACGGTGAAAAAAGGTACATTATCGCACCGTTGGGGTTGCAGGTTGGAAGCACGGTCATGAGTGGCAAAGAGGCCGAAATTCGGGTTGGGAATGCTCTGCCGCTGGAGCGCATCCCGCTGGGCACGTTGGTGCATAACATCGAGCTGTACGCAGGGCGGGGAGGACAGATGGTTCGTTCGGCCGGCACGTCGGCGCAAGTGCTGGCGAAGGAAGGGGAGTATGTGACGTTGCGTCTTCCCAGCGGAGAAGTTCGGCTGGTGCGCAAGGAGTGTATGGCCACCATTGGCCAGGTGGGTAACATGGACCACGGGCACATCAAGCTGGGCAAGGCGGGTCGCAAGCGCTGGTTGGGGTATCGTCCGGCGGTGCGTGGGTCGGCTATGTCGCCGCGGGACCATCCTCACGGGGGTGGCGAGGGACGGTCGCCGATAGGGATGCCCAGCCCCAAGTCGCCCTGGGGCCAAAAGACGCTGGGCAAAAAGACGCGCCGCAACAAGGCGACCGAAAAGTACATCGTGCGCCGACGGGGCAAGCGGCGGCGGCGTTAGTGGAATTGGATAGTTCAGGTACGAGATTGTACGCGCTAGGAGATCTGTTATGTCGCGATCACCATTAAAGAGACCGATACCCTACGTAGATCCCAAGCTGTTGCGAAAGATCGAGCGTTTGAATCAGATGGGGGAAAAACGTTTGATTCGCACGTGGTCGAGGGCCTCGACGATCTTTCCGCACATGATCGGGCACACCATTGCCGTCCACGATGGGCGGCGACACGTGCCGATTTACATCACAGAGGATATGGTAGGGCACAAGTTGGGCGAGTTTGCGCCCACCCGCACCTTCCGAGGACATATCGTCAAGGAGAAAAAGGGTCGGGTGCGGCCCAAGTAGGAGATAAGGGATGGGCACAGAAGTGAAGGCTAGGGCAAAGCACGTGCCGATATCGCCGAGCAAAGTCCGGCGGGTAATTGATCAGGTGCGGGGCAAATACGTGGATGAGGCATTGGATTTGCTGCATTTTCTGCCTCACTCGGCAGCGCAGCCGGTGACCAAGTTGATTCTCTCTGCCATCGCAAATGCGGAGGAGAACTTTGGCATCCCTCGCGACGAGTTGTATATTGCGCACATTGTGGCTGATGATGGGCCGGGTGTTATGCCAGGGAAGGGTTGGAGACGGCGATTCGGTGGGCGAGGGCGTTGGCGACCGATTCGGAAGCGCTCTTCTCACATCACGGTGGTGCTCGAGGAGAGAGACTAGGCAGCCGGCAGATTGTCTCGTCGTCGAATGGTAGACTGGGCGAGACTTGATTTTGAGGAGGAATGATTTGGGACGCAAAGTTCACCCTTACGGCTTTAGACTGGGAGTGATTCGGGATTGGAAGGCGCGCTGGTATGCAGAGGGCGACGAGTATGCCGATTTGTTGCACGAAGACCTGACCATCCGCAATTACATTCACGAGAATATGGGGCGGGCAGGGGTCTCGCGTGTCGAAATCGAGCGTTTCCCGAATCAGGTTTCGGTGACTCTCTGGACGGCGAGACCGGGCATCGTGATTGGGCGCAAAGGGGCCTCGGTAAAGATGCTGCGCAAGGATCTGGAGGATATGACGGGCAAGCGCGTCTCTGTGGATGTGCAGGAGGTGGAGCAGCCCGAACTGGATGCCAAACTGGTGGCAGAGAATGTCGTCTCTCAGTTGGAGCGGCGCATTTCGCACAGCCGCGCGATGAAGCGGGCGGTGCAGGGAGCTATGCGCGCCGGGGCACAGGGAATCAAAGTGATGTGTAAGGGGCGTTTGCACGGGGCCGAAATGGCGCGTCAGGCCTGGGTGCGTGAAGGACGGGTGCCTTTGCAGACCTTGCGGGCCGATATTGACTTTGCTCGGGAGGAAGCCCATACCACCTACGGTCGAATTGGGGTCAGGGTGTGGATTTACAAGGGTGAAGTGCTGCCCGAAGCAAAGGCAGAGGAAGAGCCTTTTGTTGTGTAGGGCTTGATGGCTTGAAATTTTGGTGAGGGAGCAGGACAATGTTGCAGCCGAAACGAATGAAGTACCGCAAACAGATGCGCGGTCGAATGAAAGGGCAGGCCTCCCGTGGGGTCGAGGTTGCCTTTGGCGAGTATGGGCTTCAGGCCTTGGAGCCAGGCTGGATAACCGCACGACAGATTGAAGCGGCCCGGCGTGCCATCGTGCGTCACGTGCGCCGGCGTGGCAAGTATTGGATCCGTATCTTTCCCGACAAGCCGGTGACGGCTAAACCGGCTGAAACGCGAATGGGCAAGGGCAAGGGAGCGGTGGATCACTATGTCGCCGTGGTCAAGCCGGGACGGATCATGTTCGAGTTAAGCGGTGTATCTGAAGAGATGGCGCGGGAGGCGATGCGTTTGGCATCTCACAAGTTGCCTATCCAATGTCATTTCGTCGTACGTGAAGGACTAGCGACAGAGTAGGATGGGATGATGGAAGCACGGGAAATTCGCACTTGGACGAGCAAGGACATCGAGGGACGGTTAGAGGATGCTCAGCGCGAGCTGTTTGCACTACGCCGAGAGTTGGCCATGGGGCGTCTGGAAGATCATAACCGGGTGAGGACTGTAAAGCGGGACGTCGCGCGGATGAAGACGATCCTGCGCGAGCGCGAACTGGCCGAGTTATTGGAGGAGGCAGCATAGTGGGCGAACAGCATGGGGCTACGAGAAAACGGCTGGTGGGTGACGTCATCGGCGACAAGATGGACAAGACCGTGGTGGTGACCGTCGAGCGCACTGTACGCCATCCCCGGTATGGCAAAGTGATACGCCAGGTGAAAAAGTACAAGGTGCACGACGAAGGGAATGCATGCCGCGTCGGTGACCAGGTGCTGATCGTCGAATCTCGGCCTCTGAGCCGGGAGAAGCGCTGGGTCGTGGAAAGGATTCTGAAGCGCGCCGATACGGGGTTGCCGGTGGAGGGTGTAGAATGATCCAGCAAGAAAGCCGGCTGCGAGTGGCCGACAATACAGGAGCGCGAGAGGTGCTCGTCATTCGGGTGCTGGGAGGATCTCGACGACGGTATGGCAGGGTCGGCGATACGATCGTGGCGACGGTGAAGCAGTCTACCCCCAGGGCTCAGGTGAAGAAGGGAGACATCGTACGGGCGGTGATCGTGCGCACGGCCAAGGAGTATCGCCGTGAGGATGGGTCTTCCATTCGGTTCGACGATAATGCGGCGGTGATTCTTGATGGAAACAGCCTGAATCCCAAGGGGACGCGTATTTTTGGACCAGTCGCCCGCGAGTTGCGTGAAAAGGGGTTTATGAAGATCGTCTCACTAGCCCCTGAGGTATTGTGATGGTGGTTGAGGGAGGTAGGTAGAGTGGCCAAAATCAAGAAGGGTGATACGGTAGAGGTCATTTCGGGGGATGCGCGGTTCTCTGATCAGCCTGGTCGTGGGGTCAGAGGTACAGTGCAGTGGGTGACACCCAAGAGTGATCGGGTTGTTGTCTCTGGAATCAATGTTGTCAAAAAGCACCAGCGGGCTGTGCGTGCTGGGCGGACTCAGGTTCAAGCGGGTATTATCGAGTTCGAGGCTCCGATTCACATCTCTAACGTGATGTTGGTGTGTCCTCGGTGTGACGAGCGCACGCGAGTTGGATATACCTGGCTAGAGGACGGTCGCAAGGTGCGCCTGTGTAAACAGTGCGGCGAGATTATTGATTAGCCGGTGATATAATTGTTAGGTTGAGGTAGGTAAGCTGATGCAACGTTTGCAAGAGCGCTATCGTGAAGAGATCCGGCCCGTATTGATGGACGAGTTCGGATACAAGAGTATCATGCAAGTGCCGCGTTTGCAAAAGATCGTGGTCAACGTGGGGGTGGGAGAGGCGCTGGATAACGCCAAGGCGCTGGATCATGCCGTGCGGGATATCGAGACGATTACCGGGCAGCGTCCGGTGATCACTCGGGCGCGCAAGTCTATCGCCAGCTTCAAGCTGCGAGAGGGCCGGGCAATTGGGGTCAAGGTGACGTTGCGTGGAGAGCGGATGTGGGCGTTTCTTGATCGGTTGTGCAACGTGGCCTTGGCGCGGCAGCGCGACTTTCGCGGCGTTCCCGATACGTTGGATGGACGGGGGAACTTTACGCTCGGTTTGCGTGAGCAGTTGGTATTTCCCGAAGTGGACTATGACTCGATTGACAAGATACGTGGTATGGAGATCAGTATCGTCACCACGGCTGAAACTGACGAGGAAGGGCGGCGCTTGTTGGACTTGTTGGGAATGCCCTTCCGTCGTAGAGGTCGGTGAGTAACCGAAACTGGAGAGTAGAGTATGGCAAAAACGTGTATGCCGATTCGAGAAAAGCGACGCAAGCATCCGACGCAGGTGCGGAACCGGTGTAGAATATGCGGACGCCCTCGGGGTTATATCCGCCGCTTTCAACTGTGTCGCATCTGTTTCCGAGAACTGGCTTTACAGGGCGAGATCCCTGGTGTCGTAAAGTCGAGTTGGTGAGTCAAGTGAGAACGAGAGGTTTGGTTCGATGACGATGTCTGACCCAATAGCCGATATGTTGACGCAGATCCGCAATGCCTCGATGGTGGGTCATCCTGGCGTGCGTCTGCCCTCTTCCAAGATCAAGGTGGCGATTGCCAAGATTCTGAAGGAGGAGGGATTCATCGAGAATTATTATGTGACGGACGAACGCCCACAGCCGCAGTTGGTCATCAAGCTCAAGTATATGGGTGAGAGAAAAGACCGCCATCCGGTTATCACGGGGCTGCAGCGTGTGAGCAAACCGGGACGGCGTGTTTATACACGCATGTCCGAGATACCGTGGGTGCAAAGCGGTATAGGGATCGCAATTCTCACGACTCCCAAAGGGGTGCTGACGGGACAGCAAGCCCGGCGCCTGGGGGTGGGTGGTGAGATCTTGTGTTATGTGTGGTAAGGGAGGACGGTCGTGTCACGAATTGGACGTATGCCGATTCCCCTGCCGGCAGGGGTAACCATCGGTATTCAGGGCAGCCGGGTGACGGTGACGGGAAGCCGAGGCACGCTCTCCCGCGAATTTCACCCGGACATGCAGATTGGATTGCAGGATAATCAGTTGGTGGTGCAACGTCCCACGGACCAGCGTCACCACAGAGCCCTGCACGGTTTGACCCGGGCTTTGTTGAACAATATGGTGATCGGGGTACACGAGGGCTTTGAGAAAAAGTTAGAGATCCAAGGGGTAGGCTATCGGGTGGACCTGCAGGCTGATGGAAGTCTGCTGCTGCAACTGGGGTTCTCTCATCCCGTGCGCATCACGCCACCCGAGGGAATCCACTTTGAGGTTGAGGCTCGCACCAAGGTCATCACCGTGAGTGGGATAGACAAAGAAATGGTCGGGCAGGTGGCGGCTGAGATTCGCGCGTGGCGGCCCCCGGAGCCTTACAAGGGTAAGGGGATTCGATATCTGGGCGAGCACGTTCGTCGCAAGGCCGGCAAGGCCGGCAAGATCGCCTAGCCGGTTCGGGGTTTGAAAAGCGCCGACAGGGTGTTGTGATGGGCCTCAACACGGTCGGCCAGATCTGAAATCAAGAGGTTGGAAATGCCAGAGATTGATCGTCGGAAAGCTCGCCTGCGAAGGCATCGCCGTGTGCGGAAGCACGTGGTGGGGGTGCCGGAGCGACCACGGTTGAACGTTTTTCGCAGCTTGCGTCATATTTATGCCCAGGTGATTGATGACAGCCAGGGACACACCTTGGTCGCGGCGTCTACCATGGATCCGGAGGTGGGGCCGCAGATTGAGGGCCTGTCGAAGACGGAGCAGGCCCGGGTGGTGGGGAAGGTGTTGGCGGAGCGGGCACTGAGCCAGGGCGTCGTAAAGGTCGTGTTCGACCGGGGTGGGTATCAGTACCACGGTCGTGTCAAGGCTCTGGCAGACGCAGCCCGTGAAGGTGGGCTCGAGTTTTAAGCGCAACGGAGGCAGAATGGCCGAAGGGAATGTACGGGATCGCGAAGTCTTTGAAGAGCGAGAGGAACTGGACGAGCGCGTCGTGGACATCACGCGAGTCGCCAAGGTAGTCAAGGGAGGACGGCGCTTTGGGTTCCGTGTGGTAGCCGTGGTGGGCGATAACCGAGGGCAGGTTGGTATGGGAGTCGGTAAGGCGCGCGCAGTGCCAGACGCGATTCGCAAGGCGACAGAACGAGCACGACGCAACATGCAGTCCGTGGCTTTGGTGCAAACGACGATCCCCCACGCGGTCGAAGGACAGTGCAGCGGGGCGCGGGTGCTGCTCAAACCAGCGTCTCCGGGCACTGGAGTCATCGCGGGGGGTGGCGTGCGCGCCGTATTGGAGGCCGTCGGTGTGCGGGATGTGCTCACCAAATCGCAGGGGAGTGCCAATGCTTTGAACGTGGTGCGGGCCACCATGGACGGGTTACAGCAGCTGCGCCGGGTGGAGAATGTGGCCCGAGAACGTGGTGTGCCGCTGGTCAAGGTGATGCCGTTCTGGAGGAGAGGGGAATGAGTGAAGCCAGTGGAAAGAGCAGGCTGCGGATCACCCTCACGAAAAGCCTGATTGGCTATTCGCAGCGCCAGAAGCGGACTGCCCAGGCCTTGGGATTGCGACGGATGCAGCAAACGGTGGAACGAGATGATACGCCGGTGATCCGGGGGATGATCGCAAAGATCGAGCATCTGGTGACGGTTGAGGAATTGGAGTAGCGGGGCTGCTCGGTTGGAGGGGATGAGTCGTGAAGTTACATGATTTGAAGCCCGCCCAAGGGGCGGTAAAGAGGCGAAAACGAGTAGGGCGTGGTATCGCGGCCGGGCAGGGTAAAACGGCTGGACGGGGAACCAAAGGCCAGAACGCTCGCAGTGGAGGGGGAGTGCGCCCGTATTTTGAGGGTGGACAGTTGCCCTTGGTACGCAAACTCCCCTTCGTTCGAGGCGTCGGTTTCCGCGATCCGTGGCGTGTTCAATTTACGGCGGTGAACCTGGAAAGATTGGTGGACTTGGAGTCTGAGGTCACGCCAGAGACCCTGGTCGAGGCCGGCGTCATCAAGAGCGCGGACGAACTGATCGTGATTCTGGGGCGGGGCGAGTTAGAACGTCCCCTCATCGTCAAGGCGCATCGGTTTTCGAGCAGCGCGCGGGCCAAGATCGAGGCAGCCGGGGGTGTGGTGGAGGAATTGCCGTGGAAACGAGGCGGCTATCGAACGCGATAGTCCCTGGATGGTAGGATTAACGACGAACTGGGAGAGTTGAGGAATGATTCAAGCCCTGCAGAATGCTATGGCTTTGCCCGACTTGCGGCGCAAGTTGTTATATACTCTGTTGATCCTGGTGATCTACCGGTTGGCAGCACACGTGCCGGTGCCAGGCGTGAATCAGGCGGCGCTGCAGCAGTTGTTGCAAGGGTCCGGCGCTACCAACCAACTGTTCAACCTGATGGACATTTTATCGGGCGGGGCAGTGGCCAACTTTTCGGTCATGGCAAACGGTGTGTACCCGTACATTACGGCTTCGATCATCTTTACGCTGTTGACGCCGATCTTTCCGGCGTTGGAACGACTGGCCGAGGAAGGGGAGGCCGGACGGCGCAAGATCAATCAGTGGCAGTATTATGTGGCTATCCCGCTGGCGATGTTGCAAGCGTTTGGTCAGGCCCGAATTTATAGCGCGGGGACCGGTGGGCAACCGATATTGCCTAATTTTGGATTCGATACGCCCGAGAATATCCTGCCGACAATCGCGGTGCTTTTGGCGATGACGGCTGGCACGATGTTTGCCATCTGGTTGGGGGATTTGATCACCGAACAGGGCATCGGCAATGGGTTATCGCTGATTATTTTCAGTGGTATCGTGGCGAATGTGCCGCAGAACTTGCAGCGCATCTGGCTGCAAGCTCAGGCGCGAGAGGGCGGCACCGGGATGGGTGTGTTGATGGTAGGAGTCTTTTTGGCGATCATGGCCATCACAATGTTCGTCGTGGTGGTGGTGCAGGAAGGGGAACGGCGTATCCCGGTCCAGTACGGCAAGCGCGTCCGGGGCATCAAAATGTACGCTGGCGGCAGCACCCACATCCCGCTACGGGTCAACACGGCGGGTATGATCCCGTTGATTTTTGCCCAGTCCATTCTCACGTTTCCGGCCGTGGTGGCCCAGTTCTTTCTCGCGAGTGAAAACGTAACGGTGGCGAAGGTGGCTCAGGGTGTGATAGAGTTTTTCAGCGGGCAAAGCCCGTGGTATGGAGTACTTTTCTTCCTGGGTGTGGTGGGATTCACCTATTTTTATACCGACGTAATGGTTCAACAGCAGGACCTTCCAGGCGCATTGCAACGTCAAGGAGGGTTCATTCCGGGCATTCGGCCCGGTAAAAAGACGGCGGATTACATCAATTCTGTCTATCGGCGCATCACATTGGTGGGAGCTCTGTTCTTGGGTGGGGTAGCCGTGCTGCCCTACATCGTGGATCTGTTCTTGGACACCCAAGTGTTGTTAGTCACTTCTTCCGGGATATTGATCGTGGTTGGAGTGGTGATAGATACGATGCGCCAGTTGGAGGCTCAACTGTTGATGCGTCACTATGAGGGGTTCATCAAATAGTCGGGCCAGATGTGGAGGAGGTTGCGAGATGAAAGTATCACCTTCGGTAAAGCGGCTTTGTCCGAAATGCAAGATTATTCGGCGACGGGGCGTGATACGGGTGATTTGTGAGAACCCGAAGCACAAGCAGCGGCAGGGATAATTTGAGGATGGAATGACGCTAGCTATAGATCGGGAGAGGATGGACGTGTTCCGTTTTCTGATCTAGGCGCTCGATTTTCTGGAGGGAGTTATGGCACGTATCGCAGGGGTAGATTTGCCAAGAAATAAGCGAGTGGAAATCGGCTTGACGTATATCTATGGCATCGGGCGTAGCTCGAGCGGCGAGATTCTGCGCAAGGCCGGCATAGATCTAGACAAAAGGGTCAAGGATCTGACCGAGTCGGAGATCACCGCGCTCCGTGAATCTATTGACCGGGGATACCAAGTCGAGGGTGACTTGCGACGCGAGGTGCAGATGAACATCCGCCGTCTGATGGACATTGGGTGTTATCGAGGTCTGCGCCATCGCCGTAACCTGCCCGTTCGGGGGCAGCGTACGCGGACGAACGCACGGACCAAGCGTGGTCCAAAGAAGACGGTGGCCGGTCGTGGTCGGCGTCGTGGGATGAAGAAGAAGTAGCCGGTGGAGTGCAGGAGGAGTAATGGCACGTAGTAAAACGAGTCAGCGCCGCGGGGGTCGTCGAGTCAAGAAGAACGTGCCGCGTGGGCAGGTTCACATTCACGCGACGTTCAACAATACGATAGTGACGATGACAGACGTACAGGGCAACGTCATCAACTGGGCCAGTGGTGGAACGGTGGGGTTCAAAGGATCCCGCAAGAGTACGCCGTTCGCAGCGCGGCAGGCCGCTCAAAAGGCGGCCAAGGAAGCGATGGATAATGGGATGATCGAGGTGGACGTGTACGTCAAGGGCCCCGGTCCTGGGAGAGAAGCGGCAATTCGCTCCCTGCAAGCGGTGGGACTGAAAGTGCGTTCCATCTCTGACGTGACACCTGTTCCACACAACGGTTGCCGTCCACCCAAGAGGCGGCGGGTCTAGTCCAGATCATAGTGGGATGGAGGAGTAAGAAAGTATGGCCAGATATACCGGCCCAGTTTGTAAACTGTGTCGTCGTGAAGGCGAAAAATTGTTCTTGAAGGGGGCGCGGTGTTTCTCGTCCAAGTGCCCCTTTGAGCGGGATCGTAGCTATCCGCCTGGCGAACATGGGCGAATGGCCCAGTTCCGGCGGCGTCGCGTGACCGACTATCAGCGGCAGTTGCGCGAAAAGCAAAAGGTGCGCCGCATCTATGGCGTGTTGGAACGCCAGTTTCGGCGGTATTATCGCGAGGCGGAACGTCGGTCTGGGCTGACGGGCGAGAATTTGCTCATTATCCTGGAGAGCCGGCTGGATAATGTGATCTATCGGCTGGGATTTGCAGACTCTCGGGCGCAAGCGCGTCAGCTCGTTCAACACGGTCACTTTCTCGTCAACGGACGGCGTACGGACATCCCATCCTATCTCGTCACTCCACAGGATAGGATCCAAGTGCGGGATGGGAGTCGCAAGCGCACATACTTTAAGGAGCGCGCCCAACTCTTGGACGAGGGAGCGATACCTGCCTGGTTGAGCCTGGACGCGGAAGCAATGACCGGCCGGATGCTCAATCTGCCTGTGCGCCAAGATATCGATGCTGGCTTGAACGAGTACTTGATTGTCGAGTATTATTCAAGATAGGGAATTCGAACGTCTCGCTTCTGGGCATGAGGATTTTCCACCCACAGACAGGTTAGGTGGACAGAAGCTAGCTGAAGTAAACAGGAGGCGACAGTTGTCAGTTCAGGTGCTGCCGAAAATTGAGACGGATGCGATTTCCCAGACGTATGGTCGGTTCATCATTGGTCCGCTGGAGAGTGGCTTCGGGGTCACGTTGGGCAATGCGTTACGGCGCGTGTTGCTTTCTGCCTTGCCGGGAGCAGCTGTCACTTCGCTCCGTATTTCTGATGTGGCACACGAATTTACCACAATTCCTGGGGTGCGCGAGGATGTGATCCAGTTCATCTTGCAGGTCAAGCAGCTGCGCCTAAAGATGGATGTCGAGGAACCGATGCGCATGTCTTTACAGGTACGAAGCGAAGGCACCGTGACAGCCGGGGATATTCAAGCCCCGTCCGAGATCGAAATTCTGAATCCGGACCTGTATCTCTTTACCGTGGATTCTACCGACGTGGGAATTGACCTCGAGTTTGTGGTTGAACAGGGCAGAGGGTACCTGCCGTCGGATGGACGGGGACGGATGCCCATCGGCGAGCTACCCGTAGATGCCATATTCAGTCCCATCCGTCGCGTCGCTTTCGATGTGGACCGCGCCCGGGTGGGTCAGATGACTAACTATGACCGTCTGAAGTTAGAGGTCTGGACAGATGGACGGATGGGACCCTTGGAAGCGCTCAAGGAGGCCGCTCGTATCCTGGTCACGCACCTGCGGTTGATCGCTGGTCTGACCCTGGAAGAAGAGCAAGAGCCGGAGGAGGAAGGGGCCAGATTGCCCAGTGAGGTGTACGAGATTCCGGTCGAACAGCTCGATCTCAGTGTGCGGGTCTTTAACTCGCTCAGGCGGACTGGCATCACCAGTGTGGGTGAAGTTTTGGAGATGCTGACCTTGGGAGAGGATACGTTGCTGACCATTCGTAACTTTGGACAGAAATCGCTGGATGAGCTAAAAGAACGTCTCCAGGCGAAAGGCTTTCTGGAGGAGGATTTTGGGGAGAGTGGAGGTGAGTAAATGCGGCATCGCGTTGCAGGGAAGAAACTAGGCCGCTCCAGCGGGCACCGCAAGGCGTTACGCCGCAATCTGGTAACCGCCTTGCTTCATCACGAGCGCATCGAGACAACCGAAGCCAAGGCCAAGGCGATCCGAGGGCAGGCGGAGAAATTGATCACGTTGGCCAAGCGAGGCTTGGCAGCGGGACAAGAGGATCCGAGCCGCGAAGTCCACGCGCGCAGATTGGCCGCTGGGCGTATGGTTCGCTGGGTGGCAGAGACTGACGGCACCCGAGTGGACGTGCTGAAAAAACTGTTCGATGACATTGCGCCGCGTTACGCGGATAGACCGGGGGGCTATACCCGGATTTACAAATTAGGGCTGCGCCAGGGTGATGCAGCGCCAATGGTTTTGCTCGAATTGGTCGAGTAGGCCAGCGCTGCTATGCGGGTGTGGGCGATCGTTGCCTACGACGGGACGGATTACAGCGGCTTTCAGCGACAGGCCAATGCCCCGACCATTCAGGAGGCCTTGGAAACTGCGCTGGAGCAGATCACCCAAGAGTCCATCACCGTTCTAGCAGCGGGGCGCACAGACGCCGGCGTGCACGCCGTTGGACAGGTCATTGCTTTCGATACGGCCTGGCGGCACAGCGTGGGCGACCTGCAGCGGGCGATGAACGCAGTTCTGCCGGCCGACATCTCTGTCCGTGGAGTAGCGGAGGGTGCGCCGAACTTGCATCCGCGCTACGATGCCCTTGGGCGGCGCTATAGGTACACGGTCTACCATGCACCGGTGCGCTGTCCGTTGGCTCGGCGGTACAGTCTGCACCTGGTCGCTCCGCTGGACGTAGAGGCGATGCAGCGAGCGGCCCAGAAGCTGGTGGGGGAGCAGGACTTTGCTGCATTTGGACAGCCGACTGCGGGCCGCGTCACGGTGCGGCGGCTGCTGATGGCCGAGTGGAGGGACAAGTCGCCCTGGCTAACGTTCGACGTCGAGGCGAATGCCTTTCTCTACCGGATGGTTCGTAGCATCGTAGGGACGCTGCTCTTGGTGGGGCAGGGCAAGATGGGGGTGGACGAGTTCGAGGCGGTGTTGGCATCACGCGACCGCAGCCAGGCCGGCCCGACCGCCCCCCCGCAGGGGCTGTGCCTGATGGAAGTGACATACTGATACCGGGCCGCGGAATTATACATTTTGGATGGGAGTGTCGTAATCGTGAAGACTTTTGTAACCAAGCACAAAGATGTCCAGCGAGAGTGGTTCGTGGTGGATGCCACAGGGCAAACGCTGGGACGATTGGCTGCTCAAGTGGCTGTGAGACTGCGCGGCAAGCACAAGCCAATCTATTCACCCGGAGTGGATACCGGCGATTACGTGATCGTTGTCAACGCGGACAAGATTCACGTGACTGGAGACAAGCTGGATAGCAAGATGTATTATCGCTATTCGGGATATCCAGGGGGGTTGAAGAGCATTACGCTGCGCGATTTGCTCGAAAAACATCCCACGCGGGTGGTCGAACGGGCGGTACGGGGAATGTTGCCCAAGAATCGCTTGGGACGCAAGATGCTCAAAAAATTAAAGGTCTATGCCGGACCGGAGCATCCTCACGCGGCTCAGCAACCCAAGCCGTTAGAGTTGAATTGACAGGAGAAATAGGATGGAGTATTACGAAGCGGTAGGGCGGCGCAAGACAGCAACGGCTCGGGTACGGTTGTTCCCTGGCGGTGAGGGCAATGTCATCGTCAACGAGCGACCGCTCGACGAGTACTTTGTTCGAGATGGCGACGTTATGCACTTGATGGCCCCGCTCAAGGCGACGGCCACGGAGCATCGTTTCAACATCAGTGTTCATGTGATGGGGGGGGGGATGACCGGTCAGGCAGGGGCGGTCCGGTTGGGGATCGCACGGGCGCTGTTGGAAACGGATCCCGAACTGCGCCCTGTGCTGCGCAAAGGGGGATTTCTCACCCGTGACGCGCGGGCCAAAGAGCGCAAAAAGCCCGGCCTCAAACGGGCCCGCAAAGCGCCCCAGTACACAAAGCGTTAGACGGAAGAGAGGCGGTTCCAGCCCGGGGCATAGCTGTACGGCTTTGCCCCTTTTTTGTTCCCCCCCAGGGGCGTGACAGCACTTTTGACGCGAGGAGTAAACGAGATGGGAACGATTACGATCGTCGGTTTGGGGCCCGGGAACCCGGGCTGCCTGACCCGGGAGGCGTGGGCTGTGTTGGAGGCCGCCGACGAGGTCTGGCTGCGCACGGCGCAGCACCCGACGACGACCGACCTGCCGCGCCACGTGACAGTCCATTCCTTCGACCGCTTGTATGAGGAGACAGCCGATTTCGCCCAAATCTATGAGGCGATTGCCGATCAGGTGCTGCGGCTGGCCCAGCGCCCGGAGGGGGTCATCTACGCGGTGCCGGGCCATCCGCTGGTGGGGGAGGCGACGGTGCAGCGCATCCTGGCACAGGCGGAACAGGCCGGCCTGACCTGTCTGATCGTAGAGGGAACGAGTTTCGTCGAGCCGGTGCTCACAGCCCTGCGGGTGGATGCTCTGGATGGCCTCCAACTCTGTGACGCCGTGGACCTGGCGACACGCCACCATCCGCCCCTGAACCCCGACGTACCGGCGCTGGTGGGCCAGCTCTACAACCGCGCCCTCGCCGCCGACGTCAAGCTGACGTTGATGAACCAGTACCCCGACGAGCACCCAGTGACGCTGGTCCACGCCGCCGGGACAGCGGAGCAAACCCTGGTCAGCCTGCCGCTCTACGCCCTCGACCGGCGGGAGGATTTGGCCCACTTGACCACGCTGTACGTCCCGCCGCTCCCTGGCGTCGCCAGTTTTGAGGGATTGCAGAACACGGTCGCTCAACTGCGCGCGCCCGATGGATGTCCCTGGGATCGGGAGCAGACCCACGAAAGTTTGCGCTCTGGATTGCTGGAGGAGGCATACGAAGTTGTGGACGCGATTGACGCCGCCGACCTGCAGGCCCTCCAGGAAGAGCTGGGCGATTTTCTGCTCCAGGTCCTGCTGCAGGTCCAGATCGCCACGGAGGAGGGCGAGTTCAAGATGGGGGATGTGATTGCCGGTATTGACGCCAAGCTCAAACATCGGCACCCTCACGTGTGGGGGGATCGGCCCGTCAGTGGAACCGATCAGGTATTGCGGCGCTGGGAAGAATTGAAACGGGAGGAGCGGGGCGAGGAACACTCGGTCTTGGATGGGGTTCCGGCGGCGCTGCCGGCGCTTCAGCAGGCCGATCTCCACAGCCGGCGCGCGGCCCGGGTGGGGTTCGATTGGACGGACGTCGGCGGTGTGGTGGACAAGATCCACGAGGAGATGGCAGAGGTGAAGGCGGCGTCCACAGCGGAGGAGCGAGAGGCGGAGGTGGGCGATTTACTACTGGCAGTGGTCAATTGGGCCCGGTGGCTGGAGGTGAACCCGGAGATGGCGCTGCGCAAGACGAATGCCCGGTTTGCGAACCGTTTCCGGGGCATGGAACGGGTGGTCAGGGAGCGGAGCCTGGATATGGCGGCGCTTTCGATGGATGAATTGGAGGCGCTGTGGCAAGAGGCCAAGGGGCGAGAGAGATGAGAGCGTCTTTCCAGCCTGGTCGCCTCACCGAAATCGCTGATCCGATGTCTGGTTCTGTACCCGCCCCTTTTTGCTCTCCAACCAGCCCACCCGTTCCGCCGGATGGTGATCGAACTCCGGGATATACGGTTTGATATCCAGGAGAGGGGTTCCGTCCAGGATATCCACTCCCTCGATCCTCACGATTCTCCCCTCTATATCCTCTATCCGCACCACCGACAGCCCAATAGGATTGGGCCGGCTGGGGGCGCGGGTGGCGAAAACCCCGCGCCGTTCCTCGTCCAGAAAAGGCGTTACGGTGAGTTGATACCCTTGCACCTGATGCAGGTGGTACAGGAGAAAAGCGTGGGAGAATCCCTGTAGGTCCTTCAGTCCTGCTGCGTATTCGGGAAAAACCTCGACGTGCCCGGTCACTCCGGCCGCCCCGGCCGATTGGATCGGCATCCCCGCAATCTGTCGAAAGGGGCTGTGGATGACACCGATGGGGTGATATGTGATCTCCATATACTCGTGCCCGTCCTTGTCAGCGCGGCGTGCCAAAGTTGGCGAAAAAGTAGTATCCCCAGGCTGGTTGGACCACGCCCACGCCGATCTCTGTCAGATCAGGGCTGAGGATGGTGCGCCGGTGGGGGTCGTTGGGAGGGGTCTCGTTCATCCAGATGCGCATCGCGTCCTGGGGGGATCGAGTGTGTGCCCAACACTCGGACCAGCGAAGCGGGTTGTAGCCCGCCCGGATCATGCGCGTCCTGACGTTGGAGCCGTCGGAGCCGGTGTGACTGCCCCAGCCCCGTTGTAAGCAGTCTTCGGCGTGGGCCTGGGCCACCCCGACCAGGGTGGGGTTGTAGGCCAGCGGCGGCAGGCCGTGCTGGGCGCGGGCCTGATTGACCAGCCGGGCGATCTCAGAGGCCCAGCCGGTCGCGTCGCTGGGTGGGTCGGCGGGGGGCAGCGGCGTGGGCGACGGTGGAAGGGGAGTGACTGGCGCCTCGACGGCCGTGGTGAGGACGGCGGTGTACGTGAGGGGATAGGTAGGGGCGGGTTCAGGGGTGGCACTGGGGAGAGGG
>Ga0209614_1000758_pt1 | contig 27150 bp, 25 predicted proteins | sample BlaSprsedimmetaG_FD_185484 | JGI IMG/M metagenome (GOLD analysis project Ga0209614, IMG submission 185484) | Hot spring sediment bacterial and archeal communities from California, USA to study Microbial Dark Matter (Phase II) - Blank Spring... ... | reverse complement strand
ACCAATTCATAAGCGTGGATTAGATATTAGATTATCACTGATTGGAACTAAAATGCCATTTGATATTTTAGTTTACACAAAAAATGAGTATGAAAATGAAAAGAATGATAAATATTCATTTCTAAATTCTGCAATAAAGAATTCAAAGATACTTTATGAGCGCACCAATTGAGCATGCAAAATTTTGGATTAACAAAGCTGACCACGATTTAGGCTCTGCTAAAATTATTTATCATCATTTGCCTGATTATTTTGATACTATTGCCTATCATTGTCAACAAGCAACAGAAAAATACATTAAGGCAATTCTAATTCACAAAGAGATTGAATTTAAACGCTCACATGATTTGATTTATCTATTGGAACTTTTGACAGAGAATATCGAAGTTTCAATTGAACAATACAAAAAAGCAGTTACTTTGAATGGATTTAGTGTTCAAATTCGCTATCCTAATAAAATTGAGCATCTGACCAAAGAGGAATTGGAAAATGCAATTGGAATTGCTCAGGAATTTCGTGATTTTGCAATGCAAATAATCGGATTAAAAGAATAAATCACCCATTTTTACCATTCTAAAATTTCAGCATGAACAAACTTTTTATACTATCACTTTTAATAATTTTCGCTTCCTGTACCGGGAATAAATCACAAAAAGAGGGCAACGAAAAAAAAGAGGTTAAAGCAACCGAAACGCTTCCATCTGAGTCCGGTGAAGGGATTTCCCCAAAAAAAGAGCAGATTCCACAATATACCGGTGAAATGGTTTGGTTTGAAGGCAGCACTTTTTTAATGGGATCGGAAACAGGACTTCCCAACGAAAAACCGGTTCACGAAGTGAAAATCGATCCTTTTTATATGGATAAAACTTTGGTAAAAGTAGCACAATTTAAACTTTTGTAGAGGCAACCGGCTTCAAAACCGAAGCCGAAAAGTTTGGCGATTCAGGCGTTTTTAATCTCGAAAAACAAACCTGGGAATTGTTGCCGGGAGCTTTCTGGAAAAAACCATTTGGTCCGTCGGGGCCCGATGCGGAAAATAATCATCCGGTAACCCACGTAAGCTGGAATGATGCAGTGGCCTATGCCGAATGGGCAGGCAAAAGATTGCCAACCGAAGCCGAATGGGAATTTGCTGCACGCAGCGGAAAAAATTCGGATGAAAAATTCAGTTGGGGAAACGAGATTTCGGTTAACGGGCAATATTTTGCAAACACCTGGCAGGGAGAAATCAATGTGCCTGACACAAAAGACGGTTACCTGTTCACTTCGCCGGTGGGAGCTTTTGGAGAAAATGAAGCCGGATTAACCGATATGGGCGGAAACGTGTGGCAATGGTGTGCCGATACCTACAAACCTTACCCGGGCAGTAACGAACCTTACAGAATAGACACTAATGTAAAAGTCATTCGCGGAGGTTCGTTCTTTTTTGACCAAAGCGGCGAAGACAGTTTTTCGGTAAGTGGACGCTCCATGAATTCGCACGAAACGTCACTTTTTAATACCGGATTCAGGTGCACAGGAAATCCTGATTCAGAATAATTTTTATTTTTGTACATCACAATAATGAATTAAAAAAATACAATACCTATTTTAAAATCAATTAAATCTCTTATAATGAATAAAATGAACCGAAGAAATTTTATTGGAAAAGCAGCCGCCGGAGCTGCCGCAGTTACCATTATTCCCCGTCATGTGATGGGTGGAAAAGGATTTGTTGCTGCCAACGACCGGATTAACCTGGGTTACATTGGCACCGGGAAACAGGTTCCCACGCTGTTGAACGGCATTGGTAAATGTGAAGGAACGGTTGTGGTTGCCGCCTGCGATGTTTTTAAAAGCAAGCTGGATAATTTTGTGCAGTCTGCAAATAAAAACAATGCAGACAAAGGATTGAACGTAAAAGTGGATGGTTACCATTACTACCGCGAACTGCTTGAACGCAGCGATGTGGACGCAGTAGTTATTGTTACACCCGACCATTGGCACGCCCAAATGGTGGTTGACGCTGCCAAAGCAGGAAAAGACATTTACTGTGAAAAACCCCTCTCGCTTACTGTTGCCGAAGGCCGCGCTATGGTAAATGCCACCCGCAAATACGATCGCGTTTTCCAAACTGGAAATATGCAGCGCTCATGGCGCGATTTCCGACATGCAGTGGAACTGGTTCGCAATGGCTACATTGGCGAAATTAAAGAAATTAACGTGAGTGTGGGCGAACCTGTTAAACAATGCGACTTGCCAACCCAACCTGTGCCGGAAGGACTGGACTGGAACGAATGGGTGGGACCATCGCTTTACCGCGGCTACCATGAAGACCTTGCTCCTTTAAGCACAACCGGACCCTGGGCATGGTGGCGTGGTTACCGCGACTTTGGCGGTGGCTTGATTACCGATTGGGGTGCGCACATGTTCGACATTTCGCAGTGGGCACTTGGAATGGACAAATCGGGCCCGGTGAGATTCCTGCCGCCTTCGGAACCTGAACAATCACATGGTCTGACTATGGTTTATGAAAACGGAGTTCGTGTAAATCATAGATTGTGGGGTGGCAAAGACGATGGAAACGCCGTTCAGTTTATTGGAACAGAAGGCCGGATTGAAGTCAGCCGCGGATTTCTACGCACATTCCCAAATGAAAAACTGGCCAAGGCTGATTTGAAACCAACTGACAAAAGGGTTTATTTCAGCGATAATCACTATCAGAACTGGGTTGATGCGATGAAAAACCGCTCAAAACCAATTTCGGACGTTGAAATTGGACACAGAACAGCTTCGGTTTGTAATATTATAAATATAGCTTATGAACTGCAAAGACCGCTTTTATGGGATCCAAAAGCAGAAAAATTCACCGGCGACGAATGGGCCAATTTGATGCTGACACGTCCATACCGCGGAAAATGGAATTTCACAAACTTCTGATAAAAGGCAGAAAAAAAGCCCTGAAGTATTTAAGAGCCTTCAGGGTTTTCATTTTTTTTGTTCTGCTCTTGCAAATCGGCACTTTACCCGGATGCAAAATTTACTCCGCTTTCGATTCAGTGCTAAATCCTGAGTGGGAAAATTTCGAACAGCTTCCTTCAGGAAATCCCCGTCTTGAATACATCCATTCCATTCCGGTAATCCACCTTTACGGAACACCGGCCGAAATGGGAACCCAATATGGTACCATCCTTAAAAAACAACTGGAAGGATTGGAATATATAAGTACCCGTTTCTTTCCCAAAAAAAAGATTAATGAATTTATACATACCGCTATTGAAGTAGAAAAGCACCTTCCGGATGAAATCCTCGAATTTCTTTCAAAAATGGCTGAAACATCTGGTGTAGATTATTATAAACTTTTAGCTGTTAATACAGTTCCTCGGGTTACGTGCAGTGCGCTGGCAGTTTGGGACGATGCAACTGAAGATGGAAACCTGCTGATGGGCAGAAATGCCGATTACACATTCAAACGGATAAATAAAGCCCTGGGATTAATAGTTGTTAAGCATCCGGAAAATGGTTATGCTACCGTTTCTTCATCTTTTCTTGGTTTAGCAGGCGCCTACACCGGAATGAACGAAAAGGGAGTTTCTTATGGAAATATGCTGGTTTACAACGGGTTTGAAGATGGAGAAACTGCCGGAGGAGTGCCAGTTCAGCTTTTGATGCAGTCAGCCGCTGAAACCAAAAATTCGGCAAGGGAAATGATTGAATACCTTACTTCACAAAATCATGTTGTGCCTGTAAGTGTTATGTGTGCCGACAGCAACGAAGCTATTCTGGCAGAACTTGGAAAAACGAACTTTGCAGTAAGAGAGGGAAATAAAGGCGTTTTGGCTGCATCCAATTATTTTTATTCTTCAGGAATGTTTGAAACGCCCGAAACAGACAAGCGGTTTTCGGCGCTAATGTTGAAAGCAAGAGACCATTACGGTGCGTTTAATCCCGGACATCTTAAAGATGCGATGCATGCTGCCAGAAAACAAAATGAAACGTTGCAAACTGTTCTTTTTGAACCGGCAAAAATGCTGATGCACGTGAGCATGAACAAAGTTCCGGCATCGAAAGGGCCATTTACTACTTTCAACATTCTTGAACTGTTGGAAAAATAGCCGTCAGGTTTCCCAAAAAATTATTAATTTCCCAAAAAATTAATTTTACCGCTATGAAACGAATACTGGCTACTTTTTTAGTTCTCTCATCCACAACTTTTTATTTGTTGGCAATTGCGCCCTACCCGGTGCGCGGACTTTGCATAGCAGCCCCACCGCCAAACCAGGTGGAAGAGTTTGCCGATTTTATCGAAAAAGAACTGGCGCCATCAGGACTGAACCTGTTGATTCTTAGGGTGGACTGGGGCTACGAATACCAGTCGCATCCCGAACTTCGCGGAAATAACCCCCTAACTAAAACAGATGTGAAAAAACTGGTTGAAGTTTGTCGTGAAAACAACATTCGGCTCATGCCGCAAATTAACCTGCTGGGCCATCAGTCGTGGCACAGCACACCCGGCAAACTGCTTGAAGTTTATCCTGAATTTGATGAAACGCCTGATATAAAGTTGCCTGAACCCGGCAAATACGAATGGCCAAATCCCGATGGCTTATATTGCAAAAGCTATTGTCCGCTGCACCCCGATGTGCACGATGTGGTTTTTGCTTTGGTAGATGAAATTATGCAGGCGTTCGAGGCCGATGCATTCCATGCCGGACTTGATGAAGTGTTTTACATTGGTCATGAACAATGTCCGCGTTGTTACGGACACGATAAGGCTGAACTGTTTGCCGGCGAGGTTACCAAAATCAGGGACCACCTCGCTAAATCAGGAGCAGAACTCTGGATGTGGGGCGACCGCCTGATTGACGGAAAAACCACCGGTATAGGACTCTGGGAAGGCAGTTACAACAACACCCACCGGGCCATTGATATGATTCCAAAAGACGTGGTCATTTGCGACTGGCATTACGAACGTCCCGACCCAACAGCCTTTTTGTTTGCTTCCAAAGGTTTCCAGGTGCTTACCTGCCCCTGGAGGAATGCCGAAAATGCCGTGGAACAGGAACAGATGATGCGGCTGTTTATCGAATCGGCTACCAGGGATATGAAACCCCGTTACCTGGGCATGTTGCAAACGGTTTGGGGCTCTACCCGAAATTTCATGGACAGCTATAACGGAACTGCAAATCCGGAAAGAATGGATAAATCAGCCGACAGTTTTAAAGCCCTTAGCAAGGTTTGGAATCAATAAAAAATTACAGTGAAAGAATAACGGTATCATTTGAATAATCCGTTATATTAATTTGGGGGCAGGTTATTTAACTTGCTCCCAATTTTATTAAAATCTGATACCAATGAAAACCATATTTTATTTTTCTTTTTTGGCTGTGTTTATCTTTTTATCTGTGGCCGTCAACGCTAAAAACTTACCGAAAATAAGTGTTAACGGTAAAAACTTTGTAACTGAATCGGGTGAAGTCATACGTTTTAAAGGAGTTAGTTTTTCCGACCCCGACAAACTGGAAAAAGACGGCCAGTGGAATCGCCGGTACTTTGAGGAAGCCAAAAACTGGAATTGCAACATTGTTCGGTTTGCTATTCACCCGCCGCGCCTGAACGAACGGGGCTGGGATGCCTATTTCGAGCTCATGGACAAAGGCATTGAATGGGCCACCGAGCTGGAGATGTACGTTATCATTGACTGGCACTCCATCGGAAACCTGAACACCGAAAAATGGTTCCGCCCAATTTATATCACTTCGTGGGAAGAGACGGTAAAATTCTGGAAAACAGTTGCCAAACGGTACAAAGGAAATCCAACAGTAGCCTTTTTCGAACTGTTTAACGAACCCACATCACAGGGAGACGAACTGGGCGAACTTTCCTGGGCTACCTGGAGACCAACCATGGAAAAACTGATTGACGAAATTAATAAAGCAGATGATCAGAAAGTTTATCTGGTGGCCGGCATGAACTGGGGCTATTTTCTGGATGAAGTGGTTGAAAACCCCGTAAACCAGAAAAATGTAGCTTATGTTACTCATCCCTATCCACAAAAACGAGAGAAACCCTGGGAGCCTCAGTGGGAAAAAGACTGGGGCCATGTAGCAGACCATTATCCGGTTATGGCCACCGAGTTCGGTTTTATGGGGCCTGATGAACGAGGTGCACATATTCCCTGTATTTCAGACGAATCGTATGGTGAGGCAATTATGAATTATTTCGATAAAAAGGGTATTTCCTACACTCCCTGGTGTTTCGATATTGACTGGTCACCCACTTTAATCACCGACTGGAATTTTACTCCTTCGCGCCAGGGACAGTTTTTCAAAAAAGTTATGGCAGAATAGTAAAAACATTTGCTATTTTTACCCTTCTGAATAAAATAAATAAGCCATTTAAAAATGATAACAAAATCGTATTTCGGAAAATTTTCACTGCTTTTGCTTTTGGTTTTTTTTGTATTAAACCTGAAACCGGTTGATGCCGTTACGCCACCAGATGATCTTCCTTCACTTAAAGGGAAAAAAATTCTGATGGTATGGGGGGGCTGGGAAGGCCACGAACCCAGACAAGTCACATACAAACTGAAACCGCTTCTTGAAAAAGAAGGTGCCATTATCACTGTTTCTGATTCGCTGGGAGTTTACACGAATAAAGAATTAATGTCTTCTGTCGATTTAATCATTCAGGCCTGGACCATGGGGAAAATCTCGAAAGAACAGGAAAAAGGATTGCTCGAGGCAGTAAAAAAAGGAACCGGCATTGCAGGTGTCCATGGCGGGTTGGGCGATTCATTCCGCGATAATACCGAATACCAATATATGGTTGGCGGCCAGTGGGTGTCTCACCCCGGAGGTGTGATTGATTATACCGTGGAAATTACCGACCATAACGACCCGGTTACCAAAGGAATCAAAGATTTTAAAATGCATAGCGAACAATACTATATGCATGTTGATCCCAACGTAAAAGTTCTGGCAACCACTACTTTTAATGCCGATCACGACGACTGGATTGACGGAGCGGTAATGCCGGTAGCCTGGAAAAAAACGTATGGCAAAGGCCGGGTGTTTTATCTGTCGGTGGGGCATGTGGCCAAAGATTTCGATGTACCCGAAGCCATGGAAATTCTTGTAAGGGGTGTAAAATGGGCCAGCGGAAGCAAATATCTGCCCAAAGAAGAGTGGGTGAGCCCGGTTTATCCGGGGAAAAACTGATTTTGGACTGAAGTTTGTACCACTACCGCGAAAGCAGGAAACCCAACAAAAAGCAAGGTTTTCTGTTTCACTGTAATAAATTATATTTGCAACAATGTTGTATCACAAAATATTCAGTCACAAAACATCCAAAACCTGGGTGGTTTTCGTACATGGCGCCGGTGGAAGCAATGTGGTATGGTTCAGGCAACTGCGCGATTTTAAGAAGCATTTTAATGTGCTGTTGATCGACCTGCGCGGACACGGCAAATCGAAAGCACACTATTCGAAAGAAGAGATGTACCGGTTCGACGAAATTGCACTCGACGTGGTAAAAACCATGGACCACCTGAAGATTGAAAAGGCGCATTTTGTAGGTATCTCGCTGGGGTGTATCATTATCCGGTCTATTGATAAACTTGCTCCGGGCAGAGCCGAATCCATAATTCTGGGAGGCGCAGTGGTACAATTCAATAAAAAAATGAACGTATTGGTAAACATGGCCAAACTGCTTAATTCCATTCTTCCCTACATGTGGCTCTACCGGCTGAATGCATGGATTCTAATTCCATCGAAAAAACATGCCAAATCACGGAAACTATTTATAAACGAAGCCATTCGGCTGGGCGAAAAAGAGTTTAAAAAATGGCTGCTCATGTCGGATGAAATCAGGCATAACCTGAAAGAGTTTATTGTGAAAGAGGCTTCGGCCCCTGTGCTTTACCTGATGGGCGAACGCGATCACATGTTTTTACCCATGGTTTCCGATCTGGTGAAGAAACATTTCAATTCAACGCTCGAAATTATAAGTGATAGCGGGCATGTGTGCAACCTCGACCAGCCCGATGCATTTAACCAGCGGTCAATCCGGTTTATTAAAAGTATTTCGTCGTAAAACAGTCGTTCTGAGAGGAATATTTCATTCGGTTATTCGTCGAGTTTGTAAATTCGTTCCATGAGCTGCCATTTTTCGTTAAAAGAAACAAGAAATTCTTTTGCTGAGCGGGTTGTTTTACCTACAGAATTGGTTATCAGAAATTCTTCGGTAAAATTAGAACGGAACAATTTCAACTTTTCCCAATAACCCGGCCTCTTTCACCTCCCATTCCGATGCATCGAACGGTTGGTATTCAATGTTCACAAAATTAATGTCGTGGAAATTTTTCCAGTTTACTCCGCGAATGTCCAAATCGCGGATACGGTTGGCAGCTACGTTGGTCACTTCCACTTCCAACAGGTTTTTACCCGGCTGAAGGTTGTCCACTTTTACTTTGAATGCGGGGCCCAAAAGGGTTCCAAAATCTTTTCCGTTTAATTTTACACGGGCGCAATCCTTCACATCGCCGAGGTCAAGCAGGCCGTTTGAAGCTTCGTTTTTCCATTCAAATTCAACAGAATAGCGTACTGTTCCGGCAAACTGCGAAGTTTCTTCATCACCAAATTCTGTCCACGATTTCAATTTGTCGGTTGTAATATCGTCTGGTAAAATCGGTCCGCCTTCTACAAAACTGATTTTCCATCTTCCTTCAATTCCGCGTGCTTCCGTTTCCTGTTCGAAATAAACAAAATCAGGAACATTTGTTTTCTTATTTGTGCAGCGAATAAAAACCGTTCGCTCAGGCTCCAGTTGAATGCGCAACGAGTTTCCCTTGTTTTCACCTTTTACAATTTCACCTGTCTCCGGAAAATAGAAAAGATACGATTTTGCTTCGGCATTCAATTCTACCCATTCATCCAGGAGGGCTGTTCCCAAATTAAAAACCATGTACCAGTCTTCTCCGTTCCGATTCATTTTCAGGTGGTGGAAACCTTTTTCAGCAAGTGATTTTTCAGGAAAAATTTCATCCTTCCGGAGGAGTTCAAAAACATTGCCCCGGTGATTTTCCTCATTGACTGAAGATTTCAATGCATTCAACCGGCTTTCTCTTTCTTTCAGGCTGAACATTCCCGGAATACTCGCCGGAAGTTGTTTGTCGAAATAAACCTTTCCGCCATCGTGCATAAAAACAACAAGCTTTTCGAGGGTTTCCAGCGGAATGTATTTTGTCTCAGGAATGATTATCGCCTTGTAATTGGAGTTCCCTTCGGTTACAATTTCACCATTTTTCGTTTGACAATTCAGCAGTTGCTTGTCTGAAATATAATCGAATGTAAAACCGGAATTCAGCAATTTACCTACCAGCTTGTCAAACGGATAATCGCGGAACCATCGGGCGTTGTCGCCACCATCGATATTCAGGTTGTTAAACAGCCTGTCTTCGCTGGCAGTCACATCGTAATAAGGCCAGTAAACCAGCAGGTCGTTTTTCGGTTTGGATTGCTGCAGAATGGTTTGCGAACGCTCGATGTATTGGAACAGCGCTGGCATTTCGCGCCACAGCGGATTACGGTTATTCACCTGCGTGGATGCGTAAAATAACCAGCCCGGCCATTCGGCATCATCGGGAGAATAACAAGTTCCGTGAAAAAAGATGTGGTTCACTCCCGAAAGAAAAAACCGGTTGGTGGCCCGTATCATATCTGTTGGTGTAACTGTCCAGTGGTCATCGAGCCAGGTGTAGCTTTCCGAGGAAACCAGTTTCTGGCCTGTAACGTGGGCTGCAGACGAAGCAAATTTGTTGACAAAAATATCGGCAGAACCCGGAGCCACCCTTCTGAAAATCTCTGTTTCCGGAATGTCGCAGGCTGCGTACAGGTCGAGGATATTTCCAGGCGAACCGTGCGCCTGGTTGCGGTTCATGCTTCCGCGCCGGTTGGCCCAGCGGGTCATGGGCTGAATGAAAGACTCCAGAACCAAATCCGATAACGTTTCCCGGTAATCTGATTTTACACGGGCAACAGTTTCAGCATCATCGCTATCACCTGCCAAAACATGCAGGTATTCTGCCAAATCATATCCACGCCGGTTTTTAAATTCTTCCATAAAATTCGTAGTAAAATCGCCGGTATATTCAAAAGAATCGTGAAAAAAGCAGCGAATCATCCCTTCCTCAATACCCAACCGTTTCCAGAATTCGTTCAGGTACCATTCGGTAATTTCTTCGTTGAAGGTATCGATGGCCCAGCCCATGCCGCCTTCCGAGGCCCGTTTTACCATGTCGCGGTTTTTTAGCCGTTCAGCCACATACACAATCCCTGATGTCGGGGCAGTAAATGATTCTTCCGGGTTTAAAACGGTTACTGCCTCATTTTCATTTACAAACGACAGGACAGCAGCCGTTTCAATTCCGGCTGGTACCTGGAAATTTTCACCGGCAGCTATTTTAAACCGATGCATTTGCAATGACCATAGTCCTTTTTCGCGCGGCACAAACGGACCGCCGCAACGCCAGCCACTTCCGGGAGGAAGGTCAACACCCATTCCCAGTTTTTTAGCTTCTTCGATGGTGAACTTCAGCATTTCCGAAAATTCAGGAGTCAGGTATTCGATAAACCGATCTTCCTTCCCCTGGACGCCGTAAATGGAAGTGATTTCCACGCCGCCAATTCCGGCATCGGCCATTTCCTGCAATTCACGGCTGATGTTTTCCTTATCCACCGCGTTGCCCGGCCACCACCAGCGGGTCCAGGGTTTCGATTCCTGCGTGGATTCGGGCCAAACAACTTGCTCCTGTTTGCAGGCGCCAAAAAAAAGGATAAAAACGAATAAAAAAGCGAATGGTTTAGTTTTCATTTTGTTCGAATTTATGGTAAAAATAAAATGACTGTTTCAGCTATTTTTGCCTAAAATAGATAAATCCATTCAATTTCGTGATTTTCAAAGACGGATTTATTAGATTAGCACAAATAAACCAGTTGTTTTTCATTGACATTCTAATCCTTCAAAATATGGCTACAAGAAGATACTTTCTGCAAAAAACCCTGATGTTTTCACCCCTCGTGATTTGGCCTGATTCAGTGGTGCATTTTTTTCAGAACGATTTACCGAATGTCCTGATTCTTGGCGATTCCATTTCAATTGGATATACCCCGTTTGTTCAGGAATTCCTGAAAGGGAGAGCAAATGTATTTCGGCCCGTGCTGGAAAACGGAAAACCGGAAAATTGTGCCGGAACAATCAACGGATTGGAAAATATTGACCGTTGGCTGAATTCAGCAGGAAATTCAGGGGGTACAAACACCGGCTCCCGATGGGATATCATCCATTTCAACTTTGGCCTTCACGACATTAAACATGTTGATCCGGTTACAGGAGAAAACAGCCAGAATCCGAAACACCCGCAACAGGCAAACCGGAAGCAGTACAAAAAGAACCTGGAAACAATCGTTGAAAAACTGAAAGCCACCGGTGCAAAACTCATTTTTGCTACGACCACTCCTTATCCCGATACCGTGGAGGGTCCACTTCGGAAACCTGGAATGCCTGAAAAATACAACCGCGTGGCTGTTAAAATCATGAACAAAAACGGAATTCTCATCAACAATCTTCATGCGTTTATGGTGCCCCGAATGGCCGAATTACAACGCCCGAACAATGTTCATTTTACCGAAGATGGAAGCCGGGAGATGGCGAAAAAAGTGGTAGAAAGAATTAAGGAAGTACTTGAAGAAAGTTAATTGAAGTTATGAACATCGTCATTCTCGATTCCGGCTATAAATCCTACAATTTTGAAAAATCGCTTTTTGAAGGAAGTGGATTCAACTTAAAAATTCATCCCTCATACAAGGGTGAAAAAGCTGAAAAAATGGAATTTGCGCGCGAAGCCCACGGAATTCTGGTTCGGCACACTCCCATTGATGCTGAATTTCTGTCGGGTATGAAAAACCTGAAAGCTGTTGTCCGTTACGGAGTGGGTTACGACAACATTGAGGTGGATGCATGCACCCGGTTCGGCGTGAAAGTGGCCAATGTGCAGGGATATGCCAACCATTCGGTTTCCGACCATGCCCTGGCCATGTTGCTCACCTGCAGCCGCGGAATGTGGGACTCAAAAAAACAAATTATCACACAATTTGCTGCACCGCCGGTAGAAGATGTTTTTGAACTACACGACAAAACGCTGGGAATTATCGGATTGGGAAGAATTGGCAGCGAGTTCAGTAAAAAAGCAGCGCCACTTTTCCGGGAAATAATCGCCAACGATCCTTACAAACCACAACATTATTTCGACAGTTTGAATGTTCGAAAAACTTCACTGGATGAATTGCTGCAGCAGTCGCATGTCATCAGTATTCACTGCAATTTGACAGAGGAGACCACACATCTGCTGGATGAAATAACTTTTGGCAAAATGAAGAAAAAGCCTGTAGTTTTGAACACATCCCGTGGCGAAGTGGTGAATGAAAAAGCTTTGCTGGAGGCTTTAAACGCCGGGCAAATTCACAGCGTCGGACTGGATGTTTACGAAAACGAACCAGTAACCCATGCTCAGGAATCTTTGATTAATCATCCGCGCACTATCTGCACCGGTCATTATGCGTGGTACTCCAATCGTGCTGCACAGGAACTCCAAAAGCGGGCAGCACTGAACCTTTTCAACTTGTTAACCGGTAAAAAAACGGAAGATTGTCTGAATCCGGAAATTTAAAAGTACCGTCCAATCATTGGATGTTCTACAATGGCTTTGCGCAATTCCAGAAATTTAATGCCGCCGGAACTGCGGTGAATAATTTTACCACCGGGTTCAACAATGATGGTGTATGGAATTTCCCCCTGCCACTTCTCATCGAGGTTTTCGATTAAATCGTACCGGTTATCCGATTCAAAAATGAAATTATTGTCGATGGCAGCCTCTTTCTTTTCCAGAAACTCCTGCACCTTATTTTTGATGTTCAGTTTATCGGTGCTGATGGTGTACATTTCAAAATCACGGCCCATGTACATCCGGTAGGTATCCACCAGTTCGTCGAATTCGGCAATGCACGGTCCGCACCACGTGGCCCAAACATTAATCAGGCGCAATTTTTCCGAATCATTTTTCACCAGTTCCTTAAGTCCTTCAACCGAAAGGTTTTCAAGCGGAACTTCTTTTTTGGCCCAGTCGGCATCCAGTTTTTTGCGCCAGTCGTTTTTCCATTTCCATTTCACCGAACAGCCAAACACTTTGGTTTGGGTAACCGGCGGCTCTTTACCGTCCAGAACGGCCTCAATGGCATTTCGTAAATCGTGTTGTTTTGCCGCACCAATTTTTTCATTGTCGTCAATCCGTCCCACATAACGCAAAATGCGGTTTTCATCGAAAACATAAGCATGGGGTGTGGCAACGGGACCATATGCAATAGACATTTCCTCCGTGTCGCCATCGTACAGAAACGGAAAATTATAGCCTTTGTCATTTGCCCTGATGACCATATCGTCAAACGAATCACCCAAATCAGAATAACCCATTTCCTCCAGGCAAACCGCTTTGGGATCGTTCGGATTTATTTTCACAACCTGAACACCTTTTTTGTCATAATCATTTTGAAGGGAAATTATCCGATCTTCATAAGCCTGTGCCGTTGGACAATGCGGCGCACTGAAAATGAAAACCAGTACTTTGGCATCTTTAAACGAACTGAGCGAATACATTTTCCCGTCCACACCCTTCAGGTTAAAATCGATGGCTTTGGCGCCCGGCTCAAGAGTAACCGGATTAGGATGATCCTGTGCTGAAACATGAAAAGCAAAAAAAAGTGCGAACAAAATGGCAAGTTTATTCATTGTATTAACTTTAGCATTTAATGTTGTTAATATAGCAAAAAACAAAATTCAGCCAACATTTAACAGGTTTTAATTATAATGAGAATATATATATTGTTGATTTTGATTGTATTATCATCATCGTTTGCTTTTGCTGGAAAAGAGCAGGGAATAGTTGTTGATGTCGATAGTAATGCAGCACAGGACACTACTGCACTTTCCGGAGAAATTGACGAAGTGACTGTAACAGCCATTCGAACCCCTTACAACCTGTTAAACACGCCGGCCCCCATCAATTTAATTACACCCATTCAGTTGGAATCAGGAAGCGCGCTGACACCTGTTGAAGCGCTGAACCAGGTTCCGGGGGTTTTCATGCACTACGGAACAATCAGTACGAACCGGCTTACCATTCGCGGCATCGGGTCGCGAACGCCCTATGCTACCAACAAAATAAAAGCCTATTTCGGGGAAATTCCGCTCACCGGCGGCGATGGTGAAACGGTTCTCGAAGACCTCGAAAATTCTTCCATTCAGCGGGTTGAAGTAATAAAAGGCCCTTCTTCGAGCCTTTATGGTGCGGGTTTGGGCGGAACCATTTTGTTTCATCCCAAAAGTGTGCGGAGTGATTTTGTCCGCTACCAAACAACTATTGCATCTTTTGACACTTACAAAAACACGCTAATGGCAGGCGTAAAACAAAACAACCTCGACATCTTTGCTCTGGGCTCGGTCCTGAACAGCCAGGGATTCAGGGAAAACAATACCACCAATCGGGCCAATGTTACACTCCATTCAGGGTATGCAGTTTCAGAAAAAGTGAATCTGGAGGCATTGATTAAACTCACTAAAATGAAGGGATTTATTCCCAGTTCCATCGACCTGAATACCTTTTTGAAAAGCCCCGAAAAAGCGGCTGCCAACTGGAAAGGAATTCAGGGTTACGAGGCATACACCAAAGGCCAGATGGGGCTTTCCATGAATATTTTGCCGACCCGGCAGAGCAAAATTTCGCTGGCTGCTTTTGGAAGTTTCCGCGATGCCGACGAACCACGACCTTTTAATCTGTTGCTGGAAAATTCGCATTATTTGGGCTGGCGCGGCTATTACCAAAAAACAATGGAAGGGCAGGTTGCTAAAATCACGCTCACTTCGGGACTTGAATTTTTCCGCGAAAATTACAACTGGTCCACCTGGTCGAACGACAATCCGGAGGAAGTGCTTTCAGACAACAACGAAAAACGTTCGTACGAAAACCTGTTCATGCAAATGGAATCGAACTTTCAGGAAAAACTGTTTCTTTCAGCAGGGCTCAATGGCAACCTGACGCGCTTCGACTACATTGACAATTACAAGGCAGACGGCGATAAATCAGGAAAACGTTCCTACAAACCGGTACTTTCGCCACGTATTGGAGCCAACTACCAGGTTGTCAATACTTTTTCGGTATTTGGAAATGTGAGTCACGGTTTTTCCACGCCATCGTTTGAAGAAACACTTTTACCCGAAGGGCAGATTAATCCCGACATTAAACCGGAAACCGGTTGGAACCTGGAAGCCGGAATGCGGGCCGATTGGAACAACCGCCTCAGGGCTACGGTGAGTTACTACCGCATTTACATTAAAAACCTGCTGGTTGCACGCCGCACCGGAGAAGATGCCTATGTGGGAGTAAACGCGGGTAAATCGCTGCATCCCGGACTGGAGGCTGAACTGAGGTGGGCCGTTTTTGAATCCTGGAGCTTACCCGTCGCTTACGGTAAATGGAAATGCAACCCTTGCCAATTATCATTTTCAGGATTTTGTGGATGGTGACAATGACTATTCAGGAAACCTGCTCCCCGGTACTACCCGCACTACCTGGCTGCTGGCCGGAGATTTTCAACCTGCAAAAAACATTGGGTTCAGGGCGTGGCATCGTTTCACGGGGAAAATGCCTGTGAATGATGCCAATTCAAATTTTACTGACCCTTATGGCATTTCAAACATTGAATTCAAATATACCGGAACCAGAGGTTCACTCAATATCGAAATAAAAGCCGGCGTTCAGAATATTTTCGATATCAACTATGCCGCCATGCTGGCGGTAAATGCACCGGCTTTTGGTACGGCCCAGCCGAGGTATTACTATCCCGGAAATCCACGAAATTACTTTGTATCGGTACTGCTTGGGTGGCGCGGTTTCTGAACCGCGCATTTTACAACACGATCTGAATAATGAGAATTTTACACGGCGGCTTGAGCCAGGTGAACAAATTCAGCTACAGACAAAAAGGCTTTAGCCATTAAAAGAATTAAACGCTAAAGCCGTCCATAAGGGGCAACGTGCCCAACCACCGGGCTTAAGCGCTGGTGAAAAAAAGAAATATTTTGCACCCGGCCCCGGAAAATACGAAATTTTACACCACGGCCTGGTGAACAAAAAAAGCTACAGATGAAAAGGCATTTCCCTTTAAAATTTCCCCCTCCGGATATGGAATACATTGGAGGCAATTAGATGAAGATTTATCCATTAACGGTTTATTAAAAGCTGATAAAACAATATTTCCTGTTCATTTCTAACCCGGTTTATTCATATTTTTAAAATTTATGAATAGTTCAGGCTAAACTTGTAGGTTTGTTTTTACCCCATGACTACTTTCACTTTGCAAACGGACTTTTCCTGAACAGCTACTTTGTTGCCTTCAATCTTTTCGCCGTCAACCCACAACTCTTTTACCCCTTTTGAAACCTGATTCGGGTTAGTGACTTTTATCCGGTATTCGGTTCCCCTGAATTTACGTTGAATTGAAAAGCCATCCCAGTTTTTTGGAATGCAGGGATTTACAATTAATCCGTCATAGTTGGGCTGAATGCCCAGAATATGTTGCGCAATGGCAAAAAAGTTCCAGGCCGCTGTTCCGGTGAGCCACGAGTTTTTGGCCTCTCCGGGTTTCCAGGCATCTTTTCCGGCAATCATTTGGGCATATACATAAGGTTCGGTGCGGTGCAAATCGCTGATTTCCTCCAGATACGACGGACAAATCTTGCTGTAGTATTCAAACGCACGGTCGCCATTTCCGGCTGTGGTTTCGCCAATCATTATCCACGGATTGTTGTGGCAGAAAATACCCGCGTTTTCCTTGTAACCTTCCGGGTAGCTGGTAATTTCACCTTTACTCAGGTCGTATTCGGTGTAAGCCGGATTATTCAACACAATTCCGTATTCGCAATCCAAATATTTTTTAACAGAATCCAGCGCCTGCTGCGGCCAGCCTTTTTCTTCGCCAATGGCTGCCATGGTGCAGAAACCGTTCGATTCAATGAAAATTTTACCTTCCTCACATGCGTTGCTTCCTATCTTTTTTCCAAAGAAATCATACGCCCGCAGAAACCATTCACCGTCCCAGCCGTATTTGGCAATGGCATCTTTCATCTTTTCCACTTCGGCAAGTACATTTTCGGCTTCGGCGGTTTTATCCAGGCGGTTTAACAAATCGGCGTAATCGTTTCCGTAAAGCACAAACATGCCGGCAATCATCACCGATTCGGCCACTCCTTCCGATTTGTTTTCGGTAGTTTGAAACGATTCATCCGGATTGGTTGAAAAGCAGTTCAGGTTCAGGCAGTCGTTCCAGTCGGCCCGGCCAATGAGCGGCAGGCCATGGGGTCCCAAATTGTTCACTGTGTGCAAAAACGACCGGTTCAGGTGGTCGAGCAGGGACTGTGCTTTGGTTTCGTCGTTGTTGTAGGGAACCATTTCATCCAGAATGGAAAAATCGCCGGTTTCTTTGATGTACTGCGTGGTGGAAAGAATCAGCCACAGCGGATCGTCATTGAAATTGCCGCCAATATCGGCATTGCCTTTTTTGGTGAGGGGCTGGTACTGATGCCAGGCGCCACCATCCTCCAACTGAGTTGCAGCCAGGTCGAGGATGCGTTCGCGTGCTTTTTCGGGAATCAGGTGCACAAAACCAATTAAATCCTGGTTGGAATCACGGAAACCCATTCCGCGCCCGATGCCCGATTCGAAATAGGAAGCCGACCGCGACATGTTAAACGTAACCATGTTCTGGTACTGGTTCCAGATATTTACCATGCGGTCGAGCCGCTCATCGTGGCTTTTAACCTGGTAATTCGATAGCAATTCTGTCCAGTAATCTTTTAGCCTTTTAATTTCTGCTTCAACGGTTTCAGAATCAGAAAAGTTCTGAATCAGCGCTTTGGCTTTGGTTTTATTGATTACTTTTTTCGCTTCCCATTTTTCTTCGGCATCATTTTCCACATAACCCAGCACAAAAATCAATTCGGTTTCTTCGCCCGGTTTCAATTCCATTTCAAAATAGTGCGACGCAATGGGCGACCAGCCGTGGGCCACCGAATTTTTGGGTTTTCCAGCCCGTACCGCATCCGGATCGGCGAAGTTATTATAAAGGCCCACAAACGATTCGCGGTCGGTATCGAACCCGTCCATCTTCCGGTTTGCTGAATAAAAGGCATAGTGGTTGCGGCGTTCGCGGTATTCGGTTTTATGATAAATGGCCGATCCATCTATTTCAACTTCGCCAATGTTGTAATTCCGCTGGAAATTGGTCATATCATCCAGCGCATTCCAGAGGTTCCATTCCACAAACGAAAACAGCTTGAACTTTTTCTTATCAGTTCCCTGGTTTTTCAGCTTCACCCGCTGAATTTCAGCAGGAGCCTGAAGAGGCACAAAGCTGGTGACTTGGGCGCACAAATTGTTTTTTGTTCCCGTAATTCGGGTATAACCCAGTCCATGCCTGCATTCATAATGGTCAAGCTCCGTTTTCACCGGTTTCCAGCCGGGCGACCAGATGGTTCCGTTGTCGTTAATATAAAAATATTTACCGTTATCGTCAATGGGCACATTGTTGTACCGGAAACGGGTAATCCGCCGGAATCGCGGGTCTTTATAAAAACTGTAGCCACCACCAGTGTTGGATATCAGACTGAAAAAATCGTCATTTCCCAGGTAGTTTATCCATGGCCAGGGAGTTTTTGGATGAGTTATAACATACTCGCGGTTTTTGTCATCGAAAAAGCCGAATTTCATTGATATTACATTTAGTTTAGTGATCGAAAGTCACAAATGTAATCCATATTGTCATCCAAACAAAATGAAATTGAAGAAATTCGGCAAAAAACAATGAATTTTTTTTGTCAGTACTGATGAAAACCATCGGAAACAAAACGAAGCACCTCGGGGAGTGATTCGCGCCAGTAGGTCCAGTTGTGTGCTCCGTCGCGAACCCGGTATTCATGCGGGATGTTTCGTTTTTTCATTGCAATATGTACAAGTGCATTTCCTTCGAAAAGAAAATCATCATCGCCGCAGTCGATATACCAGCGAACCGCTTTTAAATCTTCTTCAGGCAGGTTATTAACCATTTCGGTTACGCTGTATTTTTCGTACCATTCATTCATTTTAGCTTCCGAAGCATTTTGCATTCCCCGGCGTTGCATGTAATTTTTTACTTCGTCGCGGTTGATCGGTCCGGTGGCGGCACTCAGCGGGCATGCAGCCGAAAACAGATCGGGACGGTGCAGGGCGTAATAAAAAGTTCCGCCGCCACCCATGGAAAGGCCTGCAACTGCCCGGTAGCGTTTTTCTGCCCTAATGCGGTATTTCCCTTCGATAAACGGCATAAATTCTTCAAAAAAGAAATCCTCGTAGCGCCAGTTTCCGCTCACGTCGTTGGTATAGCCCCGCTGGCCGGTATCGGCATCGGGCATAACAATTATCATGGCTGTGGAGGTTCCATTCTTTATGGCTTTATCGGTAATGTGTAGCACTTCGCCAAACTGAACCCAGCCGGTTTGGTCGTCGCCGGCACCGTGCAACAAATAAAGCACAGGGTAGCTGCGCTCAGATGTTTCGTAATCAGGTGGAAGATAAATGGCATATTTCCGTTCCATGTCCAGAATTTTACTTTCCATGGAGAGGTTGTCAAATACTTTTCCGGTTTGTGCGAGGGTTGAAACTGAAATGATCAAGGCTAAGAGGGTTGGAAAAAAACGATAATTCATTTGATTTAATTTTGGTAATTAATACGACCCTAAAAATAGTGATTTTCGGCTCAGTACAAAGGAAATATTTCGTTAATTTGATTTGGTAAAACGAATGGATTTTTGTGGTTTTGTTCTGTTGAATTCAACAATTTATAGTGAATTAAATGAAATACGTAGAAGTAATCACCGGTGCCAGCAGCACAAACACGGTAATAGCTGTGGCACAAAAGGAAAAATCTTACGATACCCGTTTGGGGGTTGAAGATGGTAATGGATTGCAAAAAATAAGGATGTTGGTTGACGACGATCGATTGCAATCGCTGCTCGATACCCTGCAAAATGTGCTGGGCTCACAGCTGTCCACCCGTATTGTGGTGTTGCCGGTTGAAGCATCGCTGCCGCTAACCGAGGCCGAAAAAAGCCGGAAAGAGAAATCGACCATAGCAGCGCGCGAATCCTTGTATGTGGATGTTAGAAAGAATGCCCGGCTCGACTGGAACTATGTGGTATTGGTTTTTTTATCAACCGTTGTTGCTTCTATCGGTCTCATTAACAGCAATGTGGCTGTGGTTATTGGCGCCATGGTAATTGCCCCGTTGCTGGGGCCCAACCTGGCTTTAAGCCTGGGCACTGCTTTGGGCGATTTGCATCTGATGCGCAGTTCGTTGCAAACCAACCTGGCAGGCATTTTTCTTGCAGTTTTTCTCTCGGCCATTTTGGGGGTATTCTGGCCAACGGAGCTGGATGCACCGGAGCTTTTACTTCGCACCGAAGCGGAATTCGATTCCATTGCACTGGCACTTGCGTCGGGAGCTGCTGCCGCGTTGTCGCTCATTACCGGTTTGTCGAGTGTGTTGGTAGGAGTGATGGTGGCTGTAGCTTTGCTTCCGCCGGCTGCAACGCTCGGACTGATGCTGGGCAGCGGAAATTTCACCATGGCCGCCGGTGCCGCTTTGTTGCTTGCCATTAATATTGTGTGTGTAAACCTGGCGAGCAACCTTGTTTTTTTGGTAAAAGGCATTAGCCCAAGGGCGTGGATGGAAAAGCAAAAAGCAAAAAAAACGATGATTTTTTATGTGTTGGGCTGGCTGGCTGTTCTGCTAATTTTAGCCTGGTTTATCTTTTTACGCGGTACCATTTCGCTGGATTGAGCACCTGCGAAGAAAGGTTTTCTGTTTTCCGTAGTTTATTATAAAAAAAAAGCTGCACTGTGGCAGCTTTTTTAGTATTCCATATCGGAGTATTACAAACTTTTCTTTGCCAGGTAAAAGTCAACCATTTCGTAGTCGCTTTTTTCGCGTTCTTCCATATCCTGAACGGTTTTTGGCGGAGGAACAATTACTTTGTCGCCCGGCTGCCAGTCGAGTGGCATCGCAACTTTGTATTTATCAGAAGTTTGCAGTGCTTTTAAAACCCTGATGATTTCGTCCATGTTCCGGCCTACATTCAGCGGGTAATACATAATCAGCCTGATTTTTCCTTCCGGATCGATGAAGAAAACAGCGCGAACAGCGGCAGTTTCACTTTCGTTGGGCTGCAACATACCGTACAGTTTCGATACATTCATCGAAATGTCTTCCACAATCGGAAAATCGAACAACACACCGGTGTTTTTCTTAACGTTATTCACCCAGGCAACGTGCGAGTGAATACTATCGATACTCAAACCCATAAGCTTGGTGTTCAGCTCTCTGAATTCATCGTGACGAACGGCAAATCCACTCATTTCAGTGGTACATACCGGAGTAAAATCGGCAGGGTGTGAGAAAAACACAACCCAGCTGCCTTTGTTGAATTCTGAAAACTGAATAGGACCATACGTAGTGTTGGCTTTAAAATCGGGAGCTTTGTCGCCAATCCGTGGCATACTAATTACTTTTTCTTCTTCCATTTTTATAAATTTTATGATTCTTAAATTAAATTTTTCAACAAGATAAACATTTTTGGTGAGAATAAGTTCAAAATGAATGTTAACTAAGTCTAAATTTGATAGCGAAGAATTGAGGATTAGAACTTTACGTTACATAATTTTTGAAGAGTTTATCAGCTTATAGGCTTTGCTGTTTCTTCTCTTTTTTCAATGCTTTCCGGGCAGGCCAGATACTCAGAAAGTAAATGAGAATGAGGGAAAGCAAAACGAGAAAACTGCTTAACAGCAAGGTGTCTTTTTTATCCATCAGAAAAATGGCATGGGTATTTATTTGCTGCCAGTAGGTTACGGTAAGCAATACCAGCAAATTATTGAGCGAATGGCCAATAATGGCGAGCAGTATGCTGCGTGTGCGCAACATAATCCAGCCAAGCAGGAGTCCCAGAACAAAGGTGGCCGGCATTTGCCAGGGATTGAGGTGGAACAGAGAAAACAACAAGGCCGAGATGAAAACAGCTGTAGTGGCGCGGTAGTTTTTTCGTAGACCGTGTAGGATTAAACCTCTGAAAATGAGTTCTTCTACCACAGGAGCAATAACTGCTACCTTCATGAAAGCGCCCCACCAGCCAAAATCGCTGTCAAAAATTTTACTGAACAATTCCCAGAACCAGGGTGGGGCAGGGATGACCCTTTCAACGCGCATGTTAATTTCTTCCAGGAGATTATGCGCGCCCAGAAAAAAGGCAATGAGCGGCAGTATAACCAGGGGATTGAAAAATTTCAGGGGAAATACCTCGAGCAGGGGAGCTTTGGTTTTACGGAAACCGTAAATCAAAATGAAAAGGGTTGAGCTCGTATTCAGCAGTATTTTTTTAATGGGGTGGTAAAGGTATTCGGTATCGTTGTAATAATCGATCATTGCCAAAGGGAAATCGACCATTGTTTGAATAAACAGGTAAAGAATAAGCAGGTGAATTGCCTGCAAAATGGTTGGGTAATATGTTTTTCTAAACTGCTGCATTTCTAATTCCGGCCACTAAAAATAAGAAAATAGTTGTTTCTGAACTGCTAAAACACCGGAGAAACCAATATGTTTTGGCTTTTTTTCTGAAAAAGCAGCGGCTTATCCTTTTCTGAATGCGAAAGCCCGGCCTGTTTTAAATGAAAAATAGCGCTGCATGAGGTAGCTAAATGCCACTACAACGATGGTTGTGAGTGCTTTGGAAAGCGTTGGGTATAAACCGGCGTGTTCCACAAAAAATTTCAGAAAAACATAGTTTAAAAAAATGGCGCCCAATACCGTGAGGCCATAACGAAAAAGCTGAACACGACCCCTGAGCTCGGATGCGGTAAAGGTTACATATTTGGCCAGAATGAAACCTGTGCAAAAAGTAATGGGAAACACCAGCAAAAAGGCGGCAATGTGCGGACTTATGGCTACGAAGCCCAGATCGAGTATTTGCCGTTTGAGCACAAAGTTGTAAAAAATGAAATACAAAAATATGTCGAATGCCGTGTTGGCGCCGCCTGTTGCACCATACCGGAAAACTTCATGGGGAATAAACCACAGAAAAGGAAAATAGAAAAAATCGACTGTCCTGATTATCATTAACCGGCACACATGTAAAAATCGCCTCATAAACTGAAAATATCCCTGTTTGCCACAAAGAAACCATTTTCAGATGAAAAATCCAATTTCTAAAAATCGGGCGGTTTTCTCAATTGCTTTTTCTGTCCCAATTGTTTTTTGTTCTCAAGCCGTTTTTGCCTGGATGCAGCAGTGGGCCTGGTTTTTTTTCGCTTTTGGGGTTTGGTTAGCGCCATTTCAATAAGTTCGAAAAATTTTTGTGTGGCTTTCTCCTTATTTCTCCATTGGGAGCGTTCTGCGCTGGAAGTTACGAGCAATTCGCCCTCATTGTTCATTCGGTTTTTCAGTTTTAAAAAAATAAGCTGCTTTTGGTTTTCGTCCAGCACGTCCGACTCCTGAACCGGAAAACGCAATTCGATTTTGGTGTTTACCTTGTTTACATTTTGTCCGCCGGGACCGCCGCTGCGGCTTGCCGAAAACTGAACTTCGGCCAGCAATTGTTCTTTTATGAAATCGGGAAGTACCATTTACTTAACTGGTTTTGCTAATGATTTCCAGCTTTTTCCGGTCGGTAATTTCAACGTTTTTCCCCTCCAGCCGAACGATGCCTTCTTTTTCAAACTCCTTCAGAAATTTAATGGCGCTTTCGGTTGAAATGGAAGCGAAATCGGCCAACTCCTGACGGGTGAGGTATTCAAAAATGGTCTCTTTCAGAAAATCTTCCTGCGAGAGATAAAGCAGCCCGGAAGCCAGTTTTCCACGCATTTGTTTATAGGAAAGGTTTTTAATGATTTCCAGCAGGTGCCGTTCGTTGCGGTAGTTTTTTGAGGTAATTTCCAGCGCGAACTGCGGGTTTTGCAGCAGGATATCTTTCAGACTTTCCTTTTCAATCATACAGATTTCCGAGTCTTTTAAAGCCTGTGCTGAATAGGTGTGAATGTTCTCCCCAAAAATGGATGAAAAGGCCAGAAAATCGCCGGTTTTGGCTATACTGATGTTCATTTGTTTGTCGTAACCGGTTTGCAGGTAAACTTTTATCAACCCGTTTACCACAAAAAGTACGTAAGGAGCAAACGCACCCTGTTTGAATATGGTTTCCCCTTTCAAATAAGAAATTCGGGTTTTGTTTTGCGCCAACTGATTTAACGCATCAGGGAACTGCTGTACAAGGTCTTTGGAATCAGTTGTTTGATTCGTATTTTTTAAATTTTCGTTGTTCATTTTTTTCTTTCTGAAAGCAATGCAAAAGTACAAAAACAATCTGAGTTGGTTGATGACAGGAAAAAAACTGAAAAATGATAGTCTGGTCTCTTTCTAATGTCAGCCTGGTTTTCTTGTCCGGCAATTGGGGGCAAGCTACTTTTGCAGCAAAAGATTTTAGTTATGAAGAAACGGGTAGCCATTCCGGTAACAAACGAACAGCTAAGTGAATTTTTCGGCGAGTGCAGCCACTACGAAATTTTCGAAATCGACGGAAAAATTGTGGACATGAATGAAGCGAAATTTCCGGAAGGTAAAGTGGCATCTGAACTTCCGGGCTGGCTGGAGGAAAAAGGAATTACCGATGTGATTACTTTCCGGGTAAATCCGAAAATCATCCATTCGTTTGCTTCAAAAAAAGTAAACCTGTTTGTGGGTATCCAGCCGGACACGCCCCAAAAATTAATTGAAGACTACATGCAGGGAAAACTGGAATCGGATGAAAAAATGATACATGAAATTACAGTTGCAGTTTGCAGCTAAAACAGAAAAACAAAGTTAAACAAGGGGTTGCAACCCCTTGTTCTGGAAAAAACACTGATTTAAAAATTGGTTCAATAATTAGTAAAAGTTTAAAAAAAAAATTATGAAATTGTTACAAACAAATTTGCACGAAATTGAAACAGCCGCCGAGCTGGAAAAAATGATCAACGAAAATGAAAACGTAATGGTATGCTGCGGCCGGATGGGGCCCATGTGTATTCCGGTTTACGATATTATGGAAGAATTGGAGGAAGAACGCACCGATGTGAAATTCGCTGTTATGGCATTCGACAATCCCGAGGCTGGTGTTATTCGCAATGCGCCTGAGTGCCGTGGTTTTATGGGATTACCGTTTACCATGTATTACAAAAACGGAAAAGTGGCGCACGCTACCAGCAGCATTCAAAACATGCAACAGATTACTTCCGTTTTGGACGAACAATTTGCAGTAAAAGCATAACAAATGGATGAAGTGTTTGATGTGATGATTATTGGCGCAGGGGCAGCCGGCTTAACCGCAGGGATTTATGCCTCGCGCGCCAAATTGTCAACCGTTATTTTAAACGAAGGCGCTGTAGGCGGGCAAATGGTGCTCACCGAAGAAATTGCCAACTACCCTGGTGTTCCTGCAACCAAAGGCTATATGCTGGCCAACACCATGAAACAACAGGCAAAAAGTTTTGGTTGCAAAATTAAATCGAACGTTAAAATTGTTCGTTACCACCTTGAAGGAGAAGTAAAAACCGTTGAGCTGGAAGACGGAAGGAGTTTTCAGGCGAAAAGCGTGATTCTGACTCCCGGAGGAAGGCCGCGTTCGTTGAATATACAAGGCGAAGAGCAGTTTAAAGGAAAGGGAATTTCGTACTGCGCAACCTGCGACGGCGACTTTTTTACCGGAAAAGAAGTGGTAGTGGTTGGCGGAGGAAACTCAGCCCTGGAAGAGGCTGTGGCTTTAACACAATATGCCACTAAAGTGACCATTGTGCATCAGTTCAACCATTTTCAGGCATTTAAACATGCGGTGGAAGAGGCGCAAAAGAATCCGAAAATTGAATTTATTATGGAATCGGAACTGCGTGGTTTCTATGGAAACGGCATGTTGCAGAAAGTGGAAATTGAACACCTTCCCACGGGAAAAAGAAGTGAACTGAAAACCGATGGCACCTTTATTTTTGTGGGATATCAGCCCAACACCGAAAGCATGAACGGATTGGTTCGACTGAACGAGCGCAGTGAAATTATGGTTGATGCAGACATGAAAACCAGTATTGACGGTGTTTTTGCCGCCGGCGACTGTATTGCCAAACGTTACCGGCAGGTGACCACAGCCGTTGCCGAAGGAACCATTGCAGCATTAAGTGCATCAAAGTACCTTTCGGAAATTAAGGTGAAACAGGAAGACGAAATGAAAAGTGAAGTTTAAAAAAAACACATTAACTTACATACAGTAATTAAAGTAATTTGAGGATAGCCACGTTTATACTGGTTTTTATGATTGTTCAGCAGGCTTTTGGGCAGTTGTCAATCGACGGTGAATTTCGCACCCGAAGCGTGTTGGAACATGGGTATAAAGTACCGGTAAAAAAATCGGAAGCAGCCATTCTTTCCGTAGATCAGCGGTCGCGGTTAAATTTGAATTACGTAAACGAGTGGTATTCCGCACGGCTGGTTTTTCAGGATGCACGGGTCTGGGGTTCAGACGATGCATATAATCCAACCGGTATTATGGGAAATACAAGATCGCTTGGACTGCATGAAGCTTGGGTGGAATTGAAACTGAAAGAGAAATCGAGCCTCAAAATTGGACGGCAGGAATGGAATTACAATAACATGCGGATTTTATCCGGCAGGAACTGGTGGACGTCAGGTTTAAGTTACGACGGCCTTCTTTATAAAATGCACGATTTAGAAAATGCATGGTTTATCGATTTGGGGCTTTCATACAACAATAACGGAACCCCGAAAGGAATAGTAAACAATTCAGACTGGACCGGAGAAAAGTTGAAAACACTCAATTTCATCAATTTAAAAAAAAACCACAACGATATATTTACAACATCAGTTTTTTTTAGTCTTGCCGGTCGTGATTTTCCCGACAACGGGAAATTTTTTGCTACCGGCACTCATGGATTAATAC